>Ga0114996_10003683_pt1 | contig 18855 bp, 14 predicted proteins | sample ArcticOcean_MG_C_4_FD_87039 | JGI IMG/M metagenome (GOLD analysis project Ga0114996, IMG submission 87039) | Marine microbial communities from western Arctic Ocean - ArcticOcean_MG_CB4_134 | ecosystem: Environmental > Aquatic > Marine > Oceanic | place: Arctic Ocean: Canada Basin | collected...
AGCGACCGAAGAATCAGATGACGCGGCTGGCGATGCCACTGCTGCTGAAGAAGCGACTGAAGCAACAGATGATGCGGCTGGCGATGACACTGCTGCTGAAGAAGTGACTGAAGAATCAGATGACGCGGCCGCCGATGACACTGCTGGCGAAGCAGCGACTGAAGCAACAGATGATGCGGCTGGCGATGACACTGCTGCTGAAGAAGCGACTGAAGCAACAGATGATGCGGCTGGCGATGACGAGCAGGCCGCTGCAGAGTCCACGCAGGAAGACACTGAAGAGGAGAGCAAAGAAACCGAGTAAGTTTAGGTGACGGGCCGCGTGGGGTGACGGAGCGTTCGCGGTACTGTAATGCGTTTCAGACCCTACTTTCGATCAACAACTGACGTGCTGACAAGTTGTTGACCGATGGTTAGAGGAGCACGGTTTTATGTGAACTAGATAAGAGCAGATCTCCATCGCCCATGTGACCAAACGGCGGTCGAATGACCGCAGCAGGTGCGATGGGTGACAACGAGAGGAGCCGGAAAGTGGCTATTCGAATATACGCCCTGGCGAAAGAGATGGAGCTCGACAATCGCGAGCTTGTCGAGATCGTCAAAAAAGCTGGAATCACCGGCAAGGGGTCTGCGCTTGCTAGTCTCGAGGACGACGAGCTGGAACGAGTCCAGGCCTTCATGGCTGGTGGTGACGAACCGGAAGAAGAGGGATCTGTCGATACGATCGAGAGACCTGAGCCGGTAGCCAAGGGTCCGATCAAGGTTGTCACGTCGCGTCGCAAGGCGACTGGCCCGCTGGCCAAGACTGCAGAAGACGAGGATTCGGTAGCCCCGGAAGAAGAGACCGAGGACACCGAGGAAACCGAAGCGATCGAAGCGATCGAAGCGATCGAAGCGACCGAGGCGACCGAGGCGGCCGAGCCGACCGAGGAGCCTGCAGGCGACGAGGGCAGCGAGGCGCCGACAGAGGGCTCTGGGGCAGCTCCAATTCGACGCGAGGACAGCTTGCCGATCGGTGACAGCAGCATCAAGGTACTCGCCAAAGGCGCTACCGCGGAGGACGAAGGGAAGTCTGCCGAGGTGAAACCTCGCGTCAAGAAGCCTCGCAAGCCGGTCATCAAGCTGGCCTCCCTGCCCGACCTTCCGGAGCCTCCGAAACCACAAACACCGGTTGAAGAGAATGTTCAGTCACCGGAAGTGCGATTGACCAGGGAAGCCATCCAGAGCAGCCGCGCGGGCAAGCGACCACCGCTAGAAGAGTTGGTGGCGGGCTCCGGTGGGCCTGTTGAGATGATGGATGCAGACAAGCTGGCAGAACAGTCCCGCCGCAAGCAACGGGGCAAGGGCAAGACAGACAAGCCTGCCGGCTTGGCCGGTATGGCGAGCGCACGAGCCGATCGGACCAAGCAGCGGAACCGGCGTGAAAAACAAGTTCGGATGCCGACGGATGCAAGCGGCCGGCCTCGACGTCGTCGTCGCACTTTGCAGCGAACCGGCAAGAACACAGCTGCACCTCGAAAGTCGACGGTGGTCCTTGAACTCCCCTGCACCGTCCGAAGTTTTTCTGAGGCGGCCAGCATTCCGGCCAGCCAACTCCAGGCAGTACTCATGAACATGGGCATGATGGTCACCATCAATGCCCAGATTGATGATGAATTCGTTGAAGTGCTGGCAACAGAACTCGGGGTGGAACTTGAGTTCCGTCGCCATGAAACGCTCGAAGAGTCGCTGCTGGAGTCCATTGAACAGCTGGACGGGGCCGAGGGCGTGCTTGTCGAACGGCCTCCAGTGGTGACATTCCTGGGCCACGTTGATCACGGCAAGACCTCGTTGCTGGATGCCATCATCGGCATCAACGTTGTCTCGGGCGAAGCGGGGGGTATCACCCAGCACATTCGAGCCTACCAGGTCGAAAAGGGGGATCAGAGGATCTCCTTTGTCGACACGCCGGGCCATGAAGCGTTTACTGAGATGCGTGCTCGGGGCGCCAACGTGACCGATATCGCCGTGCTCGTGATCGCCGCTGACGACGGCATCATGCCACAGACCGAGGAAGCGATCAGTCATGCCAAGGCGGCCGGCGTACCGATCGTGGTGGCTCTCAACAAGATGGATCTGCCTGGCGCCAACCCGGAACAAGTGATGACGCAGTTGACGCAATTCGAGTTAACGCCCAGCGAATGGGGCGGTGACACGGAAATCGTCAAGACCAGTGCCGAGACGGGTGATGGTCTGGACGAGTTGATGGAGACGATTCTCGCGATTGCCGAGCTTCACGAGTACAAGGCCAATCCCGAGCGAGCTGCCGTGGGAGTCTGCCTGGAGGCGGAACAGGAAGCGGGTCGCGGTGTGATTGCCAAGATGATCGTCAAGGCAGGAACGCTGAATGTTGGCGATGTAGTTGTCTGCGGCACCAGTTTCGGCCGCATCAAGGCGATGTACGATACGCTGGCCGTCGACCAGTTGGTTGACTCAGCCGATCCTTCGATGCCGGTCAACGTTACCGGGCTCGATTCAGCACCGGAGGCGGGCGAAACTTTCTACGTGCTGAAAGATATTGCCGAGGCCCGCGAAATTGCTGATCAGCGACATTTCCACAACCGTGAATCGTCGTTGTCAGGCATCACCACCCGTATCTCGTTCGACGATTTCCAACAGCAGCTGGAGGATGGCAGTCTTGCTCGACCGGACGAGGTCGCCACGATCAACTTGATCATCCGTGCTGACGTGCGGGGCTCGATCGAGGCGATCCGCAAGGAGCTTGAAAAGCTGTATCACAACGAGGTCCAGGTGCGGATCCTGCAGGCCTCGGTGGGTGGCATCACCGCGGCCGACGTGATGTTGGCACACGCTTCGGATGCCGTCGTGATTGGTTTCAATGCCATGCCCAACGAGGACGCTCGTAGCCTGGCAGACGAGAAACAGGTTGAAATCCGCCGCTACAGTATCATCTATAAGTTGACCGAGGAGCTACGATCGCTGCTGGAAGGCAAGCTCAAACCGGAAGAAAAAGTGGTCGAGATGGGTCATGCCGTCGTACAGCGAATCTTCTCGATCAGCCGTCTCGGCAACATTGCCGGTTGCTTTGTGGCCCGCGGGACTATCCAGCGGGGCTGCAAGATCCGTGTCAATCGTGACGGTCGGACGATAGGCGAATACGCACTGGATTCGCTGCGACGTGAGAAAGACGACGCGCGCGAGGTAACCCGCGGGCTCGAATGTGGTATCAAGCTCGCTGGCTTCAATGACATCAAGAAAGATGATGTCCTGGAAGCATACACGATCGAGGAAGTGGCGCGGACACTCTAGCGGTCAGGCGGCAACTGCCCCATACCGAGAAAGCAAGTTGATGACGTCCAGACGTGTACTCAAGGTTGCCCAGGCGATTCGAGAGGTCGTCAGTTCCGCCATCGTGATGGAGATGCGGGACCCCCGCATCGCAGACGTGACCGTCACGTTTGTGGAAGTCAGTGGCGATATGCGACGTGCCCGCGTGCATGTCACGATCATGGGTGACGACCAGAAACAGCAACTCTGCCTGCATGGACTCCAGCATGCCGCCGGCTACCTGCAGCAGAAGATCGCCAACCGTATCGACACGCGGTACACCCCTCGGCTTGAGTTCCGAATTGATGAAGGTGTCCAACGGTCGCTCGAGGTTCACCAGCTGCTGGGCGAGTTGTTTCCGGAAGGCGAGAAGACTGCCGGAGATGACAGCTCGGCGCCAACGAAACCTTAACCAAATCACCGCTTGAGAGGTCACTGACAAACGGATGAGTACTGCAAATCGCCAGGAAGTTATCAAGAAGTCGTTTCGCGTGCTGAAAAAGAAGTTCAAGCGGCACCCGGTCCCCAGCGCACGAACTGTTCTGGAACACCTGCTTTACGGGTGCTGCCTGGAAAATGCCACACCAGTGCAGGCCGACGAGGCGTTCGGGCGATTGCAGACGATGTTCTTCGACTGGAATGAAGTCCGTGTTACTGGCATCACGGAATTGACCGAGGCGATGGGCAAGGTCAACGACGCGGGAGACGCCGCCCGGCGACTGCGGTACACCTTGCATCACGTCTTCGAGGCCCACTACCAGTTCGACATCGAGTACCTGAAAAAAGAGAACATCGGGCAAGCGATCAAGATCCTCAGGAGCTATCACGGAATCACCCCCTTTGTCATTAACTACGTCGTCCGGCATGGACTCGACGGTCACGTGGTACCGCTAAACCGTGGAGCCGTGGCTGCCTTCGCCCTACTCAAGGTGGCAACACCGCGGGAGGCCAAGCAGCAAAAAGTGCCTGGACTGGAACGGGCCATTACCAAGTCCCGTGGAGTGGAGTTCTCTGATTACGTCCAGCAGTTCGGTGTCGCCTTTGATACCACGCCCCACGGCAAGTTGATTCGCGAGACGCTGCTGGACATTGACCCCAATATCCAGCACGATTTGCCCAAACGGCCATCCCAAAAGAAGCCCGAGCCGACAAAAAAGAAAGCCCCCGCCAAGAAGTCGGCAGCCAAGACAACCAGCTCGGCCAAAGCCAGTAAGAGTGCGGCCGGTAGCAAGACCAAGTCGCGTAGCAAAAAGAAACCGGCGGCCAAGAAAGCGGCTGCGGGGAAGAAATCGGGTGGCAGTAAGATCGGCCGTAAGAAGCCACGCTAGTTGTCCCCTTGGGCCAGATTTCCAGTAACCTGACGCGTCTGATAAACTGGTGCCAGTCCTGCTCACCAGCCACAGATGGCAATGCGGAGAGTCGCAACGTGTTGAATCGACAGCCGGCCAAGTACCTGCCAGTATTTCTGGCCCTGCTTATCCCGCTGGCAGTTGTTGCTGACCCGCCAGGCGAAGCGACATCCCCGGATCTGGAAGACAAGGTCCAGCCGTTTCAGCCTCGTCGGCCACGTACTCCGGCCGACCTGGATCGTCTCGAAGCGACCAGCCTGTTCGCTTACGGTCGCCTGCTCTTTCAGCAGAAAAAATATGACGCCGCGCTCTGGAATTTCCAGCACGCCTGGCAACGCGACCCCACAAATCCGACTCTGTCACTGGAAGTCGTCTCACTGGCACTGCGCCTGAAACGTGACGACACCGCTGCTCGCTATGCCGCCCTGGTCGATGAGTTTCCCAGCTCGCAACTCTCCCAGTTGCCACGCATCGCAATTCTGCTGACCCGACAGCGTGACTTCGAGGCGGCCGCCCGGGTCTATCAGCGGATGGTGGAATTAAGAGGCGACTCGCTACAGGGATCTGCCCTGCTCGCTATCCACCTTGAACTTGGGCGCCTCTACCAACTGGCTGAGAAAAAACAACAAGCGGCCACAACCTTCGACTTTGTCAACCAGGTGCTCGCCGACCCGGACAAATACAAGGTCTCTGAAGCCGATCTGAAGCGAGTGATCACGCAGCCTCAGGCAGTCGATACGATGATCGCCGACAGCTATCTCAAGGCGGGACGTTTCGAACAGGCCCGCCAGGTTTATGAACGCCTCGTGCGTACGGAAAAAGACAATCCCCTGCACGCCTACCGGCTGGCCACTATCGCTGCAGCCGACGATGACCCGGCAGCAGCACTCGAACAGCTGAATCAGTATCTCGAATCGGGCAGCGAGTCGGCCGGCCTGGCAGCCTACAGCCTGTTGTCAGGACTCCTGGCAGCCGAGGCCAATAACGCCAGCAAAGGAGCACGGCAGTTGCTCGAGCAGCTCGAACGATTGCACCAGGAACAACCTGGCAATCGTGCCCTGATGACAGAACTGGGCGACCGCTTGCTGGCTCAGGAAGAGTGGTCCCGGGCTCGTGACGTTCTACTGAAACTGCTCGGCAAGAGAAAGTCAGCCAGCATCTATGGCAGCCTGGCAGCTGCCTACCTCGGTCTCTGGACCGATGGTCAACGGGATAGCGAAACGGTGGATTCCCTGCTGCGGTTGCTGGGCCAGCTTGCCGGGAGCGAGGGCAATATGAATAACACCGTCTTCCAACAGGCAGCAGAAACAGAAGCCCTCGTTGACCAACTTCTGCAGCATGCCGAGAAAACACTCAGCGGCGATGAAGATACAACTGCCGAGAGTGACCAGGTGGAATCACCAATCCAGGTTTCGGCTGCAGAAGTGGCTGTCGCCGCCGCCAGCCTGGCGATTGCCGCCGATCGCGCCGACCAGGCCAGCGCGCTGTTCGAAATCGCCATCAAGCTTGAACCGGGCAAGCGTTCCAAGTGGCTGGAAACGTGGAGCATCCGATTGATCATGGCAGACCAATACAGCCAGGCTAGCGATGTCCTGCAGCGGGCTGTCGAGAGTGACCAAGTGGCCCAGAAACAGATCTTCTATTTCCTCCTGGCTGGTGCTGCCAGCCTGGCAGATGAGACCGAGAGGGCCATCTCGGCCGCGAAAAAGGCCGTCGAGCTGAGCCCGGACAACCCACGCATCCAGAGTCGTCTCGCCTGGGTCTCGTACAATGCCAAGGACGATCAGCAGGCCTACAAGAACTACGCGGCCGTCGTGGAGAACTTCAAAGATGAGTATGGTTCCAGCGACCTGCGGGAGCTGCTTCGCCAGACGCGGATGATTCTCTCGAGTCTCTGCGTGCGGATGGGCCGGATCGAAGAAGCAGAATCCTGGTTGATCGAGGTGCTGCATGAATTCCCCCAGAATGTGGGAGCATTTAATGACCTCGGTTACCTTTGGGCCGACCAGAACAAGCGACTCGATCAGGCCCGCCGGATGATCGAGGCCGCCGTTGCCTCGGATCCTGAGAATGCTGCCTACCTGGACAGCCTCGGCTGGGTCTACTTTCGACTTGGCGATTTCGAGGGAGCCATCGAGCAACTCAAGAAAGCTGCCGCGATCTCCCAGCAGGATCCTGTCCTGATGGATCACCTCGGCGACGCCTACCAGGCACGGGGCCAGACCGGAAAGGCCCGCGAGGCCTGGAGGAATGCCCTGCAGTTACTTGAGGGTGACCAGCAGGAGTTACGCGATACAATTGACGACAAGCTGCGGAACAAGGCCTCCTGACTTCGCCCGGCCGTCGCCAGCAAAGTGAGGATGGTCTCGAACCTCAAGAGGTGGAACCAGAATATGGCAGGACATTCACATTGGGCCGGCATCAAGCACAAGAAAGCTGCGGTTGATAATAAGCGAGGCAAGCTCTGGAGCAAGTTGGCCAAGGCAATCATTGTGGCTGCCAAGATGGGTGGCGGTGACTCAGAGACAAATATTCGCCTGCGGACTGCAATCGCCGACGCCAGGGCCTTCAGCTTGCCCAAGGACAATATCGATCGGGCGATCAAGAAGGGTACCGGTGAACTCGACGGCGGAGAAGTTCACGAGATCCTCTATGAAGGTTACGGTCCCAATGGTGTAGCTGTGATGTGCGATGTACTGACCGACAACCGCAACCGGACCGCGCCGGAAATTCGCAAGCTGTTTGAGGTCAATGGAGGGAAGCTGGGAAGTACCAATTGCGTCTCCTGGAACTTTCTACGCAAGGGACTGTTTCTCGTGCCGACCGCCAATGTCGATGAAGAATCACTGATGGAAGTCGCCCTCGAAGCTGGTGCGGATGACGTGCAGCAGGAAGGGGACTACTATGAGCTGACCTGCGAACCAGAAGTCTACAGTGACCTTTCCGAAGCACTTGAGTCCGAGAACGTTGCTGTTGAATCCAAACAGGTAACCCGGCTGGCACAAAACACCGTCTCCCCCGCAGCGACCGATGCCCGCCAGGTCCTGAAGTTGTTGGAAGCCTTGGATGACCACGACGATGTCCAGAACGTCTCAACAAACTGTGAATTCTCTGCCGAGACGATGGCCGTTATCAACGCCGAGGACGAGACATCGTAACAGTTGGATCTATCTGGCAGCACTGCTGGCGATCCTCCTGTTGCCGTCCGCCGGCCTCTTCGGCGATCCACTCGATGATGCCGTCCAGCGCCTCGGTGACAAGCGATTTGCGGTCCGCCAGCGAGCACTTCAGGTGCTCGTCAGCAGCGGCCGAAAGGGGATTGAACCGCTCACAAAGGCACTCCAATCCAACAGCACCGAAGCTCGCTACCGCGCTGGCCAGGCGCTCGTGAAACTTGCCGACTCCGGCGACCCGCTGACTTCACGAGCCGCCTTTGCAGCATTGGAATCGATCGTCGCAAGCGGCCGCATTAATAACCTCCTGCGGCAACGTCAGCAGATCGCCGTGGAAAAACTTAGTGGCGATGGAGTCACGCTGCAGCGATCCAACACCACATTGATCCTCGATGCACAATCTGCCGGCAACCCGCAGATGATGCGACAGCTGCGCTGGCTGCGTGAGCTCCAGGTGATTCGCTTTCGAAGTCGACCAGTGAGTGTCAACGACCTGGAAAATCTCATCCATCTAAGCCAGCTGCGGGAGTGTGGTATTTTTGACACCGTGCTGGACCGGCGCCATCTGCAGACCCTGGCACAAATCGAGGGACTAAAGATTCTCTACCTGACCCGGGTCGACCTGCGTGTCGACGACCTCGCGCCACTTGGCCAGATGCGAAATCTTGATTGGCTCGACCTGAGTGGAAACCCGCTGAGTGGGAAAGCAGTCTCCCAGCTGGAGAGTCTCTCCAACCTCAGCGTGCTCGATCTGAAAGACACTCTCGTGTCACCAGCTGCAATCCAACGACTCGAAAAGTCGCTGCCAAAAGCACGCATCATCTGGAAAAAACCGCCTGCCAACCCGTAAACCGTGGCTGCTGAAATGTCGATTGATATTCAGGGACCCGCACGATTCAGGGACCCGGTGGCTGTTCGCCTCAGGCGAAAACCATCGGGGTTCTTGCCGAGGCTAACGGTGCCCACCTATATCCGAGGTCCGTAGGACCGAGATCAGTGCTTGATCTGCTCCCAGTACTCCAGGAAGGCGCCTTTGTCATGAAAGTCGGGGCTGTTGTCGATGTCGTGGCAGGTCAGGCACGTATTTTCAGCCTTGGCAAGATCCAGCTTCATCGCCTTGCGGAATGCCAACAACTCGATTTCTCCGGCCGCCCCTGCTCCCGCTTCTGCCGCCACATGACGGCTGCCGGGACCATGACAGTTTTCACAGCCATTGCCGAGCAGATGGGGAGACTCTGTCAGTGAGAGATAGCCGCCCTCGTAGGGATAGTACTTGCTGGGATGCCAGCCAGTGACATGGCAGCTGATACACTCCGGATCGAAATGCCGGGGAATATCCGCTCGCTCAACCGGCTGCACGAGCGACTCGGTTGCCCTGGCGTGCCCTGTAGCAGACCAGATCTCATGCTGCTCAGCATGGCAGGAGGCACAGGCCTCGGATCCCACGAAGGTCGCTCCCGAGGGATGCGGTCCGGGACGTAAGCCGAGTCCCTCCAGTCCAGCTCGCTCAAGTTCCTGCTGGTAAAGCCGCAGCTGTTCGAGTACCTGCGCCGAGTCGGGATAACGGCTGTCGAGGTCGATCCGTGCGTATCGCCAGGGAGTGGTGGCATCGTCGTAGAGCCCGATAACTCCCATGAACATCCCCTTCGGCCCTACCTGGATGATTCGCGGCCCGTCAGCTGGCAGCTGCTCCGCCAGCTTCGGCGGATCCCCTGCTCCACCGGCAGTCAGCAGGAAGGAGAAGGCGGGGAAGCTGCCGGCAAGTTTACGAGTTTCATCGAGCGAACCCTGCACCAGCAAGATCAGGGTCTGACAATTGGCTGCCTGCATCTGTTCCACGACCTGGGGCAACACCTCGCTGGCGGGCTGCATGATGACGTCATCTGCCAGCACACGCGCCTGGCGACTTGTGGCCAATACCGAGGTGATGCCAATTCGCTGACCGTCCACCTCAACGACACGGAAACGCGGCATCAGGTCACGGTCGATAACGGTCACATTGGCACTGACAAAACCCCCGCCGCCCGGAGTCTCCTCGGCAATCGACGCCACCAGTTCCCCGGCAGGCAGCCTCAGATCATCGGGGCCCAACCCGATCGCGCGGTAACCAGCCTTGCGAAACCCGTCGATCGTCAATTGAAACTTGAGTTCCGGCTGGCGGCCAAAGCGGCGTACCTGATTGCCCACATCGACCGGCAGAAGCTGCCATTTACGTTCTTCACGGAGTTGCCGCAGGAACTCATTTTTACGTGCCAGCCCGCCCTTCTGGTAATCCAGACCGGTACATCCACAGGGTTCCAGGTAGCCGTACTGTCGACCACTCACAACAATGGCCACACGCGGGCGCGGCCAATCGGCCAGTGGATCCTGCGGCCCGTGGTCGAGCTGCTGACCAGTGCCATCGACGCTCCCCGCAGCTGGCTGCTGCTGGCCACCATCTTTGGCTGCATCTGCAAGCGGCCGCTGAACGACCGTCTGCTGATCCGTTGCTGAATTTGAGCAACCTGCCAGCAGCGCGAGGCAGATCAGCTGCGCCGGCAACCGGCAGTCGTGACTCATGATGTCCCCGCTGACTATTCAGTCCTGGCTTTCCACCACGGCATATCGAACCGACAGCTCCAGTTCTTCGATATCCGGGTGATTGGTGGAGAGAACAATCTTGCCGAACCCGTCCCGGTCCTCGTCAAGCCGCTTCTGCTGAGCGACGCCGACTGGAATCCGGATCAGCACCTCGTGCTGGATCGCATTATTGAGGCTGCTATCCAGATCACGGATCACCTCGACTTCGAAGACCCCGGCCGGCTCGGTCTGCTTGACAGTAATCTCGATCGAATCCCGCAGCGGTCCTTTGGCCAGGATCACCAGACGGGACTCGCTGCCTTTCTCCTGCTGAACAATTCCCAGGTTCAGGATCCGTCGCCTGCGCGAGAACTCCTTGCTGGCCAGGAAGGTGATGTCTGGAGTCACGGTACCCTGGATGGCAATATCGATCTTGGGCGAATCGGGCAAGTTCGTGGTAATCCGAATTGCCTCGTTAAAGTCACCCAGCGGAAGATCCGGCTTCAGCTCGAGGATCATCTTGCGACCGCTGCGTGCCGTCGGTTCCGTGGCTAATTCTTCTGCGCTGAGTGGTTCGAAGCGGACATTGATAAAACCCTCCAGGCGGGTGAAGAACAGGCTGTGCTCAAGCACCTCGAGGTCATCCGATCGGTAGGCAAAGATCCGTGTTTCTGCGACAGCTCCGTTGCTGCGTGTCACGCTCGGAATCCGAATATCTGGCGGCTTCGACCAGACCGTCTGGACGATGGTACCCGAGATTGTCAGGCGAACGATGCGACGATCGGGATCGTTAGAGATGATTTCAGCCGATTGGCTGAATTCCTTGGAGTCCGTTTCCGTCTCCTTGGCTGTCCATTCGAGCTTGATCATTACCTCGGCACCAGGCGCCAGCTGGCCTTTTTCCAGGTTGCTGATGGTGCACTTGCAGGATGACTCGCCCTGTTCCAGCGTCAGCGGCGCATCGCCGTCGTTTCGCACCACGAAAGTGTGTTCTCGTTTACCGAGTCGTTCCATGCTGCCAAAATTATGATTTTCGCTTCCCACCACAGCGATTCTTGGAGCTGGCTCATCGCTGCCCTCGGGACCAGACACATCGATGAAGATCGTACGAAATTGCTCTTCCACGCCAGCCAGCTCAAACTGGGTGTGTGCGTAGCCACAGGCCACACCGGCAAAAATACCCACCATGATCAGGACTGCGATTCTCATCCGCTGGCTCTCCAGGCGTGAGGGTGACTCATCTGACTCTTTCAATTTAGTCCACAATGCTCCCTCTGGTGAGACGAAAACAGGAGAGAATTGCGGCTGCTCGGTTTCCAGCTTGTCTGGCGTCGTGACATTTAACGACTAGTTGGATTACGCAAGAAGGAGACCAGTTGGTTCAGATCTTTGAAAATGGTTGTACCCACGACTGCTGACTGGGGTAACCAGCCGGGAAACGGCATTTCCACCAATCTTCTCTTATCAAGCTGTAACTCGATGAATTTGTTCTGCCGGTACTTCTGGTTCAGCTGCCAGGCTTGCTCGGCCCACGTCCTGGCGCTCTGATCGTCGCCCAGCAGCCAGCAGGTCCATGCCAGCTGGGCCAGGATACGAGAGTTGGTCGGGAATAGCCGCTGCGCCTCGGCAAAGCAGATCCTGGCCTGGCTTAGATCCTCGACATCCCCGGTCCGCTGCGAGGCGACCAGGTAACAGGTACCGATCAGCGCGTGCGTCGTTGCCGAGTGGGAGTCGCGAGTCCGCACCATCTCCGCCGCCGCGGCAAACGCGCTGCGGTGCATCGCTGCCTCCTCGCCCTGCCCCCAGTAAGCATGATGCAGCATCGCCAGTTCCAGAGCGGGTTGTGGCCAGAGCGGATCTGTCTGGCAGGCCTGCTCCATCATTCGCATCGCTTGCTGATGACGATTTTGTATCTGCAGGGCCTGCGCTTCGATCACCTCGGACCGGCTGGCTGTCATTGGTTGATAACCCCAGACGATCAGGCCAGCCACGGTAGCCAGCAAGCAGAGCATGACAACCAGGATTCGTTGCGGGGCCAGATTGCTGCCGGACGCCGTTGTAGCCAGCGAGAGGGCCAGCAGCAGCCAGCCAGCCTGGCTGACTCCGGGAGCCGTTATCCCACCCGCCGCGAGCAGGTGAATTGACCAGCCTGCCAGGGCAGCCAGTACCAGCCAGCGTGGCAGCAGGCCGTCCTGCACCCAGTCTGAGAACCTGGCAATCACTGCCACCAGCACCAGCAATCCGACCAGCACGACAGTGGTGGCATCGAGCGGCGAACCAACGAGCAGGCTGTAGGGCAAGGCCAACAGCATGCCTGCCACTGCACCAGCGTAAACACTGCGTCGTAGAGCCGGACTCTGCGGCCCGGTCTCGGGCTGGTCAGGCTGCCGCCGCAGTTGTCGAACCAGCATCACGAACAGCAGCAGCAGGGCAGCCAGGCTGAGCGTACCGCCGGTTGTCCAGATCTCCAGTAGCCAGTTGTGGGGATCTGCCACGACCTCGTGGGCTGTCGGCAGCATGTGCAGGGTGTAATAGTCCTGGAAGTTGCCGGGGCCAACACCAAACAGCGGGTTGTCGGCGATGATCCGTAGCGAGGCAAACCAGTACTCGAACCGGTAGGACAACGATTCCAGCGTTTGCGAGAAGACCATGCTATCGAGTCGCTTGAGCATGAAGGCGGCGGTCCCCAGCAGCAGCGTGGTAACCAGCAAGCCGGCTGCCAGGCGCCAGGCCTGGCCGCTGCCAGCCCGTCGACCGCGCAGCAGCAGGCCTATCATCACCACGCTGATAATAGCCACCCAGCTGGAACGGCTCTTTGTCAGGATCAAGCAGAAGCCGACCAGCAGGCAGAACAGCAGCTCGGGCGCAATCCGCTGCAGCCGACGGTGCCAGGCGGTCGGCCTGGGAGGCCCAGCATCCGAGCGGCGCGTGGCCAGCAGGCTGATGCCGACCAGCATCACCAACCAGGGCGTGAGAAATCCTGCCAAGGAGTTCGTTAGCGAGAAGGTGGCGGCCGGTTCAGAGCTTCGCAAGCGGCTTTCAAAGTGGTAGCGGAGGGGCGTCCCAAGCGGCGCCAGGATACCTGCGTCCTCGAGCATATTCTGCCGAACCGACTCGTCACTGTGAAAAAAGCGGTGGTACCGCTGCGGGATAATGTGGAAGGACTCATAGAATCCCTGCAGCGACAGCGTGATTGCCAGAGAGACCATGACCACCGCCAGTGCGCGGCCGCTAGCGCCGCGATCGAGCAGTTGCCGGATGACAAAGTAGCTTGTTCCGAGGCCCAGCCATTGCCAGCTGGTGTTCCAGCTGGCCCGCGCATTGCCACTGGAAGCCATCACCAGGCAGCTGGCGAACTGGCTGGCGATCAGCAGCAGCACGGCCAGATCGACCCAGTTCCAATGGACCGGCCGGGGATACCGCCTTTGCACCAGGCACCAGCTGAGTGCCAGCAGCAGCCAGAAGACAACCAGCAGCAGCCCCTTCCCCTCGTGCACATCGATCGATTCGAGCGGAACGAGCACGGTCAGGACAAGCAGCGCTGCCAGGACACCTCGCAGCAGTCCACGGCCATCGGCAGCCTGCGCATGCTGTTTCCCAGGTCGCTTCACGAGTGAATCTTTCTTCGCGCCGTTGTTTCCAGGATGTTCACCAGTCCCAACACGCAGACCACCAGCAACACGATGATCGAGGCACCGGCAAAGCTGTCAACACGAGGCAACAGCAAGGCACACAGGCCGCAGGTGGCGGTGGCAAAGTAGATCGTCAAGACTGCCTGGCCCTTACTCATTCCCAGCTCAACCAGCCGATGTGTAAAGTGGCATTTGTCTGCCTCGAACGGACTTCGTCCCTCGCGCAGTCGAATGAAAATGACAGTCACAAAGTCGTAGATTGGAATTGCCAGCACGCACAGCGGCGCCAGCACTGCATGTGGTTTCTCAGCGCTGGCATAGGTTGCCAACAGCGATGCGATACCGATTGAGAATCCGACAAAGTAGGCACCCGCATCTCCCATGAAGATCCGCGCCGGTGGTCGATTATGGAGCAGGAAACCAGCCAGTGATCCCAGCAGCACCAGCAGGAAGCCTGCAATGAAGAGCTGCGGCCCGGCCGACGCCGAGCCCGGCAGGAGTACAAACAGGGTCAGCACGAGCGCGGCGATGGCAGCCACACCGGCCGACGCGCCATCCATGTTGTCGAGCATGTTGAATGAGTTGATGAGCAGGACGACCCAGAAGATGGAGACCAGCACGGTCACCAGTCCGGACGACATAAACAAGCTGACTTGCCATCCCTGCGAGCCGATGCAGGCGGCCACGATAAGTAATTGGATTGACAGTCTCAGCTGCCAGGCGAGTCCGCGCAGATCGTCCAGCAGGCCCAGGATCATCAGCGCCGTACCACCCGCCAGCAAGATCCAGAGACCACCCAGCCGCATCTCGACTCCCTCCAGGTGATCCGCCAGCCCGGCTGGCAGGAGAGCTTCCGCGGTGCCAGAGAGTAACAGGATGGAACCCAGCAGGAAGGGCGCCAGGACACCCAGCCAGATAGCCAGGCCGCCTCCCATCGGAGTCGGTTGCTCGTGCACCTTGCGTTCGCCTGGCTGATCGACCAGTCCCCAGCTGGCAGCACGACGCCGAATCACAAAGGCACTCAACCAGGAGAGCAGAAAGCTGGGGACAATTGTGCCCAGAGCGATCCATGTGATGGCTGTCGAGTTCATAGAATTCACCGGCAGCGGGATAGAGCTGGCGAGCCAGGGCAGGTCCGCCAGCAGCGTTCCCGATGAGCCTCTTCTTTCTACGGCTGCTTCTCGCTATCGTTCGCGCAGCTGGTTTCGACAGCGAGTAAGAAATGGGTGGTAGTCTGCCGCTGCAAAGTCAGGATAGGTCCAGGGGCGTGACTGCCATTGTTGCTTGTGATAGTAAAGCGTGACCTCTGCAAAGATTCCATCCTTCAAGTAGATGCGGTGATCCCTGTCCTTGGTCGTGGCCAGCACCAGCTTGGCCTCGGTCAGGTAGCCCGGATCCAGGTTCAGCGAACGGGCCACGTCGCCGCCGTTCACTCGCTGGCACTGAGTCTCCCACTCTCCAGCCTGGTTCTTCCAGTCGGCCAGCCCGGACGGATCCGCCAGCTGCTCGTGGGCCCAGAGTACTTTCTTTAGATCGGCCCCCATCTGGCCGCGATAGTAGTCCGTTTGGTCGAAATCGAACAACTCGCTTTCCAGCGCCACCGGCCCCCACTGCTCGATTGCCTGCTCGAGTGCCCACTGGAGTGCAGCAGTCGATTGACTGAAGGCCACCATGATCCTCAGCACGCCGGCATGCTCGCGACTGCTCTGCATCGGTTACCCAACTCCTGGAACGTCGATCACTGCTGCTGCGCCCCTAGTAGGCCTTGGCAAAAACGGCCCGCCTGTCGGTCGGCTGCCCGCTGAACAGGCAGCTGCCTGGTCCCGTGTCCTCGTCCAGCAGGATACAACGGTTGGTCACCTTGAGCTGATTGAGTGTCTGCTGGACCGCTGCATCCTCACTGAAATAACAGCTGGCGAAGCCGCCGTGGATCTCTGGTTCGTCCTTATTGAGTGGCGTGAAGAAATCGATAAAGTCATCCAGCGTGTCGATCTCGCGCGAATTGGCTTCCCGCAACTCGACTGCTTTTGCCAGCAAGCCCGACTGCATCTCTTCCAGCAGCGAGGTGATTGAGCCGACCAGGGCTGCCCGGTCCATACTCTCATTCTGCCCGCTATCGCGGCGGCCGAGGTAGACGCTGCCGGCGGCAAGATCGCGCGGACCAATTTCCACGCGGAGCGGCACGCCACGTTTGACATGATGCCACTTCTTTTCCCCACCACGAATATCGCGATCGTCAATCATGACTCGCACCGGCTCACCAGCGTAATTCGCAGCAGCAAGTTCTTTTTCCAGGGTCGCACACGACTCCAGCACGGCAACACGATCCTCATCCGACTTGTAGATCGGCAGGATGACAACATGTTTTGGTGCCAGTCGTGGTGGCAGCACCAGTCCATCATCGTCGCTGTGGGTCATCAACAGAGCTCCCACCAGCCGGGTCGAGACGCCCCAGGACGTGGTCCAGGCAAACTGCTCCTTGCCCTCCTGGTCCTGAAATGTGATCTGCTGGGCGCGGGAGAAGTTCTGTCCGAGAAAGTGGGAGGTGCCTGCCTGCAGGGCCTTGCGATCCTGCATCATGGCCTCAATGGTCAGCGTGGAGACGGCGCCTGGAAATCGTTCCTCGGCTGTCTTTTCACCCTTCAGCACCGGCATCGCCATCATCTGCTCAGCAAACTCGGCGTAGATCTCCAGCATCTGGCGTGTCTCGTCCAGCGCCTCCTGCTCGGTCGCATGAACGGTGTGGCCCTCCTGCCAGAGGAACTCGGTGGTTCGCAGGAACATCCGTGTGCGCATTTCCCAGCGGACCACGTTGGCCCACTGGTTAATCAGGATCGGCAGGTCGCGGTACGACTGAACCCACTTGGAATACATCGCGCCGACAATCGTCTCGCTGGTCGGCCGCACGATCAACGGCTCTTCCAGTGGCCCGGCCGGTACCAGCCCGCCGTCGGGGCCCGGTTCCAGGCGGTGATGAGTCACGACGGCACATTCCTTGGCAAACCCTTCGACATGCTGCGCTTCCTTTTCCAGGAAGCTGATCGGGATGAAGAGAGGGAAATAGGCGTTTTCATGACCGCTGGCTTTGAACATCTGGTCCAGCAGCTGCTGCATCTTCTCCCAGATCGCCCAGCCCCAGGGCTTGATCACCATGCAGCCGCGGACCGGTGAGGCCTCCGCCAGGTCGGCCGCCCGGATCACCTGCTGGTACCACTGGGGATAATCTTCTGCCCGTGTCGGTTCGATCGCCGTACGTGGTTTCTTTCCCATCTCACTCCTTCGCCAATTTCCCTTGCCAGGCCCCTTCTGGGAGGCTGACAGTTTTCTGCTACGCGGCATTCTAACAGCCGCACGGAATTGCGTCATTATCGGTCTGCGATGCTGGTTCGGCGACGGCACAAGACGCAGCTGGCAGGTCCTTGCAGGATTTCCGGCGGCGACCTAGAATCGCGCCGACGGGCCCGAGTGGACCCGCATGTCCCCTCACTGGCAAACGCCAATGACACGCCGTTTCATCAATGAACTGGGCGAGAACGAGTCGCTGGAACAAGTTTACCGCATCCAGGCGCGGCGGTTGCGATCCAACAAGAATGGCAGCCTCTACATGCAACTCGACCTGGCAGATCGCGGCGGTAGCGTGACAGCGATGTGCTGGAATGCCGACCAGAAACTGCATGACAAGATCCAGCCTGGCAAATACGTCCAGGTGGAAGGAAAAACCCAGCTTTTTAACGGCAGTCTGCAGGTCATCGTCAATCAACTCACGCCGGTCGAAACCGAAAGCGTCAACGAGGAAGATTTCTTCCCCATTTCTGAACAGCAGCGAGCAGACCTGTTCGCAACCCTGCAAAAGCAACTGGATCAGGTCAGCCATCCGCTGCTGAGTCAGTTGCTCAAGCTCTACCTGGCCGATGAGGACTTGCTGGATAAGCTGCAGCGAGCACCAGCGGCGATGAAAAATCACCATGCCTACCATGGCGGCCTGCTGGAACACATCGTCAGCCTGCTGGGCCTTGTCGAGCGAGTGGCACCTCACTACCCGGAATTGGATCTCGACCTGCTGCTGGTGGGTGCTTTCCTGCACGATCTAGCCAAGGTGGACGAACTCAGCTATGACGACGACATCGGCTATACCGATGAGGGTGAGCTGGTGGGGCACCTGGTGATGGGTGTTGTCATGCTGGATGCCAGAATCCGGCAACTCGAGGACAGCCAGAGCGAGTCGTTTCCCGCCGAGTTGGCCTTGCGACTCAAACACATGATTGTCAGCCACCATGGCCGGCTGGAATATGGCAGCCCCAAACTGCCCATGACGCCAGAAGCGCTGGCCTTGAGTTTTCTCGATGACCTGGATGCCAAGATGCAGGCCTACCGGCAAGCCGCTGCCATGGACACCGGTTACGCACCGGGATGGACAAATTATATTCCCGCCATGGGCCGCAAGCTCTATCGGGGCACACCCTAGCACAGCCCTCCCCCGGCTCGCATTTATGACAGACCACAGTGAACTGAAAACCAGGCTGCTTGCCCACGTGCAACGGGCCAACTACCAGCCAGTCAAACCTCGCACCATCGCTCGCCAGCTGGACTTGCCTGCTGGCCAGTTGAAGCTGCTGCGTCGAGCCATCAAGGCACTCGTTCAGCAGGGAAAATTGCTGTACGGCGATCGGCACCTGGTGATGGCGGCAGCGGTGGACCAGGAACAGGCTGTCGAGCAGTCCGAAACCGACCAGGCGGCAACCGATCAGGAACAGCCAGACCAGGAACAGCCAGACCAGGAACAGCCAGATCAGGAACAGCCAGACCAGGAACAGC
>Ga0114996_10003684_pt1 | contig 18855 bp, 25 predicted proteins | sample ArcticOcean_MG_C_4_FD_87039 | JGI IMG/M metagenome (GOLD analysis project Ga0114996, IMG submission 87039) | Marine microbial communities from western Arctic Ocean - ArcticOcean_MG_CB4_134 | ecosystem: Environmental > Aquatic > Marine > Oceanic | place: Arctic Ocean: Canada Basin | collected...
CGCAAAGCGAAATATCGTTAAAACAGAAGGAGGGTTACGGCCAGCACTCACTTATTATTTTGATTCAAAACCTTTTGGCATTGCACCACCTTTACTTGATGGTTTGTCTTCAGACTTTTCTTCAACTTGTGGTTTTTCTTCATCATAGTAACTTCTATGTTGATTATAATCTTCCAAACCTTTTACTTGTGCTTCTCCTCTAATAGTTTGGTATCCACCAGAGCTTGCACTTGTTTGAACACCAGTAAGTTGTGTTGGGTCAATACCAGTTTGTTGATAGTGTCCTTTCTCTTTGTTTAGTTTTCTTTTACTTATCAACATCATTGCAGCACCACCTGCTGCTGCCATACCAGCCATGCCATACAAAATGTAAGCTGGAAATTCTCCAGTTGATGTTGATGCATAACCTTCAGGCGCATTTGGTGTCACACCAAAAATTTCTGAAGTTCCTAACACATCCCTATTCGCAAATCCAATTATATCGATGCTTGCATTACCAGATGATTCATAGCTTGTAATTCTGTATGTTTTATCAGTATTAAATGAAGATTCATGGACTTGTTCTCTTATCAATCCCTCTCGAAGACTGCTTTCTCCCATTGTAAATGACGAAATTACAGAGCCGGTCTGAAATCCATATTGTGAAGCATCAGCACCTATTCCAGTTGGATCAAATAGAAAGTGCCAGTTTCCAATTGGTTGTGCTTTTATTTCATCTCCATCCATTAGTCTAGTAGACATAATCTCTCCAGCATCGCTAGACTTGAGTGACAAAGCCAAAGATGGTGTAAATCTATCAAAAGTTGAAATTGGTAAGTTAATTTCTACGTCACCATATGCTGGAGTATTTATTACAACAGGTCCAACGACACCAAACCCTCGCCAGTCTACATCAATCAGTGTTGGTGAGTTTCCGGAACCCTGTTTAATTACAAAATTGTTAATTGTAGGATGTAGTGTAATACTGTAATCTACTGACATACTTGTACTTCTTCCAGTCATCAATGATTTGTATTCTAAAGTAAGGTCAGTAATCTGAGCTTGGCTGCCTTGTGAAAAAGTATAAGAGTTTATTTTTGAAATTAATGATTGTACGCCAGAATTTGATGAATCAACAGAAAATGAAATTTCTTTACTCATTCCATTCATCGTTTCAGCTAAATTTCCACCATCTGAATAGTCTATGTTAATTGATCTTTGGTATGTCATTTTAGCAATCGCAGTATCTGAGTTAGGGTCAATACTAACTTCCAACTGAGATGATGCAAAAACAGGCGATAAACCACCTACAGTAATGAAAATAGACAAAAATGCTATAATTACTATGGTTTTCTTCAACACAAATTTTCACTTATTATATCGTTAATTAATTTTACCTAAAAAATTACCAAAAAAATGATAAAGTAATATTGGTAGTATAATGTCACTAAATGGTTCTAGGAGAAAAAAAAATTGATCACAATACTCGCTGGTGGCTCCGGCTCAGTCAAACTTGTAAGAGGATTAGCATCTCACGAATCAAATATTAACGTGATTACTAATGTGGGGGATAATTACTGGCTTTATGGAATGTACATTTGTCCTGACATTGATACCATTACTTATGGATTAGCTGATTTATTGGATCATGATAAAGGCTGGGGTATAAAGAAGGATACATTTGGATTTTTGCGACAGATGGAGATTTTTGGAGAAGAAACATGGTTTAGGATAGGTGATAGGGATACTGCAACTCATCTTACTAGAACTAACATGTTAAAAAATGGTAAGAGTTTGAGTGATATTACAAAATGGATGTGTGAAAAATTTGCAATTGAAACTAAAATAATACCAGTTACTGATAATCCGATTGAAACTAGAATTATAACAAATAAGGGTGAAATGCATCTTCAAGAGTTTTGGGTTAAGCATAGAGGATTGGATACAGTTGAAGGAATTGAATATCAGGGTGCAGAAAAGGCTCGTCCAAACCCAGAAGCTGTAAATGCAATTCAAGATTCTAATCTTATAATTATCGCACCAGGTAATCCTCTTACTAGTATAGGTCCGATGTTGCAGATCAAAGGTATACGGAAGGAGTTAGCAAAAAAGAAGAAGAAAGTAGTTGCTGTAAGTCCTATAATTGGAAATTCAGCTATTAGTGGACCTGCAGGAAAATACATGGAGGCAGCTGGACTTGAAGTTTCAGTGATAGGTGTTGCGAAGATGTATGCACATGTAGCCAACAACCTAGTTATAGATCCTAAAGATCATGCTCACACAAAAACCATCCAGTCATTGAACATTAATGTACATGAATCAAAAATTAAAATGACAAATAAACAATCTGAAGATGCACTTGCAGCATCCATTATAAAACAATATTATTCCTAAGTTGAAAACTTCGGCGATAATACCAGTTAAGACTTTTTCTAAAGCAAAAAAAAGACTAAACTTACAGCAAACGTGCAAAGAAAATATATGCAAATTAATGTTGCAAGAAGTTCTTAATACTATATCTAATTGCAAACTTATTAGTAAAATCATTTTGGTGTCAAAGGATGAATCAGCATTAAAAATTGGTAGACAATTTAACGCAATAGAAATTTTTGATCACGAATCTGGAGTTAATGATGCTATCAATTTAGCAGATCAGTATATTTCTGATAAGAAATATGATTGTTCAGTTATCTTTCCACAGGATATACCGGTAATGATACCTTCCGATATAGATAACTTGTTAGGCTTTGTAAAGCATAAAAGATCTGTAATTATTGTTCCTTCTAGACAATTTAATGGGACAAATGCATTAGTTAGATGTCCTGCTGATATAATGGATACAAGATATGATATGGGAAGCTACACATTTCAAATGGATGCAGCAAAGACTAAAACTGAAAACATATCTATTGCACTGATTCGTAGAATGATGCTTGATATTGATGATGAATTTGATCTCGCATTCATGTTAAAACAAAACGACAAGCAAGATTTTTGTAAAAAAATTGAATCATGTTTTTAGTGTATACTTTTTTGAGTATACGTAATTTAGTAGTAAAACTGCAACTGAAATAACTCCGGTTACAATTAGTATTAATTCAAGCGTGATTAATAGAGAATGTGAAAATGAGTCAGCTATAGAAATCTGGTTGATGTCTGCTATTATGTATCCATAAGAAAAAATGAAATAGTTTGTTGCCCAATGAATTAGAATGGCAGGAACAAGACCATATCTAAAATATACCCATCCAATTATAATTCCACTAGTAACAGCTTGTACCAATTTACCAGAATTCCACGCTTCATCTGAAAAAACATGTGCTAGACCAAAAAATACTCCAACTATAACAATCAGTATCAATGCCTTTTTCATGTTTACATTGTGAAGATTTTGCCATGGCATCCAAAGTGATTTTACAAGAAATTTAAAGGATGATTTATGTGAATATAACATAAAAAGTGGCAGTCCTATCAACATAACCCTAAAACCAAACTCTTCTATTAGCGGTGCAAACGATATATCAAAAAATTGAATCAATTGGTTTGGCGCTTCAGGTTGCTCAACATAAATCCCAATAAATTCTTGTATGCCAATTATAGCGCCTGATATAATTACTAAAATAGAGAACCATTTGATGGTAGCAACAATATAGTTATCTTGAATTTTATAGCTGTCTCCAGAAATCATTAATTGTAACACAGCAATAATTTTTTTTTTTGGACCCAATATTGCGGTTGTAAAGAGAATCAAAAAGGTGCACCATATCACAATAAATCCATCTCCTAACTCAAATGTTATTGGAACCTCAAAACCTATTCCAGCAAGAAAAAGACTAAAGCTATCCATGGGATATTCATATGTTATATCATCTCCAATTTCTGAATTGAAAACTAGGTATGCCCCAATAGGAAATGATAAAATCATTAAACAAAAAATCACTAATATTAAAGCAGCATGCGATAATGCTAATCCATGCAGAATTTTATTTTGGGCCGACACTTTTTTTCAGTGTAGTTCTATTGTTTCTTCAGCAAAACCAAGTTTTACTAATGTATCCTTAATGGTATCTCTATGATCACCTTGCAAAAATACATAACCTTCTTTTGCTGTTCCACCACACGCATACTTCTTTTTTAATTCCCTTCCAACATTTTCTAGGTTGTTAATCTTAGGATCAAGTCCTTCAATCATCGTTCCTTTTTTCTTAAAACGTCTAGTCTCAAGTCGTATTATAATATGAGTACTATCTTTGTCAAGATCACCACAGGCACATAAGTCATCAGGAAGTCCACATGTATTACAAATAACCGCCATTATTTCGAAGTTTGGTGCTCTAACATATTATTAAGCCTTATTGATATAGAATATAGCGAATTCGTAAAAACCTAGTATTTTTTACAAACCAATTTAACATTATATTATTGCCAAACGATTTAACACAAAAAGCCATTAAGATGTTACTTAACGGTGCTACTTTACTCAGTGAATCATGTCCGTATTGTAAGGGTGTAAGAGTTATGAAAGATGGTCATGCATTATGTGTAAATTGTGGGAAAGAGCCTGAACCAAAACCAACAAAAATAGAGACCAAGGAAAAAAAATCTATTTCTACTCTAAAAACACTGGAAAAGAAACTTGAAGAATTATCTACCCAACTTGAAAAGGAAAATGAGCCAGCAAAACAGCAGGAATTGATAAAATCTATCGATTCATTAATAGATATTATTGCAAAATTAAAGTCAAATTGAAAAAGTTTTTATCTTTACCTTTATGCTTTCAAATTAGGCATGGCTGATAAAAAGAAAAATGCACCGTTACCAGCATCTAGTGCAGGTCTGTTAAGATTCTTTGAGGACGAAACAAAAGGAGTAAAGATTGATCCAAAAATTATCATTACTATGCCACTAAGCGTCATTGCAATCTCATGGGCATTAGAACTACTTCTAGTTCCATAAATATTATGTCAGATTCAAATGATGTCCAAAACATCCACAAAAGGTATTCATTCACTCTAATCAATCCAGCATCATTCTATGTTTCGCTAACTGCATCTATCGCCATCGCTGCTATAATTTCCTTTCTTCATTTTAATAACTATATTCAGAATTATGAAATATTTTATCATCTACCAGCTGTTGTAGCTGTATTACTTGTTATGCAGTACTTAGATTCACGTTTTACTAGACATAAAGAATATTCAAAATCATTACACATGTCATTTTTTGGTAATGCACTGTGGTTGATTACTGTAGTAGGTGGAATTGTTGGCTCTGCAATACTATCGAAGGAACTATCATTGTTTTATGTAGCTGTTGGGATGTTCATATTTTCTAGCTTTAGGATTGGGATTATGACTACCACTTTAGGTGTCAGCCTAAAAAAATCATGTGTATTATGTTTTATTCAACCGTTAGCGATGTTTTTTGTTCTAGTTCCAATTGATATGTGGTCTATTCTTTATGAGCCACAATCATTGGTATTTGGAATTGTATTTCTGAGTATTGCAGTTGCTTGGTCACATCTGACAAATAAATCAGGTTTACCTGTGATAAAAAGTACACATAAGCTATTGCAAGCATATTTGCAGTCAGTTACACAGAATGACCCACGCGATATGGAATCAATAATACTTGAAACGTCAAAACCATCAAACATTTCAACATCTCAAATTCGGTTCTCTACAACTGATGATAAAAATGATTTTAGATTGGTACTACCTGATCTTCATCCAGGCCCTTTCCATCCAGTAGGTGGTAGTAATATTCCATATCAAATCTATAAAACTATGAATTCATCTGCAATGGTAATGCACAGCATTTCTGATCACTCTCGTAACTTACCATCTCAGCAAGATGTGCAAGATTATCTAGATGAATTATCAAAAAGCCGTGTATCAACAAAAGGCATGACATGTACTGAACCTGTAACTGCACAGATAAACAAAGCGCATGTTATTGGAATACGCCTTGATGATACTGCTTTACTGTTTCTGTCATTATCCCCACATGGTATGGAAGATGTGCCTGTTATTCTAAAAACAGATATTGAACAAATGGCAAAAAATAGAAATTTTCAACGTACATTGATCGTTGATACTCATAATGCTATGGGACAGGAAATATCGCAAGAAGACTCGCAGGATTTGATGACCGCTGCAAAAAATGTACTTGATATTCTTATTACAAAAACTAACTATCCATTACAATACGGTTATGCAAATTCACAGAGTATGGATATTCAAACTACTGATCTTGCAGATGGTGGCATTGGAATGCTTTGCCTTGCTTTTGATCAGAAGAAATACTTTTTGTGTTGGGCAGATGCTAATAATATGGAAAATGGTATACGTGAAAAAATTATAGCACATATGAAAAACAATGGCCATGAATTAGTTGAGATGTTTACTTCCGATACGCACTCCACAACAATGGGTGTAAGAAATAGAAATGGTTACTATGAGCTTGGTAGTATTACTGAATCAGAAAAATTAGCAAATTGGTGTTTGTCTATTGCAAAGCAGGCGGAAAAAAATATTGCCTTAGGTAAATTTGAAATTTTAGAAAATAGTGCAAAAGTTAGAATAATGGGTACAGGAATTTTTGAGCATCTTTCCAGGGCACTTGATAGTTCTTTGAAGATGACACAGGGATTTATGATCTTATGTACTGGAATTTTTTTACTGTCTATTTTTCTATGGTTCTAATCTCTTCCAAGTTTCCATAAAACTCGTCAATAAACGAAGAAAACTGTATTATTGGTACGATAGGGACTCTGTTGATAAATCGGGTTTCCTCTTGATATAATGTAACAATAACTGGGGCAGCTATAACTTCATCTGTGGTTGCCACATAATGCTTTACACGTTCTATTTGTCTTAGAACAATTTTCTCAAGCATAGAATTAGTCATCCTCTTCCAATGTTTGCAATCAATAAGTACTGCTGTACCAAGATGTGTTCCAACCACATCTATTTCCATTGTTGGATTCTTCATCCTAAAGTTACGTACAACTTCAAAGTTTTTTGATTCTAATATCTCAGCTACCAAACCCTCAAAGTCTTTCCAATCAACGGAACGTGAAGCCTCTTCAATTGGTACACCAGTCTTTATAGCCAAAAGTGCAGATTTTAGTTTGTTTTCCATCAAAAAATCATTGAATAGATTTTTTGTTAATGCTTAATGAACCTTAAATTATGATAATAGTCATGTTTGATATGAAATTTTGGCTAGTTACTGTACTAGTATTAATTGCATTACTACCATTAGTTATGACACATGTATCATTTGCTGACAAAGGCACGTTCGTAGATGAAGTTAAGTTCATCCAGTATTTGGATGAAAATACAGCGCTTGAAGAAGTTCGGAATGGCAATCTGGATATGTATTATTTTCGAGTTTCCTCAGATAGAATTGAGACAGAAAAAGCAAGAGAAGGCATTCAAGTTTTTGAATCCACTGGTGGTTCATACAGTATATTGTTAAACCCATCTATCTCTGAAACATTCAACCCATTTTCAATTACTGAGATTAGGTTTGCACTGAACTATCTCATAGACAGAAATCTAATTGTTAATGAACTCATTGGCGGTTATGGTAATGTTATGATTTCAAATTATGGTGTATTCTCTGCTGACTACCTTTCTATCATAGATGAACTTGAATCATTCCATTTCAAATACAATCCAGCATTAGCTAATCAAATAATATCAGAAGAGCTTGAAAAAGTAGGTGCTGAAAAAATTAATGGTTTGTGGTATTATAATGAGGAACAGATTGAGATTACATTTTTTATTAGAAGTGACGATCCTGTAAGAAAATCAATAGGCGAGATTCTATCTTCAGAACTTGAGAGGGTTGGTTTCAAAGTGAACAAGGATTATGGTGATCTAAATAAGGCATTTGTAGTTGTTTACGGTTCAAATCCAAAAGATCAAAAATGGCATATTTACACTGAAGGGTGGGGTAGTTCAGGATTTGCAAAATATGATTCTGTTGGGCTAGCGCAGATGTACTCCCCTTGGTTTTCTAATATGCCTGGAAATAATGATCCAACAAATTGGAATTACAAAAATGACTATATTGATTCCATAACTAAAAAAATCTATGTTAGTGATTTTGCATCTGCCGAAGAACGTTCCATGTTAATCAAACAGGCAACAAAAGAAGGAGTTCGTGAATCTGTTAGGATTTTTCTTGCAAGTAAGACTGACCAGTATGTTGCCAATGATAACGTTGATGGAATAATTAATGCGCTTGGCGCAGGTGTCCCAACTCGATTTACTACAATCAACGCAAAATCTGATGACGATTCACTGGTCATAGGCGTCAAACAAATCTATCAAGGTGCATGGAATCCAGTTAGTGGATTTAGTGATACATACAGTAACCAAATATGGCTTAACCTTTATGATCCTGCAGCTTTTAGTCATCCATTTACTGGTAAAACCATTCCAATTCGCACAAATTGGCAGGTTGAAAATTTTGGCACTGACGAAAAAATCACTGTTCCTGAAGATGCAATCTTGTGGAATATAGATACCCAAAGGTGGGAAAATGTTGGAGCTGCCAGCGAGGCAACAAGTAAGATTACATTTGATCTAATACTTGGCAACTGGCATCATGAGCAAAGGATGGACATGAATGATATACTATATTCTCTGTATTTCCTACAAGAATGGGGTTCTGAACAGCAAGAGAGTGATGATACATACGATGCTGAGTATTCTCCACAGGCCATACAAAATGTCAAAACACTAGTGGGAATAAAACTGATAGACGATGACACTGTGGAGGTTTATGTTGATTATTGGCACTTTGATGAGGCTGAGATAGCCGCATGGACAGCACCATGGAGTAGTATGCCTTGGGAGATTGTAGCTGCCTCGGAAGATGCTGTTCTTGACGGCAAGGTTTCATTCTCACGCTCCGGAAGCATTAGCAAGAGCATAAACTGGCTTTCATTACTTATTCCTAACGATGCGAACACAATCAAGGAACAACTTACAGAATTCAAAGAAACAAAATATATTCCATCATCCTTACAAGACTCAGAATATGACTGGCAATATTTTGAGCAACGCTATGATGCTGCTATAAAATGGATTGATGAAAATAAACACGCAGTAATCAGCAACGGACCATTTTATCTTGATAATTATTCACCAGAATCAAGAACAATCACTATAAATTCATTTGATTCAACAGGATATCCTTTCGATGCTGGTAAGTGGGAGAAGTTTGAGCAAATTCAGTTTCCAAAAATCACTGATGTGGAAATTCCCAACGTTGTAGATTTGAAAAAACCACTTTCAATTTTAGTACAGACTACAGATTCTTCTACAATTCATTATTTTATCTCAAGTCCTAAGGGCGAAACAGTTGCATCAGGAATTAAGCTAGTTGATAATAATTCATCTGAAATTATGCTAACAGAGGAGGAAACTTCACATCTTGATGTTGGAGCAAATACACTGAAGATCTTTGCATCATCAGAAGAAGCGCTAAGACCAGACGTTTATGATACTAGTTTTCTCATAGTTGAAGGACAAAATGAACTTCCAATCGTTGCTATTTCTGAGGTAGAAGTCAGCTCTGAGGATACATCATATGCAGGAATTGCCTCGATAATTATCGGTGCGATAATAGTTGGAATCATTGTGTATGTCAGAAAAAAAAGAAAGACCTAGGCACCAATTAACGTCTAATTATCATAAAAGCTATTTTCTTATCCAAATCTAAGAAGTTATTACTTTTCTAATTTCCTCTATTTTTCTCTTAAACAACTCTATCATTTCTTTATCACTATAACCAAGTACTATTTTTTCTTGGAATGCCAATTCTTCTAACAATCGTGTGGCATTTACAATTTTTTCCTTATCGTCCATAATATTCCAAGATAATACTCCTGATTAAATCTTAGCGGGTTGCCTGCTCTTCGATGCAGGAATTTTCTTTCCTATAACAAACAATGTGCCAAACTCTCGCTTCCACTTTGCTCTATGTTTTGGGTCTTTCACTTGCTTTGCAGTTGTCTTGAAACCTACTTTCTTGAACATCTCCTTCCATTCAGTTTTAGAACGCAAGTCCATTGGTATTTTCATAACTTTTGCCCATCTCTTGGTGAGATGATTGTCACTGTAAAAGTCGGTTCCACAGTAAAACAAACCGCCAGTTTTAAGCATCTTGAAAACTTTGTTTAATGCTGGCTCCATCGGCACCGAATAGTATAACGATTCCATGGAAAAAACCACGTCAAACTTTCCGGCATAATTCCAGGATTCAAGATCAGTGCATGCATATTTTTCCTTTTTTGAAGCACTATTCGATACAGCCCTTTTTATCATATTTTTGCTCTTGTCTATCCCAACAGCCTTTTTGCATTTTGGCAGTTGCGCAATTTTCCTGACAACCCAGCCATTGCCACATCCGATGTCTAGGAATGAAAATGGCTTGTCAAAGGAAACGCTGCTTAGAAATTTGCCTACAGTCACTCCATGACCTTCTTCCATCTCTTCAGCTCTGCCAGCTTTTGCCCAGCTGTCAAAAACTTTGGTTGTCTTGTCCATTCAAGCACCTTTGATGATGTTGAAGAATTGTCGAACAGCCAGCATTGGATGATGTGTTGCCAGCTTGACCATTTTTGATACTGTAAAGTCTGCTCTTACAAAATCTAAGAATTCGTCTGCCGTCAGGTTGCTTATGATTCCAATCTCTTTGTCCCAATCATCATCAGACAGTTTCAGCCACTTGGCTTGAATTTTGTGGGCAGATTTTATTTTTGACTCAATCTCCTTTTTCCAAGTATCTTCATAGTGTTGTAGGGCTTTTTCTGAAGTGTCACCAGACTTGATAGCATTGCTGGCTGTGTCTCCGGCAACTCGGCCATACTTTATTGCGTATCGAATTCCCTCCAACACCAGAGGATTTGCCATACCAGCAGTATCACCAACTAAAATTAAATTATCATAAACTGTTTTTCGCGAAAGCCCTTCGTTTGGGATCAAACCATAATGAAACTCCTTCTTTGTTATCTTTCCCAAGTCTTTGATTGGTCCTACCCCCTTTTCAATCAACTCATCTAACCTTTCAGTAGGATCTATTTCCGATTCGGGTTTTCCTACTCCGACTCCTATTCGTACCAGGTTTTTTCCAAGTGGGAATATCCACGCATATCCTGCTGGGGAGTACATCTTGCCCACCATAAGCCACCATGTATCAGAATTTACATTCTCAACTTCTGCCTCGTATTCTGCACCCACGCCAAATCTATTCCATTGCTTTACAAGACCAAGTGACTTTGACACAGCAGACTGGAATCCACTTGCATCAATCACCATTTTTGCTCGAAAAATTATTTCATCATTTCCTGATGATGCCTTTACTCCAACAACCTTTCCATTTTCTGTAATTGTTTTAGTTACGTTTGTGTTGACGAAAATCTCCGCTCCATTTTTCTTTGCTAGCTCTGCCAAAAACCTGTATGTTTTTCTGACATCCAGAACTGCCGCCTTTGGCTGTTCATCACTGATTGAAACTTTGTTTTTTGGAGAGCAAAAGTTGTATGTCCTGATTGGGTTGTAGCAGTCTTCTGGTATGCCAAATTCCTTGGCATAGTCAATCCACGTTACGCCGCTGGTTCTTACCGTTTGCGCAACATTTTCCTCCTTTTCTAGAAGTGCTACTTTTATCCCATTTTTTGCAGCGGCATATGCAGCTGATGAGCCTGCCGGTCCGGCCCCAACCACAACTAGATCATATTCACATTCAGACAATAATTGACTTTGATTATTGCACCATTTGTATTTTTATTTCTTGATTCTGGAGAAAATACAGTTAGTAATTATCTAATCATTGATATGATGAATTAGATTAAATGCCTCAGCTTTTTGTAGGCCAGATTCAATTCCTCTCATGATTGCTATACTTTCAACTGCTTTTAATGAACGTGGATGAAGAAAATTTTTGAGTTCAGTTTTATACATTTTAAACGCCTTGATTTTATATTTAAATTCATTCGTGATATCTTCATAGACGTTATGATTTAATGAAATTTTTCTTTTGCCTGGAAATTCATAAGAAAGAACGTGTTTAACATTACTAGAATGGGGACGTGTCATTACCAAGGTTGACTCAAAAACTTTCTGATGATCTTTGTTAAGATCATCATTAGGTGTAGTGTAAACAATTTTCGGATTAATTTTTTCTCTGATTTTTTCTAATTCTATATTAATTTCTAGATGAGGAATTGTATCTAACTGCATGTCTGGGAAATCCAAAAATGTGTAATCTGAAATTCCCAAGATTTTACCTGATTTTTTACATGCGTTTCTTCTTACAGTAATCATTTTTTCATCAGAATATTGAGCTGAAGCTCCTTCAGATACCACGCATAAGTGAATTTTGTTGTTTTTTGAAAGTTTTTTAATTGTTCCTCCCATACCTATTGTTTCATCATCTGGGTGAGCGGCTAAAACAAGAATATTCATATTTTTAATTTATTACCTCTTTAAAATAATTTTAGAATAATTGTTATGCTGTATTTTTGACATTTTCGTTATCTTTAGTGTCCTTATCTATGTATGAATACGCATGCACTAGAGAGTTCTCACCAATTGTTACTCCAGGCATTATCAATGTATATCCACCAATTTTAGCATGTTTTTTGATGATTACTTTGCCTTTTTTATTTCCTATACTGCTATGTGATAAAATCGAACAATGTGGCCCTATTTCCACTCCATCTTGAATTTCAACTCCAAAATGTGAATTAATGTACGTAAAAACTCCAATGTCTATATTTTTTCCTAAAACAAGATTTTCAGGATATTCAACAAAATAACCATACTTTGTAATTTTTTGATGTTCCATTGTTGGTTTTTTCCAGTCAGACATTAATTTTGTATTGAAAAACTACTTGATAACTTCTGCTGATAAAAACTATTACATCTATTAAAAATAATGTAATACTATTTCCAATTTAAAGAATAAATCAATTTTCAAAGAATTCTTGTATGGAATCACAAATGTATCTAATTTCTTCACTTTTTAATCCTGGAAACAAGGGTAATGATAAAGCCTGATTTGAGACAAGTTTTGTGACAGGTAGTGAATCATTTTGTTTAATTTTATACTTTTTATAAAAATCATATCTATGCACTGGATCGAAAAAAACTTTAGTCATTATTCCATGTTTTGAAAGAAATCTCTGTAAATCAGAACGTATTTTAGAATTTTCCAATCTAATTGTATATAATTGATAAACATGTTTTTGCTGTTTTGGCTCTGACGGCAATTTTATTTTTTGAATTTTTTTTAATTTATTAGAAAAATATTTTGCATGGGAACGTCTAGATTGAATTATTTTTTCTATTTTATTAAACTGTGATAATCCCAATGCAGCAGTCATACTCGACATGCGCCAATTATATCCAAGAGAAACATAATTGGGGTGTTCATTTGTTTTGAAATACTTCTGATTTCGAAGACGACCGTATGAACGAATTAATTGTAATTTTTTATAAAATTTTTCAGAATTTGTACAAACAGCGCCACCTTCACCAGTTGTGATGATCTTATTTGGTGCGAAGCTAAAAATTGACATTTCCCCAAAATTACCAACATGTTTTCCTTTAAATTTTGCACCTAATGCTTCAGCACAATCTTCTACCAAAAGAATTTTTTTCTTCTTACAAATTTCAGAAATTTCATCAATTTTACATGCTAGCCCACCATAATGAATTGGGATAACAGCTTTAGTGGTTTTTGTAATTGAATTGTTAAGTTTTTGAGGATCCAACCCAAAATTCTTTTCTTCAATATCTGAAAATTTTGGTTTTGAATTAACCATTAATGGCCAATTAGATGTTGCAATGAAAGTAAATGATGGAACAATGATATTCCCTGAATTTATTTCTGCTACTAATAATGCAGCATGTCCTGCAGATGTGCCTGAATTAAAGGTAGTACAAAATTTTGTTCCTACATATTTTGCAATTCTTTTTTCAAATTCTGGAATTTCTGGCCCTATCGCCCAATCCATTTTCCTCTGTAAAACTTTCTTAATGTTTTTGAAATCTTCTTCATCTGTCGTAATTTTGTACAGAGGGATTTTCCATTTCATTTAATGTATAATTTTTTAATTAACCATTTATTATAGATGTCTCATTTTTTATACGATTAATTTGTTTCAATATTTTATTTTAGTATAGGAATATCTTTCTCATCATTTGCCCTTTCAGCATCCATAGGTTCGTTATGTTCGTCATCACGATGCATAAAACTGTGGTTTTCACCTTCCTTCTTACGACAGAAGTTTTCGTGTATTTTTATCATCATCTTCAATGTATCCTCATTTTCGTGAAATTCACGCCTACCACACTCCTCACAGATAAACTCAGGCATGTAATTCAGCAATTTCTAATGTATTTATTTTATTCCTATTGAGTAGATAGAAGATGGGAGAGTTTGATTTTACAGCATTTGCGGTATGGTCTGCGATCACAGCAGTAGTAATAGTAATCACTGGCGTGGTCTATATGTCATATCGCAGAAAGCAAAATGAGACATCTACATCTTGAGAAAAAGGGAATTCGTGGTTTAGCAATTGCTGAGAGCTTCTCACAGAATTCAAAAAAATCAATTCTTTCTGGCATTGTGATGTCAACAGATTTAGTTATTGATGGCTTTGTTTTTGGTCATTCTACTGTAGGAGGAGATGACGCAACAGATGCTATATTAGAAATGTATGAAAAGCTTGATCGACAAGATATTAGCTTTTTGCTGATATCCGGAATTGTAATTTCGTTATACAACATAATTGATATGAAAAGAATATCAGAGAAGATAGGGCTACCAGTAATTGGGGTAACGTATGAAGAATCATCAGGGATTGAGGATGCAATTAAACATCATTTTCCAGAATCTTATAAATCAAAACTCGCTGAATATTCTAAACTTGAACCACGCAAAAAAATCATTCTTCATACATCATACAATTTGTATGTACGAAATGAGGGTTGCACTGTGCTGGAAACAAAACAATTACTTGACAAGATAACATTACAGGGCTCAATACCAGAACCACTAAAAATTACACAGTTATTGGCAAACACACTTTTGAAATCTAAATTCTAATTCTACTTCTTGCTCGTGTCCTCAACTTCATTCTACAGCAAGGACATCTACTTTCAGATGTAGCAAAATATGCAGCACAAAGAGTGCATCTTTTATGTCCAGTTGCATACTTGGGTTGTTTTGTAGCAATTTTTACTCTAAATTGGTCACAAAGTCCCCTGCAAGTAACACCCATTACAGATCGTTATTTTTCGTTCTTTAATACCTTTACAAAAAAATCAGTCCTCAGATAATTTTTTTATGTACGCTAAAATTCCTGTATAATCAATTTCACCAAATCCATCTTTTAGTGCGTCACTGTAAATCTCGTTTGCACGTTCAGCCATTGGAAGTACAGCACCAAAATCTTTTGCGGTTCTAGTGATTATATCCAAATCTTTTTTCAGATTCTTTAATGTAAAAGTAGGCTCAAAATCACCCTTGATCATCTTATAGGCCTTTTTTTCACTCATACCTGTCTTGAAATAAGTCGAGTTTAGTATCTCCAAAAACTTTTCGGGGTCAAATCCAGCCTTTTTTGTCAGGGTAATTCCCTCAGATAATGATAGTGCCAAAAGTGAGATTTGAAGGTTCATTACAATCTTGATGCTATGTGCACTGCCACTCTTACCCAGGAAAAATGTCTTATTCGCAATTGTATCAAATATCTGCTTATACTTGTCAAAAACATCCTTGTTGCCAGATGCCATAAGTACGAGCTTTCCATCAATGGCAACATTTGGTCCGCCCATCACTGGAATCTCCAATGATGTTATTCCCTCATCACCCAGCCTTTTTGAATTCTGGATTGCAGTGTTGGGATTTATTGTAGACATTTCGACAACCGTCAAGTTCTCATGCTTTCCGTCTACTATCCCATCCTGACCAAACAAGACCTGCTCAACTGCATCAGCATCTTTAACGCATGTGATAATCAATTCTGATGACTCTGCCACATTTTTTGGCGTATCAGAGATAATGGCACCATTCTTCTCAAGATTTGATGTCTTTGATTTGGTCCTATTATAGGCCGTCAGAGAATGCCCAGATTCCAACAGATGAAGCCCAACTGCTTCACCTAACATTCCAGTTCCAACTAGACCAATCTTTGCCATCAAAGTAACTAAGAGAATCTAAATTATGTGTGTTATCTTACATGATCGATATTCTATTTTACAATTAGATAAAATCAAGCAGATTTGCCGGCTTCTTAACAAAGTAATAAAATATTCAATTATGGGAGAAATTAGGGATACATTACTAAAGTCATTAAAGGACAATCCAGAAATACTCAAAAAATTAGAGATGAAGGAATCTGATGAGAAGACCAGGGCATTGTTACGATTGATTCTCAAAGAAATTCAGAATGATCCTGAATATTCTGGTATAAACCACTAGTATCAAACCTCTTAGTAGAATTATAATGCCTATTGTTACAAGGCGATTTGAATATGGCTGAATCAGAGACATTTGGTGTCGAGTCTGGCTTTGGAGAGCGGGCTTTAGAATGGATGAATGAACGGGCAAAAAAGAACAAATCAAAGTTTGAGGCAAGGGCATACAACTATGAAATAACAACAAAAAACTTTGGAACATTTGAAATGTTCTCATGGGTAGGAGATGTCAAAGTTGCCAGAAGCCTAATCACAAAGGCTAGTATGCGTTTTAAAATCAGAGTAATTGAGGGAGGCTACAGGAGCAAGGAAAAGATATTCAAGAGAAAAAAAATGGATTTTGCTATGGTTAGAAAGGGTGAGAGGGTGATAGGTCATTTAGAATTTTCCTCAGCATTGTTGGGCAATACTATGTGGAAGTTGGAAAATGAAGAAAGAAAATAGAATTTTTTGCTGATCGATTTTAGTTTTTGGTGTGATTTTTTGATCAGCAAGTTAACCAACAATCTAGATAAAGTACGATATTCGGACGATTGACTAATAAACAATAGTGACTTATAGAGTACACAAATCAAAGAAAAACCACAAACTTTGGGGAGCATCGTGATTTTCCTTTGATCTGTATAATTCGGACTAGATCTGTGTGTGTATTAAGTACGATCATTTTTAGCGATCATGCCTAATTTTTGCTTATTTTTTGGTTTATACACCGAATTAATGGTTTATACGTGGTGTTTTTTTGAATAATTGCAATATGGAAACAGGTAGCGTAAAATGGTTTAACCAAACCAAAGGATTTGGTTTCATCGAGCGAGAAGGCGACGAAAAAGATCTCTTTGTTCACAAGACAGAGGTTGAGGGTACAATTCGCGATGGAGACAAAGTTGAATTTGAAGTTGGAGAAACCGAAAAAGGCCCAAATGCAGTAAAAGTAAAACGAGTAGAGTAAGATTAATAATTTTTTAGTTAATTTTCTTAATTTCTATAAAGTCACTAACTTTACAGTATCCACCCTTCTATTTTTTTAAAAGTCGCTAGTGATACTACTGACCGAATCTGCATCATCATTCAGCATAAATAGCTCATGGTTTATACATAGTATTTTTTAGAGGAATCTCAATATGGAAACAGGAACCGTAAAATGGTTTAACCAATCAAAAGGATTTGGTTTCATCGAACGAGAAGGCGAGGCGAAAGACCTCTTTGTACACCAGACAGAACTTGAGGGTACAATTCGCGATGGAGACAAAGTCGAGTTTGACGTTGGAGAAACCGAAAAAGGACCAAACGCAGTTAAAGTAAAACGAGTAGAGTAAGATTAATAATTTTTAAGTTAATTTTCTTAATTTCTATAAAGTCACTAACTTTACAGTATCCATCCTCCTATTTTTTTGAAAGTCCCTAGTGATACTACTGACCGAATCTGCATCACCCTTCAGCATAAATAATTCCATGCATTTTTCGCCCTCTATCTTACTGTGCATGTGAGTTGTGATCAAATCTTCAAAGCTGTGTTTTATTCCATTTACCTGATCATCATATTCGTCATTATGTATAACAAGTAAAATCGCATTGATGCTTCCGGAAAGATTTTGGTTCTGCTTTTCCTCCGCGACAAAGCTTCTGATGCCAGCTCTGATGGCATCCGACCTTCCGGAGAATCCCATTGACTTTTGGAGGTTATCAATCTCCTTGAGAATTTCTTCAGTGAGGGAGATAGATACGATTGGCATGAGTAAATTGTTATTAAGAAATATAAAAATATTAACTAAATGTTATTAACTTTTTATAGATTTATTAATAATCAGGCATCATTTTACTCATGTTGGTAGATATCGAAAAACTGTCTGTTGATCATTCAGGAATCAAGGCATTAGAAGACATAAGCTTCGGAATTGCTGAAGGTGACTTTTTGGGAATTATCGGACCAAACGGTGCAGGCAAGTCTACGCTGTTCAGATGCATGCTTGGGCTGCATACGCAATATGATGGACTAATCAAGTTCTTTGACCGGGACATACGGGAATCAAGAAAATACCTATCGCAGGTAGGATTTGTTCCACAAAAGCCAGTTGTTGACAGAAACTTTCCGGCAACAATCAGGGAGGTTTTATCGATGAGCCAAAACTCCAATGATCCAAAAAAAGTAGAGGAAGCACTGCAAAAGGTTTGGATGCATGAGATGGCTGACAGAAGAATTGGAGACTTGTCAGTTGGACAACAGCAGCGTGTCTTTATTGCAAAAGCACTAGTCAACTCGCCAAAAATCCTAGTCTTGGACGAGCCGGTTACTGGAATTGACGAATACAATAAGGATCTATTCTTTCAGATTTTAGGCGAATTAAACACCAAAGAAAAAATTTCAATAATA
>Ga0114996_10003685_pt1 | contig 18852 bp, 14 predicted proteins | sample ArcticOcean_MG_C_4_FD_87039 | JGI IMG/M metagenome (GOLD analysis project Ga0114996, IMG submission 87039) | Marine microbial communities from western Arctic Ocean - ArcticOcean_MG_CB4_134 | ecosystem: Environmental > Aquatic > Marine > Oceanic | place: Arctic Ocean: Canada Basin | collected...
AGTAGAGAGTTTCAAGTAACTATAGATAATTTTGTCGCGGGACAGACGGCAGATGCTGTGGTCTGGCGCGATGTGGACAGTGGCGCCGCTTTATTGCAAATGCCTGTCGCGGTCAAAGGGTTGGCGCCAGTTTTGCACACCGGTGCCAACGAATTAGACTTTGGTTTAGTGGAGGTGGGGATGAGGTCGAAGCGGACATTGCGCCTGCGCAATGAGGGCGATGCAGCGCTGCAAGTGCGCCAATTAGAAGTAGAAGCGCCGTTCGCGGTTATTCTGGATGGTCAACGAGTATTAAAGCCCGGGGCAGAAGCCGTGCTACAAGTGTACTCGACGCCGACGCAGCGGCTTCCCTTTGCGGGGATCCTGGCTATTCACACCAACGACAGCGTCCGGCCCGTGCGGCGGATCGCCTTGCGCGGCACGGCGGGCCAAGCAGAATTGACGCAGCTTGCCGATTTATATGTGTTAGACGCAGTCGAGGTGGGCAAGATAGGACGTCAATACCTAGAGGTGAACAATGGCGGCGACGTGCCACTGCGCATTGACCAGGTGCGGACGGGGACGCGACGCTTATTGGTCAAACCGCAAAGTCTGCAAGTGCAGCCGGGGGAAAGCGGTATCTTGGAGTTGACCTATCGCCCCCTCGAACACGGCGAGATCGAGGGGGAAATTACCTTCACCAGTAACGATCCCGCCCATTCCCAGGTGAGCTTGCCCTTTGCGGGCCGGGGGGTGAGCGCGCTCTTGCAGCTAGAGGCTACGGTGCACGTTTTTGCCGCCACCTCTTTGGGTGAAGAAGCAGTGTGGGAGATGGAGATAGAAAATTTTAGTCGGCAGCGCGTAGCGATCTTGCAAGTGGAGACCAACAACCGACAGTTTCGCGTCCTGTCTCGTCCCAATCATCTAGGACCGGGAGAAAAGGGTCGGGTACGTCTGGCCTACCGCCCGACGCGGTCGGGGGAAACGCGCGGGGTACTGACTGTAGCGACGGACTTAGCCGAAGCACGGCAGTTGGAGATCGACTTGCGGGGCCGAGCCCCTGTACCTACGACTTTGCGTTTTGCTACAGTGCCGTCAGAACGCCTGGTGCCGGGCACTGAGATACGTCTGCCCATTTGGGTCGAAGCGGCCGAGCGCTTGCGCGGCGTAGCGTTGACAGTGGATTTATCTGGGTCCGATGTGGAGTTCGTTGGCATCGAGTTTAGTGAAGATGGTTTGTTGACCGGGGAGATGTTGCCGTTGGTGTTAGTGGATCGTCCGCGTCCAGGGCAAGTCGAAGTGGGCATTTCCTTTACCGGTGGAAGTGTGCTGGAAGGGATCAACGGCTCGGGTATCCTCGGCATTATGCGTCTGCGTTTGGGGCGTGCTACAGCGGTGCGGCGCGAAGTGGTGATCTCCCGGGCTCTGCTGCGCTCGGCCACAGGCAGCGTGGACGTGCTGGAGCGCCCCGCCGTGGCGCAATTGCAATTGGAGTTGGTGGGGGATTTCGACGGCGACGGTCGGCTGGCGTTAACCGATCTCTTTGTACTGCTGGAACGCCAGGGAGAGATGGTCACCAAAGGAGACGAGGTTGTCGATTTGACCGGGGACGGGCAGGTCGACCGGGCCGATATCGCCGCTTGGTATGCATTTTTTCGAGCCCTGCCCGTTATGCTTGACACCCCTTAGGGTCTTATCTACATTTGGGGCTTCTCGACAACTATACCTCCCTGTAATACTGTGCTTCCAAATCTTTACACGCCGCCTTGTCGGCCCAGATCGCTGCCGCAGCAGGTGCGTGGCCGCCGCTTGTGGTTAGTTGTCTTATGTCTGTGGACCGCAACGTGGGTGGCCTGCCAACCGCAGCCTCCCGAACTCGCTCCGGGCGTGGTGCATCATCCGGTCTATTTATCTGAGGGCCCCTGGTCCATTCATGTCATTGAAGTAGATCTCGCCAAAGCGCGGCAGGCCGGTGTGCGCCTGCGCTCTGTAAGGGCGGACCTGGATGGAGAGGGGTTGGTCAAGACCAGCGTCCTGGCGGCTCAGGCCCTTGCCGGCATCAATGGGGATTTCTTCTTCAACGGTGATCCGGGGCGCACGGCTGGACTGCAGATATGCGATGGCAAATTGCTGCAAACACCGCAGCGGCGCACGGCCTTTGCCATGGGAACGGACGGGTTGCCACTGATTGCTGTTTTTCAATTTCAAGCCGGATTGATCGCCGCCGCAGGCGAGGTGCTGCCCATCGTCGGTTTTAACAGTCGGGCTATGGCTGACGGCTTGACCCTGTATAATTACTATGGGCAAATGCGGGCCGATTCGGTGCACGCCGCTTTGGGTTTGCAATTGCAGGGGCTAGACGCTACAGCGGCCATCAACGATACCGTCGCCGCCCGCGTCCTGCAAATTCGCCGGCGCGGCTGGCCCCTCCTGCTCGCTCGCGATCAATGGGTGGTGGCCATTGGCCGCGACTACCCATTGGAGGCCAGCATTGCGCCAGGGGACACCGTCCAACTCTACTGCAATTTGCCGCCGGCCAGCGGGACGGTGGGCGAGGCGATCGGCGGCGGTCCGCGCATCATCCGCGACGGCGATATCTCGATCGAATACGCCCAGGAAAATTTGGACGCCGATTTTGCCAGCGAACGTCATCCGCGCTCGGCCATAGGTTATAGTCGCGATCGGGGCACGCTCTTTCTGGTGGCGGTGGACGGCCGCCAACCTGGCTATAGTGTAGGCATGAGCTTGGAGGAACTAGCACAATTCATGCGCTACGGCTTGGCCGAACACAGCGTTTCCAAAACCAATGCCTACCAGGCGCTCAATCTGGACGGTGGCGGTTCCACTACCATGGTGGTCCAGGGCAAGGTTGCTAACCGCCCTTCGGACCAGACCGGCGAACGGCTGGTAGCTAATGCCCTACTGCTGGTCAACGAAGGGAAATAGAAAAAATCATGCCAACTTTTAATGCCGAGGATCTCAGGAAGCTGGGTAGCGCTCTCTTTGAAGCTGTGGGCGTGCCGCATCAAGACGCCGTTTTGGTGGCCGACCATATGGTCGAGTCGGGGCTTATGGGCCACGATAGCCACAGCGTCTTGCGCTATCCCCAATACACCGATATGGTGCGCGAAGGCGTGGTGCAGCCTGGCGCGCCGCTGGAGGTGCTGCAAGAGACGGAGAATACCGCCCAAGTGAGCGGGGGCTGGAACTACGGTCCAGTGACAGCGACGGCGGCGATGGAGTTAGCTATTGACAAAGCGCGGGGCAAGGCTTTGAGCACGGTGACGGTGCGAGATTGTAACCACATTGCCCGCCTGGGACGTTTTGCGGCCTTGGCCGCTGCCCAGAACATGGTGAGCCTGATGACGTCCAACGGTCACGGCGGCGATTTGTCGGTGGCGCCCTTTGGCGGTACCCAACGGCGCTTGCCCACCAATCCGCTGTGCATTGCCGTGCCCACGGGGCGGGATTGGCCCGTGGTTCTAGATATGACGACGAGTACTATTTCGGGTGGTGCGATGCGAATTTTCCGCAACCTCGGAACGCCTGTGCCCCCCGACCGCATTATCGATGCCGCAGGTCATCCCACTACAGACGTCGAAGCGTATTATGGTCCACCCCAAGGCGCCATGCTGCCCTTAGGGCATCCGACCGCCGGCCACAAAGGCTGGGGATTGGGAGCGATCGTCGATATACTCAGCGGTGCTCTTTCCGGGGCCGGTTGCAGTCAGGAGGCGCCGCCGCGCTCGGGCAATGCGCTCTTCATCACGGTACTGGAGGTGGAGGCATTCTTGCCTTTGAATGAGTTCTTTGCCGAAGTCGATCGCTTTATTGACTGGGTCAAATCTTCGCCGCCGGCGCCCGGTTTTACCGAGGTTGTATTGCCGGGGGAAAAATCGCACCAGATCTACCAGGAGCGCGCCAGGAATGGGTTGGAGGTGGATGCCAACGCCTGGCAACAGATTTCAGTTTTGGCCACTGAAATAGGCGTCGATTTGCCCGAGCCGCTCGCCGCCTAAACATGGATAGGTCTCCCAATATTCTCGTGCTTGCCGTCGATTCGCTGCGCGCCGACCACCTGGGCTGCTACGGTCAGGCGCACAACACTACTCCGGTGATGGACGAGTTTGCCCGCAGCGGCGCACTATTTGAGCATTTCTTCTGTCCCGCCATTCCCACCCATCCTTCCTTTACCACTTTTTATACGGGCCAGCATCCCATTGATCACAACATCGTCAGCCACGCCGGCCAGACCGCGTTGGCGGCGGCTATCCCTACCTTGCCCGAACTCTTGCTGGCCCAAGGATACCGCACTTGCGCCGTCGACAATATGGGTTGGTCGCGCTGGCCGTGGTTCAATCGGGGCTATGAGCGCTACATCGATCCGTCGCGGCGGCAGAAAATGCCGTTGATGGTCAGCTGCGAAACGCTCAACGACAGCGCTATCGATTTTTTGCGCCAGCCGCGCTCCGATCCTTTCTTCCTCTTTGTCCACTACTGGGATGTACACACGCCCTATTTGCCGCCCGAGCAGTACCGCAGACGGTTTTACCAGGGAGGCGACCCGGCAGATCCGGCCAATGAGTCTCTGGCTCCCTTGTTTGAACATCCGCTGGGCAAGGTGTGGCAAGACACGTGGTTTTCCTGGTTGGGTGGGGTCACCGACGCGGCCTATGTGGATGCGCTCTACGCTGGTGCCCTGAATTATTTGGACGAGAAAATTGGTGATGTATTGCAGGTCTTGGACGAGTTGCAATTGAGTGAGGATACTCTGGTTATTCTCTACGCCGACCACGGCGAGAGTTTAACTGAGCACGGCATTTTCTACGACCATCATGGCCTCTACGACTGCTGTCTGCAGGTGCCACTGCTGCTGCGCTGGCCTGCAAATATAGCGGCGGGACAGCGCCGCGGCGATTGGGCTCAGCACTTTGATCTGACTACGACGCTGCTGTCTGCAGCCGGCCTAGAAGCGGATAGCAGCATGGAAGGGCGCGACTTGCTGGCTGCAGAGCAGGCCGGCACAAAAAAAATAATCAGCGTCGAATGTACCTGGCAGGCCAAGTGGAGCTTGCGCAGCGCGGATTATAAATTCATTCTAGGGCGGGAAGCGGATTATTATGGCAATCCGTTGCGCGAACTCTACGATTTGCGCAGCGACAAGGAAGAAGTACACAATATAGCTACTGAGCAAGCTGCTGTCTGCGCGGCTTTGGAAGAAGAGTTGGAGGGGTGGATACGGAAGCGCCTGGAGCGCGCAGGGCGAGCACAGGATCCAGTAGTAGAACAGGGTATTACGCTAGGCAAAAGAAAATGATAACATGCAAGGGAGGATTTAGATGATTCAAGTAGGCATAGTCGGCATGGGGGGCATCGGCAATACGCACGCACGCTGCTACACCAACAATAAATACACCAAAGTCGTAGCTGTATGCGATATGGTAAAGGAGAAAGCGGATCAGGCGGCCGAACTTTATGGTGCGCGCGCGTTTTACAGTATCAAGGATATGCTCAAGAGTGGCATTCGCATTGACGCTTGTAGTGTGACTACGGCGGGGCCGGAGAATGGCGGCGATCATTATGCGCCCACTATGGAGTTGCTCAAAGCTGGCATGCCCATCTTGGGCGAAAAACCCATCTCCAATGAGATTCCCAAAGCGCGGCGCATGGTAGCACTGGCCAAGAAAAAGAAGATTCCCTATGCCATCAATCTCAACCACCGTTTCACTCCGTCGGCGGTGCGGGCACGCCAGTGGCTCGATCAGGGGCGCCTGGGCGAGCTCAACATCATCAATATGACCATGTGGATCAACAATCCCAATGAGTCGAGTCCACACTTCCACATTCGTGCCCTGCATCCTCACTCGCTCGATGTGATGCGCTACTTTGGTGGCGACGTCGACCAGGTGCAGGCATTTTTTAAGAAGGGCAAGGGCCGCAAGATTTGGTCCAATGCGCAGGTCAATATACTTTTCAAAAACGGTATCCTCGGCCATTTGACCGGCAGCTATGATGCCGGTGGTAGCTACGGGTTAGAGACTTGTGAATTGGCGGGTTCGGAGGGCAGAGTGGTTATTGCCGAGGCATGCCAGAAACTGACCTTCTTTCCGCGTTTCTCCAACCAGATCGAAAGTTACGATCACCTGGGCGGCATGCAGAGCTTTCCAGACACGTTCCCTTCGCGCATTAGCGCCTGGATCGACGATTTGCGCAAGAAGACGCCGGTCGACCAAGTTGATGGCAAGGCCGAAGATGCGCTTAAGGTCCAGCTCATCATCGAAGCGGCGATCAAGTCGTGGGAGACCGGTACTGTCGTCAAAGTAGGCAAATAAAAGGAAGAGTCGGCGCTAAGTGCCCAGGGTGTACTGGGCCCCCTGGCGTGCCGCTTCGACAGGAATATCGCCATCGGCATAAGCGGCGGCCATGCGCTCAATGGCGTCGTCGTCGCGTTCTGGATGGTGGTGGAAGAGGAGGAGGCGGCCAACTCCAGCTCGGGTGGCAATGTCGAGCGCATCGGCGTCAGTGGCGTAGCCCTGGCCGCGGTGGTTCTTGTATTCTTCTGTGGTGAAGTGGGCGTTGTGGATCAAGAGATCAACCCCCTGGGCCAATTCTAGCGCTTGCTGCCGGTGTTCCTCTTCTAAGTATTCGACATCGGGTAGGTAGGCCAGTGAAGAGGTTCCATTCTCTAGGCGGTAGCCTAGGCAGACGGCGCCGGGGACGTGGTTGACCTGGCGAGCTAAAATGCGGGTTTCGCCAATGGCGAATTGGCCGGGATCGATATTTTCGACCTGTACGGTGGCACCGATGAGATCTTCGAAGAAATTGGGGACCGGACAGTAGGTGGTGGCCATTTGTTGTTTGAGCAGGTCGACCATAGAAGTGGAGGGACCGCCGCAACCGTAAATAAAAAAACGATTGCCGGATATGAGCATGGGATAACAGAAGGGAATGCCTTGAATGTGGTCCCAGTGAGTGTGGGTCAGCAGGATATAGGCCCTGCCCGTGCCACTAGAGAATCCCGCCTGGAGTAAATCCTTACCCAACCAATGCAGGCCCATGCCGCCGTCTAGGATCAATTGGCGCCGATCGCTGGTGCGCACGGCCACACAGGGTGTATTGCCGCCGTAGATAGTTTGGCCCTTACTCGGCGTGGGGATGGAACCTCTGGTCCCCCACAGCTTTATTTGCACGATGGCTTCTTTCTCACAGTGTGACTTCCAGCCCTTCCTTGGCGATCAATACTTCGATGCCGTCCGGGGCCTGACTTTGATAGTGCGCAAACAACTCGTCGAGTACCTCGTCGGTGCGTTCGGGCCGATGGTGGAAGAGCGCGATGCGCTGGGCTTGCGTTTCTTGTCCCAGCCGCAGGGCGTCGTCTGGACTGCTGTGGCCCCAACCGGGATCGTACTCTTCGGGTAGAAAGAAGGTATCACATACCATCAGGTTAGTTCTGTGCGCCAGATTACGTGTGCCCTGGCGCAAGCGCTCCAGCCATTCTTCCTTTTCCGACTCGGAGGAGGCTGGTATATCGTCTCCCAATAGAAGTTCGCCGTAGAGATCGGTGTCGCTGATATAAGAAAAGGCAACTCCTTGGTGTTCAATGCGATAGCCGCAGGCCATTCCTGGGTGGTTGAGGCGGTGGCACTGGACCTGGGCGGCGGCAATGGAAAATTTCTGCTCTTCTTCTAAGGCAATAAATTCCAGTTTGGCCTCTACCTGGTCCAGGGTCATAGCAGAAAAGGCGGGCTGCTGTTGGGCGGCAAAAATCTGTTCTAGGGTGTGGTCTTTGTGGTTGAGGCCGTGGATGCGGATGGTCGTGCCCGAACGGTAGAGGGGCGCAAAGTGGGGAAACCCCTGGACGTGGTCCCAATGGGTGTGGCTGATCAATAGGTCTATCTGGTCTATGCCGCGTTCGACTAGGTCGTTGCCGGCCTGGCGAATGCCTGTACCAGCATCGATGAGTATAGTGGAGGTATCTGTCTCTATTCCAATACAGGGCGTATTGCCGCCGTAGCGCATGCAGTGGGATAAAGCGACGGGAAAGGAACCGCGCACCCCCCAAAAAGTGACTTTCATACGGCCCAAAAACCTCTGTTTAGGAAAATAAAAAAGGTCAAAAGTTACCGTATTATATGAAGGATATGCATATTTCACAAGTACTTAAACAGATCGATCCGCCGCTGCGGCAGGGAAGTTGGGGCTAAGTGGAACTGCACGGCGCTTGAGGCATCCCTAAAAGCGGTGGAACTGACTATATTTACAATAAGGTACGAGTTTATTATAATATCAATCTCTTGTTGCTCTAGAAAGGATCGCATGGCCGCAGAAAGCGCAGAAAAAAAGAAAGCCAGCATCAAGGAACTGACCTATTCGCTTTTGATTGCTGTCGGCTTGGCTCTGATCATTCGCACCGGGGTGGTTCAAGCGTATTATATCCCGTCCGGTTCGATGGAAGATTCGCTTTTGGTAGGGGATTATCTCTTTGCCAATAAATTTATTTACGGCGCTCCTCTGGACATTCCCTTCACCGAGATCAATTTTGGCCAGCTGCCGGGTTTGCGCGACCCCCGACCGGGTGAGGTGGTAATTTTTCGTTCGCCCGAAGACCCCGACCGCGATCTAATCAAACGCTGCGTCGCCGTAGGTGGGCAGACGGTCGAAATTATTGACAAGGTGCTCTATGTAGACAGTCAGCCCTTTCCCAACCCTCCGGGGGTGAAGTTTGCCGATGGGCGCAGGCCTATTCCAAGAGCGGTTGGCGGACGCGATAATTTTGGTCCTTATTTAGTGCCGCAAGGCCACTATTTTATGATGGGGGACAACCGCGACAACAGCCACGATAGCCGTTTCATACGTGCCATACCCGGCCATCTACTCAAAGGCAAGGCAATGATTCTCTGGTGGTCCTGGGCTGGGGATCGGGGTGGTCCCTATTATGATGGCCTAACTTCCCTACCCAAAGTTTTGGGTAGCTATATGCTGCGTTTGCCCGGCCGGGTGCGCTACGAACGCCTCGGCGATATCATTCCCTAAGGATAATAAGGCATGAATAGAGATAGAAGGCCCTACGACCAGGGCGGCGAATACGAGGAAGAGCACGAGGAGAATACTCCCCCTGGAGAACCTGGGGGCGAAGTCGATCCTCTAGAAGTAGTGGATTATCTACTCTCCATAGCGCCGGACCGCGACCCATCGCGTGCTGTGCTCTACCAATTGCGCCGCCAATTGATGGAGCGGGATATCAACTTCCAGGAAGCCCGCCGCGCCATGGTCGAATTGGAGGCGGCGCTGGAAAAGGTCACGGCGCCGGCCAACCGCATTGGCATCTACCTCAATTCGCCCAAGGAGGGCATCGCCAATATCATGGTGGGCGGGTCGGAATATTACGCCAATGTCGATCCGCGCGTCGATCTACAAGAGCTCAAGGCTGGGGCGCGCGTGTTGGTCAACGAAGCTTATGCTGTAGTGGGCGAGTTGGGCTATAGTCCCTCCGGACCAGTGGCCAAGATCGGCGATTTGCTCGACGCCGGGCGCTTGCGTATTTCCCAGCAGCACGGCACCCAGGACGTGATTGTAGAACGGGCCGAGGACTTGAAGGAGATCGACCTAAAAATTGGCGACGAGGTGCGTTTGGATCCCGGTTTTAAGGTAGCCTTGGAGCAATTGCAGTCCAAGGAGAGCAAGGAATACTTTCTCGAAGACATTCCGCCCATGCCCTGGTCCAAGATCGGCGGCCAGGAAGAGGCTATCCAGGGCATCCGCGACACCATCGAATTGCCGGCACTGCATCCTGAGCTCTTCGAGAAATTCCAGTATTCCACCCCCAAAGGGTTCTTGCTTTACGGTCCGCCCGGCTGCGGCAAAACGCTCATCGGCAAAGCGACGGCCTATAATTTGGTGCAGCATCTGCAGCAGGAGGAGGGGCTGGAACTCAAAGAGTATTTTATGAATATCAAAGGCCCCGAGATTCTCAATATGTGGTTGGGTGAGACCGAGCGCATGGTGCGAGAGATTTTTGCCCAGGCGCGCCAGAAACGCAAGGAAGGCTACCTGCCATTTATTTTTATTGACGAAGCCGAGTCGATTTTGGGCACGCGCCGCGCTATGCGTTCGCACAATATATCCAATACTGTGGTACCCATGTTCTGCACTGAGATGGACGGCATAGAGTCGCTGCAGGATGTGGTTATCGTATTGGCTTCCAACCGCCACGATCTCATCGACCCGGCCATTCTGCGTCCCGGTCGCATCGATCGCAAAATCAAGGTGCAGCGCCCCAATCTGGAGGCCTCGCGAGATATCTTTGGCATCTACCTCACCGAGGAATTGCCGTTTGATCCCGGCGAAGTGGCCCAGCACGGCAGTGCCGCTCAGGCGCGCCTGGCGCTGATCGAGGCCGGGGTCGAGGCGCTCTTTAGCAAATCCGACGACACCAAATTTCTCGAAGTGGCATTGCGCTCGGGGCGCCAGGAGGTGCTCTACCAGGGCGATCTGATCAGCGGTGCCATCATCGCTTCCATCGTGCAACGCGCTAAGGAAGGGGCGATCAAACGCGCCATTGCCAACCAAGGCAAAGACGCCGGCATCTGCGTTGAAGACTTGCACGAGGCGATTGCTGACGAGTTTCGCGAGAACGAGATTTTTCCGCCCACCGACAGCATCGAAGACTGGCACAAATTGCTGGATTACGATCCCGAAAATGTGGTCCAGGTAGCGCCAGTGCGCCAGCGCCAAGAGCGGGTGGAGACGCACTCTGGGAACATCGTCTAAAAAAATGGCAGAGAAAACGCGGCTCTTCGGTCTCGAGACGGAATACGGCATCCAGGTAGATGACGTCGACGATATGGACGTGGTGGTCGAGTCGATGGAATTGATCCGCTGCTACCTGCACGAGAATTTTGTGGCGCGCTGGGATTACGAGCGCGAGAATCCCCGCCTCGACATGCGCGGTTTTGAGGTCGACCAGCTGCGCAACGACAAGGACGAGACCGAGCATTTGCAGCGCGACCGCGAGCGCAAGATTCCCCTCAAAGAGCTCAAGAGCGACCTGATTATTCAAAACGGCGCTCGTCTCTACAACGATCACACTCATCCCGAGTACTCCACTCCCGAATGCTGGAGCCTGTTCGACTTATTGGAGCAGGACCGCGCTGGCGAGCGCATTCTCTTCCACTGTGCCCAGCAGCGCACTGCCACGCGCCAGGGCGGTACCGTGCGCCTCTACAAGAACAATACCGATTTTGAGGGGCACAGCTACGGCTGCCACGAGAATTTTCTAATCCGCCGCGAGCTGCCCTTCCAAGAGGTCATCGACGCGCTGCTGCCCTTTGTGGTAACGCGGCAGATCTTTGCCGGAGCGGGCAAGGTGGGGGTAGAACAGGACCGCCGGGCACAAAAGAAGGTGTTCTACCAAATTTCGCAGCGCGCCGATTTTTTCGAGACTATTGCCAGCGTCGATACGATGCAACGGCGCCCTCTGGTCAATACGCGCGACGAACCCCACGCCGATGCTGAGCGCTACCGCCGCTTGCATCTCATCTTCGGCGACGCCAATATGTCGGAGCATATCACCGCGCTCAAAGTGGGCACCACCGTCTTAGTCCTCGACATGATGGAGGCCGGTGTTTTGCCGCAGTGGTCGCTGCAGGACCCGGTAGCCGCGCTCAAGGAAGTGTCGCACGACTCGAGCTACCAGTGGCCCGTGGCGCTGGCCGACGGCAGCCATACTTCGGCGCTGGAGATTCAACGGCGCTACCTCGACAAGGGGCGGGCATTTGCCGCCGGCCGCGACGCCGAGACCGATTGGGTTTTGCAGCAGTGGGGGGATATGCTGGATCATCTGGGTCGCGATCCCATGGGCCTGGTGGGCACCTGCGACTGGGTGACCAAAAAATGGCTCTTGGAAGCCTTTGCCAAGAGCGAGGGGCTCGACTGGGAGAAAGCCGATGATCGGGCTTGGTTGCAGAGTCAGGATTTGGAATACCACAATATCGATCCCGAGGAAGGGCTCTACCTGCTCTTGGAAAGTCAGGGGCAGGTGCAGCGGCTGATCGAGGATGCAGCCATTGTCCAGGCTATGGTGCAGCCCCCCCAAGGTACGCGGGCGTGGTTCAGGGGGCGTTGCATTGCCAAATTCGGTGCCGCCGTGGGCGCGATTAATTGGGACAGTATCGAAATAGAAGTCGGCGGCCGGATGGAGGTGATCGACCTAAAAGCTTGTGTGGACGCCGACACGGCTAATTATTATAATCAAGTTCTAGAAGAAGTTCAGAGTGTCGAAGAGTTAATCAATAGATTGCCGCCCGAGAGGAGGTAGTTATGTTTCCAGAAAACGTGTTTCAATACCGCGATCGCGCCCCCCGTCCAGTAAAACCCAGCGACAGCGGCGACGACCCCGTCGAAGAGGGACCGCAACGCCCCAAGGTAGAGCGCCCCGACAGCGGCGACATTCTTAAGCGCATGCGCAAGGTCGATCCCAACCAGGCACGGCGCTACCGCCAGCGCACGGGCCAGTAGGAATGGAGAACGGCGATTTCCTAGACCTGCTTAAAGATCGCGGTCAGTTGATCCCGCCACCGGTTGTCTCTGGCCAAACGACCATTGAGGAAGCCGAGGGCACGACGATCCTGGCGCTGTGTTATGCCGATGGGGTGCTCATTGCCGGCGATCGGCGCGCCACCATGGGCAATACGGTGGTCTACGACCGCGCCGACAAGGTTCTGTGCATTGACGACGAGGTGGTAATGGGCTTGTCGGGGTCGCCGGCCATAGCCTACGAAATCGCCCGCATGCTGGAGATTTCTTTCCAGTATTATCGCCGTTCACAATTGCAGGTGCTAAGTCTGGAGGGCAAGTTGCGCAGCCTGTCGCGCTTGCTGCGCGAGAATTTGTCCCTGGCCATGCAGGGCATTGGCGCCGTAGTGCCGATTTTAGCCGCCTATGACCCGGAGGCGGACCAGGGACGCATCTACTTTTACGATCTTTTGGGAGCCCAATTCGAATCGGCCGATTTTTGCACCACTGGATCGGGGTCGCCGGGCATACGCGGTGCGCTCTATTATCTGAATCGCTGGGGGGAGCGACCCCTGGCGCAAATGGACGAGGATGCGGCGCTAACTTTGGTGTTGAAGATGCTGGAGACGGCCGCCGAGTACGACACAGCTACGGGCGGCTACCGGGCCAGCGCCCGAGTTTTTCCCCAGGTTATGCGCATTGCCGCCGACGGCATCACGACTGTAGACGAGGAGCGCCTGGAGCAGATTTACCAGGCGGATTTGCAGGGGGGAGATTAATGCACGAAGAGCCCTATCGCTGGGTCGAGGCAATGCGCAACCGGCGCGACTACCTCGACGACCAATTGCAGAATGCCAGCCCGGTAGTGGGATTGCCTTATACCCAGGGGGTCCTGCTGCTGACGACGACGCCGGGGCCGCGCAAGATTTTTGAAGTGTACAACCAGATCGCCTTTGCCGCCATCGGCCATCCAGCCGATATGGAGAAATTGCGCAAGGTTGTCATCGATATCGCCCACACTGAGGCATTTAACCTCTCGGCGCGCGATATCAACTTGCAGCGTTTGGTGAGTTTTGGCATCGGGCCGCTGATGAAGACGGCGTTTGACGAGATATTCCGCTCACCCTTTACGGCGCGCGTGCTCATGGTCGAACTCGATCCGCCCAACCAGCAAGACGTTTTTTACACTATCGACGCCGACGGCTCCTTTGCTAGTCGCCAATACGGCGCGACGGTGAGCGGCACGGCCGCAAGTGCCGAGGGTATCGTTGCCCAACTCGATGGCGCAGGGGGCGACGATCTCTCCTTAGAGGAGGCCTTACAGCGCGGCCTTGAGGCCTGGGGTGTCGGCCGTTTGCTAGGGCGCGATCCAGAGGCAGATGTGGCGGCAGGCGCGGTGCGCGACTACCTTGGGGAAGTGTTGCCGGATCTCAAAGTCGAGGCCGCGGTACTCGACCGCAGCATCAACGGAAAAACTAAGTTTCGCTTACTGGCCGCCGACGAATTAGACGCGGCGCTGGCCGCATACGTAAAATAGAGGCTTATGGATAAGCGCATATTCGGCATCGAGACAGAATACGGCTGTCTGCCGCCGGACTCCGATCCGTTCCTAAGTCCCGATTTTATCTCGGTCAAGGCTAAGGACTGGGTGTTCTACCGCGAGCAATTGGGGGTTGTCGATATCCACTACCGGGGCCGCGACGAGCCCCCGGGCAACGGGGGTTTTTTGTTTAATGGCGGCCGCCTCTACATCGATATGGGCCACGTCGAGTACGCCACGCCCGAGTGTTCGGATATCTTCGATCTGGTGGCGACGGACCGGGCTGGCGAGGTCTTGGTACAGCGCGCTCTGGAACAATTGGGTCTGGCCGAGACGGCGTCTTTTTTTAAAAATAATATCGACCATTATACTGGGGCGACCTTTGGTTGCCACGAAAATTACCTAGTGCGGCGCGAAGTGCCTTTCTCGCAGGTGTTGTTGCCGGCCATGCTGCCCTTCTTTGTGACGCGGCAAATCTTCGCCGGCTCCGGGCGGGTGGGTTGCCATACCGATATCTTCGAGTACGGCAGCGCCGAGGACGAGGGGGTCACCTACCAGATCTCGCAGCGGGCTGACCACATTGTCACCGAAATTTACCAATGGATTCAGTTTAGCCGCGCCATTATCAATACGCGCGACGAGCCACTAGCCGATTGGGGCCTGTACCGGCGCTTGCACTTGCTGGTAGGCGACTCGAATATGTCGGAGTACGCCACGGCGCTCAAGGTGGGCACCACGGCGTTGATACTAGATTTGATAGAAGAACAGGTGGTGCCCGATATCGAGTTATTGGACCCGGTGCAGGCCATCCGCGACATTTCGCGCGATCTCACTTTCAAGTGGGAAGTGCAGTTGAAGGATGGCTCCTACACTACGGCAGCGGAGGTCCAATTTTATTACCTGGAGTTGGCCGAGCGCTATTTGCGCGGCCGCGACGAGGAATGTGATTGGGTCCTCAAGGAGTGGCGCTTTGTACTCGATGCCTTATTACACGACCCCATGTGCCTGATCGACCGGGTCGACTGGGTAGCTAAGAAGTGGTTGTTGGAGAATTTTATGCGCCAGGAAAAGCTCGACTGGCACGATCCGTGGGTTCAGAGTCTAGATCTGGAATACCACAATCTCAATCCGGCCAAAGGGCTCTACTTCGAGCTGCGCGACCGCGGCACTATGAAAACAGTGGTCGACGAGGAGCGCGTCAATCGCGCCATTGTCACACCGCCGCAAAATACGCGGGCCTGGTCGCGCGCCCAGGTGATGCGCTCTCTCACTGGACAAAAGGCGCGTTACGTGATCGACTGGGATTCGATCTACGTAGAAGACGAGAAATATCTCAATCTCGACGACCCCTTTCTCACCTACGAGGTGGAGACACAGGAGTTCATTCGCGAGTGTCAGAACCCGCAGCCGCCCGAAGAGCCGTTCGGTAAGTAGATATGCTAATTCCTGCCACCGCAAGCAAGGAGGGCCAGCGGCTTTCGAGCAATGATCTGCGCATGCGCAGTCTGCAACAAAAGCCGCGCACGGCGTTTAATGTCAATTTGCTGCGCGATGGGCAGGGCATCGATTCACTGCGGGCGACTGGGGGACCGCCGGCGGACCATCCGCTTGCGAGCTTGGGGCCAGAGGCATTACAGCAGCGTGCCGAAGAGCGCCGCGAGCAACAAAATTCTCTTTTTGAGTTGCCGACGGGCGGGCGCGGGCTCTTGCACCAGTTGAGCGGGCAGGTGCGTTCTACCACAGCGCTTATGGGCGGTCTGGTCGACGAAGTGCTAGAGGGCACCGGGGGGGTATTGCAGGGGCGGCAGATTCATATGCGGCAGACGGACAATCAGGCGCGTGTGCTGGTGGCTTCGCGCAGTGAATTGCGCGGTAAAGGTGGATTTGGCTTGGAGCAATTCGGTAACACGTTTGAGTCGTTGGGCTAGTGAGTGTTTAGGATAGATAAATCGTTGGGCAGCCCTTGGGGGCAGCTCTGGAGAGGGTGTCGTAAATTCGTCCCGTTAGGGCTTCGACACACAGATCTTCTTTCCAGGACCGTCTCCAGGGGCCTTTTTGTGCGGTCTTGTCTCCTTTGGTTTATGCTAGCGATCTGCCTTTTGTTAAATACTAGCTATGCGGAAGTCTTGTGTTGGCGCGATGTGGGGCAGCCGCTACGGGCCGGCAAGGTGGCGGTAGATACCAGGGGCAATATTAGTGCCCTGGTTATTTTTACTAAGTTCAAGGGAGAGGCCGAAGGAGAGGATGCGGCGCCTTCGTGGGCCGGCGATTTGTTTAATGCCAATCGACCGGGCAGTTTTACCCACTTTTATAATGAAATGTCGCGCGGCCAATTGACTGTGCAGGGTGAGGTATTGCCGCGGCGCTACAGTTCGTTGCAGGCGGCGGCGGCTTATACGGCGACGGCGGCGGGGACGCTGGGCAAATTCGGTGAGTTTAATCTAGAAATTTTGGAGCAGGCCGACCGCGATGTGGACCTAGGGCGTTTTGACAACGATGGGCCGGACGGGGTGCCTAATTCGGGAGACGACGACGGTTACGTGGATGTCGTTTTTATTAATTTGCTCACCGTGCCACGGGATTTTTTCATAGGCTCGGCCACGGGGTTTGCTTCGTTGGGATTGGATACCGATTACATTAGCGACGATGGGGCCGCAGACGGCGGTTTTATCCGCATTCCCAGCCGTTTTACTGGGTTTGGCGGCACTACACAGCGGGGGCACGTCTTTACGGTGACAGCCGGGACCATGTGCCATGAGTTTGGTCACGTATTGGGTTTGCCGGACTTGTTCGACCAAAGCGCGGTAACGGCCAGCGGCGAGATCGAGCCCGAGATGGACAGCGCCGGCATCGGCAAATGGGGTTTGATGGGTTTGGGCACCTTGGGATGGGGTGTGGAAGACGGCCCCAATGCCTTTTGCGCCTGGTCGCTAGCCCAATTGGGGTGGATTGGCACAGATAACGAAAACTTGGTCGAGGTGGAAGAGAGTCTGCGTGACGTGGTCATTGAGGATATCGACCAGGGCGGCAAGGTATACAAGATTGCGCTGAGTCAGGACGAGTATTTCCTGCTGGCCAATCGCCAGACGGCCGGTTCGTTCTACGACCGCAATATCCCGGGTGAAGGGCTCCTGGTCTGGCATGTTGACGAACGCGCCGACAACGATGAAGAGCGCCACAAGCAGGTGGACCTGGTCTGCGCCGACGGGCTTTTTGCCGACCGCGGTTTTCCCGGCGGCGTTGCCGATCCGGTGAACGGCGGCGACAATCTGGATTTCTTTGCGCGCGATAGCGCCTATGCCGGTTCTCACAACGGTAATCAGGGGGACGCTACCGATCCGTTTGACGGGGTGCGTTTCACTCGTTTTGCCTACGATAGCAATCCGGCAACCAATGCCCATGCGGGTTTTGCGCGCCGCGTGCCCCTGGGATTCGCAGTGGAGAATATTCGCGCCGACGGTGGGCGCATGATGGTCGATATTCTGCTGCGCCAGCCGCTGGCCGGCCACATTGCGACCGATACGACCTGGTCTGGCACGGTGCTAGTGGACGGGGATATCACCGTAGAACCCGGGGCGCGACTGACACTGGCAGCAGCAACAGAGGTGCGCTTTGGGCGCGGTGACAGCCGCGGGACAGGGTTTAATGAGGAACGCAGCGAATTGCTGGTCTACGGCGAGTTAGAAGTGCAGGGCAGTGTGCGCTTAGTCTCGGGGGAAACGCCGCAGCGGGCCAATGACTGGTTGGGCATTTTTTTATTAAACGGCCAGGCGTCGATGGATGGCCTAGAAGTAGCGCACGCCCAATACGGCGTGGTGCGCACCCGCTTGCCGGCGGGCACTACGCGTTTTGCCGGCGTGCAGCGCATTCCGCTAGACTTGTTAGTGCCGGCTACTGCCCGCATGGTGGTAGAAGCCGGCGCCGAGTTGCGTTTTAGTTCCATCGACCTGAGCGGCAACGGCATTCGACCAATGCTGACGGAATTGATTGTTGCTGGCGAGTTAGTAGTGGAGGGTGAGGCGGGACGCGCCGCTTCTTTTGAATTGGATTCCAGCGCCCGCGACGAGATTTGGTACGGCGTGCGTTTGGTTTCTCCGGGTCGCGTCGAAGCCCGCTTTTTGCAAATAGAGCAATGCGGTTTTGGTTTTAGCGGCGAAGTGGAAAACGGCACACTCTTCAGTCTGGCCGATAGCCGTGTCCAGCGCGCTCTAGGCGGTTTGAATTTGTTGGTCAATGGCCGCGTCGAAGTGGATCGCACGAACTTCATGTTTATTATTGGCCAGGGCATTGCCGCACAGGGCAGCGGACATGTGGTATTGCGCGGCACGACGGCGGAGAACAATGGTTTGGACGGAGTGTTTTTGGGCAATTGCTCGATGCAAGCCATTGATGTACGCCTGGAGGGCAATGGCAGCCTAGACGAGGAAGACCCGCGTTCCGGCCTGGTCGCAGTGGGTGGGCGCGGTCAGAAGATTGAGTTGTGGAACAGCACATTGGCCGGAAATTCCCAATACGGGCTCGAGTTGAGCCAGTGGGAGGGCACGGTGGAGTTGCACGGCAGCGAGATTTCGGGCAATAAACAAGGTGGTCTGGTTGCCGCTGGTCTGGAGCGTCTAGTGTTTGAGGATGCCCAGGTGGTGCGCAATCTGGGAGTGGGGGCTGCGCTAGAAGAGACGCTGGTGGAGGTGTGGAGCACGGTCTTTGAAGACAATTTGCGCCAGGGGTTGGTTTTGGGGGCAGGTAGCAGCGGCGCTATAGAGATGAGTCGTTTTGCCAATAACGATGGCCTCAGGTTAGAGAATGTGGGCGCTTTGACGGTG
>Ga0114996_10003687_pt1 | contig 18847 bp, 10 predicted proteins | sample ArcticOcean_MG_C_4_FD_87039 | JGI IMG/M metagenome (GOLD analysis project Ga0114996, IMG submission 87039) | Marine microbial communities from western Arctic Ocean - ArcticOcean_MG_CB4_134 | ecosystem: Environmental > Aquatic > Marine > Oceanic | place: Arctic Ocean: Canada Basin | collected...
TCGAGTGGAAGAAGTGCACCGCAATCGACCACGCGGGAACTAGAGTTTGGGCGGTCACTCAGGAAATCACAGATGCAGTAGGTTTGAATCAACAGAATCCCGACATCCACCCACTCTCCAACAGCACAGTTCTCAATCTTGAGAGAGGTCGAGTCTACTGGGTTGCACTCACCTGTGTCGACGAGAGTGGCCAGCACGATCCAGCCAATGCCACCATCATCGGACCGGTTGTACCAACTGGCGGCGTCGATGACGGCACTGCTCCTGTTCCCATTGAGAACATCTCAGCGTGGGATACTCCAGATGACGAGGGTGGTAGAATCACAGTATCTTGGAATCCAAACGGCGAAGAAGACTGCGGTTGGCATGTAATTCTCGTTCGCCCTAGGATGGTGGACGAAGACGCACCCACAGACGCATTTGACTTCTCCAATGCGACCATTGTTCCCGACTGCACGACAAACTCAACCATTATTTCTGATTGGGGTGGACAGCCGATTGAGGACAACTTCCTCTACTGGGTAACTGTCGTCGCCTGTGACTTCTGGGGCAATTGTGACCTCGGCAATGTCACCTCTGTCGAGGTGATGTCGGAGCGGAATCTACGCGGCTCAGACCCACCACCAAGAGTTGAGAATCTCTCAGCGTGGGACCATGCTGATGACATGGGTGAAGCAATAGATGTCTCTTGGTCGCCGAGCACTGTTGGCGATTTCTCATTCTACATCATTTGGGCGAGCAACCAGCCGGTAGACGACCTCGCGGCCGCGTGGGCGCGCTGTCAAGATGATTTGAACTCATGTGGACTCACTAGAATCGATTTCCAGTATCCAATGGATTCTGGCTCTGAGAAGGTAGAGGTTACGGTAGGTACCGCTCTCTATGATGGCGATTCCGTCGAGACTTCCAATCCGTCAGTAATTCGGCCGAACATCCCACTTTCGGTCACGGTCACAATTCACGACCTCACCACCTCCGCCTTCCTAACTAGACTTCCCACGGTCGTCGTCACTCCGATTGACAACCGCGACGACATTATCGCACCTGACAGACTTGAGGCACCGTTCATTCGTGATGTCCCTGGTGACAATGGTAGTGCTGTCTATGTAGAGTTCATCCCGAGTACAGCCAGTGACATCGCCTTCTACGAAGTCTATGCTGATGTAGTCGCATTCACCAGCGTAGGTCATCGAGAACCTGTCATGATTGTTGATAGGGATGCAATTCAACCTCTGCTCATTGAGAGCATCGATGGTGGCGCTCCGGTGATGGCGGGTATTCCTATTCATATTGCGGTGGTGCCTGTTGATTCGTCTGGAAACTCCCACCGCGACCAGTTGAATGTAGGCTCAGGAAAGGCGTACGACAACTCGGGAGAAGACCCGGGCGGTCACCTACCGGATGTTGACTTCACGGTCGGCTGGAATGATGATGGCACTGCGATTGAAGTCGAGTGGGAAATTCTCAACCGCACCGATGTGCGCAACTACAGAATCTATGTCAGTCAGCAGCGCTTCGAAAACAGCGACGAGGCGGAGATGGCGAAGGGCGGAATTATTGGCAGCTTCTGGTCGCTTGAGATGGTTGACGAAAACACGACCTACGACAACGCGTCTCACTGGTTTGTGGCAGTCTCAGCGTACGATGGCTCGGTTTGGAAGCATGCACTATCATCGAAGGAGGTCAAGCCCTTCACAGCGCCGTCAAATGTTGACGGCGACGGAAATGATGAGGGCGAGTCAAGCGCAGGAATCCTCGATTTGCTCGACCTCAACACAGTTCTCACCATTCTTCTCTCGATGGCAATTCTTACCGTTCTTCTGCTCGCATTCCGAGCCCGAAGAAACTCACGCAAGGATGAGGCGTGGCAATTGGCAACCGCCGCTTGGGGATTGCCACAGGAAGAGGGCTGGGCTGAGCCGGGTCTTGGCCAGGATACAGACCTCGCTGGAACATTGATGCCCGCTGCTGCTCAAATCAAGAGCGAACAGGTAGCCACTCCACAGAGGCCGAGCGGATTGAGTCCGAAAACCGCTGAACAATCGACTGAGTTGTCACCGAGGACTTCGACAGCAACATCCACAGCACCCACAGCAGCGAGTGCGAAGTTGGAGGAGTTGGCGTCAGACCTTTTCGACGAGCCGAGAAGTGATAGGAACGTGACTGGTGATGAGGACTTGGATTCACTTATCGACGACTTGCTTTGAGTGGGATATTTTCTCGTGAACATTGAGAGGGCTATTTTCTCCTAAAAACAGCACCCATTTTTCCCCTTTTCACGCGTGTGAGCATTGATGGCGGAGATGTGGTTCAGCGTTGATGCGGGTGAGGTTAGATGACAGAAGAAACCAGTTCACCGCAATCTTCGACATTCACAACCCTACCTTGGGACGGAGGTAGAAGGGTCTCTCTTTTTGACGCACATCTAGAACGGTTGGAGGAGCACGCAGGTCGGCTCGGTTTAGCGTGGCCTAGCGGTTCTGAGGAGAGTGTAAAATCGGCAGTATTGGAGGCGATGCGAGAGGCACTTGAATCACCACCCGAAAAACCAGACAAATCGACTATCGGATTTCTGACCGTTCGGTTGAATGGGGTAGAAGAATTCACCGCCGAAGCAAGATGGGTCAAAGAATACCCAAACCCTCTCACAGCCACTGCAGTGGCAGCCCCTCGCTGGGGTGAAGGGGTCACAGGCACCAAACACGCTGACTGGAAACCATACAGTGAGGCTGCGAAACTTGCCGCCGAGCGGGGTTGCGACATCGCACTTCTCGTCGATGGAGATGTTGTCATCGATTGTTGCCGCGCAACGCCACTTCTGCTCGACGATGATGGCACTGCATGGTACCCGGACCCCGCGCTCGGCTCCATCGAATCGGTGACGCTCCGCTGTGCACGAACCCACCTCGAAGCGATTGGAATTCCATTGAGTTCCGGGCGCCTCACCAAAACGCTGTTCTCGCGAGCGCGCTCGTTCGTCGCGGTTGGAACCGGGGTCGGAGCCATCAGAATAGCATCGCTCGACGGCCAACCAATCGGCGATGACTCGAGCCTATTTCCAACTCGATGTGCAGAAGCGGTCGAAAAAGCATTTTCAGAATCTTGGCTGCAAATTCCGGAGGAGTAATTCGATGACACTCAACCACTCAACTATTCCATCAACTATGGTGGGGGTGATGCATTGACAGTGCGAGCAAAATGGCCGATGTCGGATGATGAGGTAGCATTACTTGACTTGGCAGAGGTACTACGAGAAGCGAGTTTACTCGGAAAAAACGCCCAGATTCATGGTGGCCCTGACGAACTCATCCTCCTCTCGGGCGGTCCTGATGGAGATGATTCAGCGCTGACAATGCTCGCCGGTCCACCAACGATGAGAATCATATCGACCCAACCGACTCGCGCCATGCAACCAGAATCTTCGACTCAGGGTTCTGCACTCAAAGGACAAATCGACCTTAGTCCACCGTCAACATTCTGCAATTGGCGGGTCGAATCTTGGCAGAATAATAGTTGGGAGAAGCGGCTGGACATTATGCAGCCCGACCTTGCAACCGCTTTGCGTTCATTGGATTCGCTTCTACCGGATGTCAGCGAGGAAGTTTGTGGTATCTCCGCAGGTGGTATCGCTGGGCTATTGACCTATGATTTGGCGCAATGGACAGAGCCGGTTAAATTCAAAAATTTGCCAAAGGAAGGCGCTCTTCTAGGTGCGCTGTTCCGCTGTGACAGATGGTTACTCCACAATCGCGAACAAGGCACTCTTTCGCTGCTCACCACTGTTGAAGACGACTGGTCATCCGCCTGCATCGAGGTGGTAAATGAGTGGGTTTTGAACCCCAAATCCCCTCGAAACAAATCTTCTCAAAAAGCCGAACTCGGAATAGACGACTCCACCCCAAAAAGTGAAAAATTCGTGAGCACAAACGGGCCACCTACCTCCACAATCAGCGATGAGGAACACGCTGCGGTTGTAGAAGAGGTCCAAGGTGCAATTGAGGCGGGCCAATTTTACCAACTCAATTTCGGCAGAATTTGGCAAGGCCAAATCGACCATCCTTGGCCAGTTTTCAGGCGACTCGCAACGGCCAATCCAGCACCCTACTCCGGCTGGCTCCATCTGCCTGATTTTGGCTTTGCACTCGCTTCAGCGAGTCCTGAACTTCTGCTTTCAATCGAAGGAGAGAAACTCTCCACCCGACCGATCAAGGGGACTCGACCGCGTGCGAGGAGCCGTGACGAGGATGAGGCGTCTTTGAGGGAGTTGGTGGCTACTCGCAAAGAGGTTTCAGAACATATGATGCTGGTTGACTTGGAGCGCAATGACATCGGCCGCATTTCAAGAGTGGGGAGTGTTCGGTGGCACGATTGGAGAATTGAGAGTCACCCCACAGTACACCACATGGTGAGTGATGTCAGGGGTAAGATTCGCGAAGACTTGGACGGCTGGGACGCTCTGCAAGCGCTGTTCCCCGGAGGTAGTATCACCGGCTGTCCAAAGACCGCGGTAGTCGCTGCAATCGATGAGTTAGAAGGAACTCCAAGAGGGGCGTGGACAGGCTCACTCGGCCATCATGACCCACGCACCGGCAAAGCGTGTTGGAATCTGTTGATTCGAACTCTTGAGGCGGAGGAAACTGACGCTTCAAATTGGCATGCAAAGGTGCAAGCGGGTGGCGGCTTAGTAATCGAATCAGAGCCTATTCAAGAGGTTGAAGAGGCGAAGTGGAAGGCCCAAGCGCTGTTGGATGCGGCGTGGGGTAGTGCTGCCACGAAGGTGCCGACCGGCCAGATGGAAAGTAGGGAGATTCCGGCTGTCAACGAGGAAATTTCCGCTCTTTTGAGCTCCTTGAATTCGCAACCTCCTGCCTGCATCGCTCCTGCTGAGCCACGCCGTTGGTACCCCGATGACCCCCCATTCGCTCCACCCTGCCCCGGAACTCGCCGCCTCCTGTTCATCGATAATTTGGATTCATTTTCGTGGAACATCGTTCACTGCTGCAGTCAACTCGGCGCAGAGTGCATCGTTGTGGAAGGACGGGGTCTGCGCGTGCCATCGGACCCAGAATCGGTTCTCCGCGCAGTCAAACCGACTCACATCATCCTCGGCCCTGGCCCCGGCAGGCCATCAGATGCACCACTCACTCTCGCCTTTGCACAACTCGCAATCGATGGAAACCTCACCGATGGCAACTCACCTCTCCCACTACTCGGCTTATGCCTCGGCCACCAAGCGCTCGGCATCGCCGCAGGATGGCCACTCTCACCGACTCCATCAGGTGCAGTCCATGGAGTCCACGACCTAATCACCTTCAATCAAGATGAGTTATTCGCTGGCTTAGGAGAACAGGCGCGCGTGATGCGCTACCATTCGTTGGCGCTCCAGCAGACCAACGACACCCTCCAAATATTAGCAACAGACGCTGCTACCGGCAAAATCCCGATGGCCGTGGGAAGCCCGGAATTACCGGTGTGGGGGGTCCAGTTCCACCCAGAGTCGTGTGGCAGTTTGGAAGGTTGGATAATCCTCGAGAACTTCCTCGCACCGACAATCTGGACGGTCGGGGAAAGCGTTGAAGTGCCAACCCAAGGTCGAAAGGGGTGAGGGAATCGGATGGCTACCTGTCGCATCTGCCGAGGCGTCTACCCGCAAGACCAGTTCATATCCGGCAACGGGCCTCGCTACCTCGTCTGCAATCGTTGTGGAGTTGAGGAGGGGTATGTTTCTGACGATGATGTTCCATCACACTTTGATGATGCGACTGTGAAAGGCCGCTACACGCTTGTCGCCCGACGATATGCTCCGTGGTTTTGGTTGGGAATCGGTTGGACTCTGTGGGCTCTGTTCTTTGTTGGAACACCGCTTTGGGGGAATGCTGCTCTGGCCGTTCTAGTGTTGAGTACTCTTGGAATCCCGGTTTTTCACATTCTCGGTGGAGCAAAATTTCAAGCGAATCTTCGTCGTTTGACACCTTGAATGGTTTGGTTTTGGAGTGATGCTCCGGTTCAAATCGTTGAAATAGTATCAAACAAACCGGCAAGTTAGAGGGAACACGGGGTTCCCTGAAAGAAAACAGTGAGACGGCGTGATACAGAGGGAAGACGAAAAGAGTCGCAAGAACGGGTCAACAATGAGGCTAACAGCCTCGCAGTCCATCGATATGATGGGTCTAGACTCGTTCACCCACGCCTACCGAAAGAATACCTCGAGCCTTGGCTTTCTAGCCACCTCACACCCCCGCACCTCCCAGTGTTCTACGCCCGCAGCCGCGGGCGAGCGCCTGGTAAGAGAGAACGGCGGGTTCTCTGAAACAATGTGAAAAAAAGGAGACACGAAAAAAATGAATCGAAAGAACCTGAGTGTGTTAGTCGCACTATTGATGATTCTGATGTCAGCAGCAGCTGCATCAGGTGACGGAACCGACCCCCTAGACCCCTCCGACGGAGGGGCTGACTGGGACGGCGATGGATTGACTAACGCAGAAGAGCAGACGCACGGAACGGACATGACGAAAGCCGACACAGACGGCGATGGTCTACCAGACGGATGGGAAGTGGCCCACGGCCTCAACCCAAATTCGGCTGGTGACGCCAACGCTGACCCTGACGGTGACGGTCTAACGAACGCCCAAGAGTACGCAAAGGGTACCAACCCTAACAGCGCGGACACAGACGGCGACGGAAGGCCTGACTCGACAGACCCGTTCCCGAACGACCCTAACGACGGAGAGTACTCGGACTCGGACGGCGACGGAATCCCCGACGCCTACGACCCGGACTACCAAGAAGCTGAGACAGGCTCGGGCGACGGCGGCACCAGTGGTGGCGGCGAGTCCGAAGACCAAGGCCAAGGCGAAGGTCAGGGCCAAGGTCAAGGCCAAGGTCAAGGCCAAGGTCAGGGCCAAGGTCAAGGCCAAGGTCAAGGCCAAGGTCAAGGCCAAGGTCAGGGCCAAGGTCAAGGACAAGGTCAAGGCCAAGGTCAAGGCCAAGGTCAAGGCCAAGGTCAGGGCCAAGGTCAAGGACAAGGTCAGGGCCAAGGTCAAGGCCAAGGTCAAGGCCAAGGTCAAGGCCAAGGTCAAGGCCAAGGTCAGGGCCAAGGTCAAGGCCAAGGTCAAGGCCAAGGTCAGGGCCAGCAAGGTCAGCAAGGCCAGCAAGGTCAGCAAGGACAGCAAGGTCAGCAAGGACAGCAAGGTCAGCAAGGCCAGCAAGGTCAGCAAGGACAGCAGTCCGGCCAGGAAGGCCAGCAAGGCCAGCAAGGTCAGCAAGGCCAGCAAGGTCAGCAAGGCCAGCAAGGTCAGCAAGGACAGCAGGGTCAGCAGCAGGACAACGGACAGGGACAGCAGCAGCAAGGTGGCGAACAGGGCGGTCAGCAAGGTCAACAACAACAGCAAGACCAGAATGGCGAGAACCAGAACGGCCAAGACCAGCAGCAGCAAGGTCAAACCCAGAACGGCCAGCAAGGCCAGCAGGGCGAACAGTCCGACCAGCAGCAAGGTCAACAGCTCGACAACCAGGAACAGAATGGTGACAACGACAACGATGGCGACGGGATCCCCGACGACATCGACACCGACGATGACAACGACGGAATCCCCGACGACTTGGACGCCTCACCAGAGGACCATGATAACGACGGGATTGACGACGCCGAGGACAGCGATGACGACGGCGACGGAATTGACGACCAAGAGGAAGTCAATGACGGCGACCCGAACACCAACATCTACGACCACGACAACGATGGCATCCCGGATAATGTTGACATGGACATTGACAACGACGGCATCGACAACCACAACGATGTGTACGAGAACGGAAGCAGCGCAATGCGCGACCACGACAACGATGGTCTGAATGACGGAGTCGATACCGACGACGACAATGACGACATCCTCGATGTGGACGAGTTTGATGGTGCAACTGGATCGTACAGATACGACCACGACAACGACGGTCTTGAAGACAAGACAGACACGGACGACGACAACGACGGCCTGTCTGACTGGTACGAGGCAAACGACGGCAACGACCTAACCGGTCAGTTCGACCACGACAACGATGGCAGCGATGACCACGAAGACGACGATGACGACAACGATGGCATCCTAGATGACCTCGAGAACGGAATCTAAGTCTAGTCAATTGGAATTGTGAAAGATCACCTAACCAAGACCCCACCCGCTTCGGCGGAGTGGCGCCAGGCACCCTCGGGGGCATTAGCCCCCGGGGGGCCGCCAAACCTTCCTGCTCTCATTCGATTTCTTTGAGGCGTATCACTGAGATTGCTCAGCGATGATACAGGTATCACTGTGTGATACAAGCAAGCACACTCGCGCCGAGCCGTTGATATATCGGTCGTAAGTGGCGAGACGCTTCGACTGGTGATATGATGTCTAAAAACGACTTGTTGTATAGAGATAGAATGGAAACGCGCTCCCAGAGTGCCTCGGCCTTTTGGATGGTGCTACTGATGTTAGCAAGCGTCTTGGTCGGCGTGCCTTGGTCAGAGATTGCGAATGGAGATGATGTAGCGACTGAATTGGAAGTCGGTACGATTGGAGAGCGTAAAGGTATCCAAACTCTCGACCAAAATTGGCGAGATGATGCTGGGAATCAGCCCGGTCAGAGGGGCTCTACACCCCACCCGGCACTGCTCGACCCACAATACAGTGATCCTGCTCTCATGTACGGCAAAATCTCCGACTTGAGCCTACTGACACTGCGTCAGGAAAATTTCGGCTTCAATCTCGAAGAGACCAATACACAAGACCACGATAACGACGGCATCAATGACCTAGACGACCTCGATGATGACAATGATGGCATCTACGACCTCATCGAGCGGTTCGACGGCTGTTACGCCACCGACCCCCTTGACCACGACAACGACGGTATTCTTGACCACCTAGATTGGGATGACGACAATGACGGCATCCTTGAAGGTCCAATCGATTACAGTCAGGGAGCGGACCCAACCAATGTTACCACCGACCGATATCTCGAACCGACCACAATCCATCCAGCAACCAATTCTGCAGTTGGATTCGGCTACCGAATCGACCAGAATCTTTGGGACCACGACAATGACGGTGTACCCGACGAAGATATGGATGCATCAGGCAGAGGCAGTTACGACGAAGACGACGACAATGATGGGCGAATCGACCAATTCTCATGGCCCTGTGACAACGATGGAGATGGAACCCGCGACTACTTCGATGACGACGACGACAACGACGGCGTAATCGATTGGCAGGACAGGCACCCCTACCTCGACAACATCTCGCAACAGATGTCGACCATCGGCACTGGCTACGATGTAGCAGTTCAATGGCAGTTCACCGACTATCGAACCTACAGCCACGGTCTCAACTATCTTACTCTTGAAGCAACCTTCCACCCCGGAGACCCTCGCTTTACCCAAATTTGGGATGGTGACTTCGACGGTGACGGAATCCCCAACTTCCTCGACGCTGATGGAGATAACGATGGCAGCCCAAACAATGTGGATGCTGACGACGACAACGACGGTCTGCTCGACATGTGGGACCCCGACGACGACAACGACGGAATCAAGGATGTCTGCATCAATATTGACACTAACGAAGATGGTCTGAACGACTACACCCGACTGAACAGCGCTCCATACGCGACTCCCGGTGGAGACACCGATGGTATCGCAGGCATCGATTGCGAAATCGACTATGACTGGGACAGTGACAACGACCGCTGGCGCCCCTTCGACTACGACTACGACCATGTATGGGATTGGTTCGATGTTGACATGGGAGGCACGGCCAACCCGGACAATCCACTCTTCGAACCGAGCTGGAATCCAGCCGACCTCGCTTGGGACCTCGATGACGATGGTCTCATTAACGAGGTCGACCCATATATGCTGAATCACACCAATGAGGTTAACACTTGGAATTGTGAGTGGGAAGTAGGAGGTAATCCACCTACCGTAGGAGGGGGTTTCGAGGATGTTACGAATAACCCGAACGCGGAGGATGGCGACGGCGACGGCCAACCCGGCGGCTCGAATACACTATGTATCACCCAGCGTGCATCCTACACAGGAAACACCGACTGGGACGGCGACGGAATACCAAATTGGGATGATGTCGATGATGACAACGACGGCATTCCAGATTACTTGGATATCGACGACGACTGCGACCTCGACAACGACGACGACATTCACCAACTCAACGGTAGCCGATACCGTGACGACGGTGTCAACTCGATTGATACCGACATCGATGGAGATGGTCTACAGAATGACGAGGATTGGGACGATGACAACGATGGAATCGCCGACCTTTTCGACCCTGATGACGGCAACTGCGGTGAAGTAGATTTAGACCAGTCCGACGCTTTCGCTGTGCCTTGGTACACTCTAGGTGATGGCGGTAATCTCGATGGTAGTGGAGATACCCAGCGGTTCACAGACAACATCACCGACCATTGGAACATGACTTTCCTACTGAATCCGTTTGATTCAACCCAGAATTTTTATCTCAATTACAATGGTGATACCCCGACAACCAACCCAGCAACCTCGGGTACTGTTCCAGAATTCTACTGGACTTATCTCGCCCGTTGGAGCAACTGGAATGGCGACAACAAGTGGGATATTGATAGCGATGGAGACACTCTTTCCAACGGACTTGACATCGACCAAGACGCAGATGGTCTGCCTAATTGGTGGGACCAAGACGAGGGTAACGACGGCATCTTGGATGTCGACGACCCGAAGATGGGTGGCACACTCGACTATGGTGAATGTGGCTACATCGTACAACCTCAGCAGGTTTCCGGCGCAGCATCAACTGGCCTAGTATGTGGGTACGAATATGCGCTGCAGTATGGCTATCCACTAAACGGGTTTAGTTCTTCGATGGGAGTTCCATACAGCGTTCGACCCGACTCGAGTTATTCGGATGGACCCTATGATGGCGCTAACTCCAACGCTAATTGGCAATGCAACAGCCAGTGCTATCACTACGAGTTTGGCGGAACGGTTTTCACTTCAAGCAACTACACAGCACTTGCGCACAATCGTGACCTTTTCACAACCTACATCGGCATGAAGTGGCAGATTTTCTCTTGGAATACAGACACCAATGGTAATTGGTTCCCTGATGAGTTTGCTGACCATCTAGAGGATGAGGTAGACCCCGATGATGACTGTGGTGCACCGCTTGGTGGTGGTGCTCCCGACCCGACTTGCATGTTCAACGATACAGCTGACCTCGACGACGACTTCGACGCAATCTACGATCTATGGGATGTTGACGACGATAATGATGGGATTTGGGATTTCTTTGAGGTAGACACTAATTCCGACCTCGATGACGACGCGGGTACAATTCCGCCGGGCAACTTCTTCATCGGTCTCAACTGCCAGGACCAAGACGACGACGGTCAGGATTCTGACCCTGATGGAGATGGTTGGTACCAAGCGATTTGGGATAAAGGGACGATGGGACAGGGCATGCTCTTCCCAGAGTTCTACGATGTTGATAACGACAACGATGGTGTTCCAGACGGCGAAGATTGGGATGATGACAATGACGGTAACGCGGATGTTCTGCAAGAACTGGTTGCCGGTTGTTTCACTGGTGAAGAGCAGTCCATCTGGGACCACGACAACGATGGCATTCCAGACTGGGCAGACGACGATTGGGATGGCGACGGTCGCTCCAACGCCGACGAGTTGCTCACCGCCACACCTCTAGTATCGCCTTGGGACCACGACAACGATGGTGAGCGAGATGACGAGGATTTGGATGATGACGAGGATGGTATGCAGGATGTGGATGAAATCATGCTGTGGCCAACCCGCTTCGGCAAGGAGTCCACAAACCCATGGGACCACGACGACTTCGGTGACGGGGTAGGTATCGCCAATCCGATGAATTCCTCGACCGGACCCGATGCAATCGATGATGACGACGACAATGACTCTCGAGTGGACAGTGACTACGATATTTTGGAGGAGGGATTCAACTCAGACCCATGTTACAATGGGTCACTATCATCTGATTGGGACCATGACAATGATTGTGTTCCAGACAAGGATGACAAGATTCCAACTCGTGTGAATTTGACAATGGCCGACACTCTGTGGATGGATGCTGGAAACCCAGCAATTTTCCGCGGTTTCGTACAATGGCTCAATATGTCAAGCCTCCAGTTTGAGGCAGCACCCATGATGCCAGTCCAAGTTCACATCGTGTGGAGTGGAAATGGTACGACAGCCATCGAGACAATCGATGTTCTCACCGATGATTGGGGTGCATTCACTGTTGGACAGTTCCTGTACCCGGAGAACATTCATGTTGGTGACAATACGACCTACACCGTCTATGCAGAGGTTACTGAGATGTTCATTCACGACGGCTCAACTTCGCTTGACCACCCAACCGGTGTGAAGGCGAACCTCACCCTCGACTATGTCTCGTGGTACTACTTCCGTTCAGACGAACAACCACTTTGGCTCGACTTCAAGACCCATTACGAGGCGGACTGGGACCGCGGCTTCTATGACAAGAGAGTGCCCTACGCACCGATTACCTTCGAGGTATCGGGAGGACCCTTCGGAAACCGCTCCAACCCCACCAACTTCACAGGCTTTGGGCTCGGCTATAGGGCTGGCTCCAATGGCTGGGCTTCGCTGACTTTCATACAACAGTCTGGAACTCAAGGAGATTGGAAGCAGGTGCTTTGGAATTCGACGCTTGACAACGGCCCCGGAATTCTTCCGGGTGGCTATGAGGAGGTCATTTGGGACAGTTCCTCAAAGTCACATAGTGTGGTTGGAATCTACAACTATTCGACTACATCTCTGCCTGTCGGTGATTATGAATTCGTCGGCAGAGTTGAGCCACCGTTAGCGAGCGAATGGCCGTTTCCTTACCTGTTAGGTGATGAGACCGACCCGTTCAAGATTAGGTCGATGCACAGAATGTATGTTGAGGCAGAGGTCATCATCAGTGGTGACAACCCTGTCTACTACTGGGATGCTACGGTCTTCACCGGCTCATCTTTTGGAGCTTGGAGAGCGCTCTTCCTCGATTCTGGATTGGCTGCCGCAGGCACTGATTTCTCAACTGCTAGCCTTGGCAAACCTTGGCCTCATTCGTGGGACGGCAGCGCCGCTTCGCTCTTGAACGAGGCTGCTCGGCTACGACCATTCTTGAACCACAACGGCACACATTGGTACATCTCGATGCAGAATGGTGCAGACTTCGATGTGCCGCCTTGTGGACCAGTTGATGCGTCTGACCCTAACAGCGATGTACGCTGTGAGATTATTCCAGAGATGGATACAGGCGAATCGTTCCGAGTGATTGGTAATGTTACCAACCGCACCGGTACGCCGTGGGACACAGACCCAATGGCACTGCAAGTCGACCTCGACCACAATGGCGTCTTCCAAGGCTCTCAAGAGACTGGTTATGCTCGAAGGCCAGTTTTGATGGGCAACGAAGCAGTTTTCGATTACAACTGGACTTGGTACAGTCAGTACGAAGCGTCCACCTACGGTGTGAAAGTAGATTTCACTAATTCGAATTACTACTTTACAGGAAATCAGACGACAGTACTCGCTCCGACTGGAGCCTATGTCAACATCACCGTCGTCGGTACAACCGACTTCCAACTGCAGACGATTCCGCGCCTCTATCGAAACTCGAATTCAACCGTCGAGGCGCGCCTCGTCGACAATTCGCTACAACCGGTACAGAACATGGCAATCAACTGGACTTGGTCTGCAGACGGCAACCACAACTCGTCAGAGACAGATGTCAACGGAGTTTTCAAGATTCCATTGAACATCTCAGCCGACCACGAATTGGGTAACTTCACCATGGAGTTTGAATTCCCTGGAAACCCACTACTCAAGGGCACCAGTGTCATTCAGGAGTTCTGGGTGGTATCTCGCACTTTCATCAGTTTGGTGAATTCAGAGTGTACCGGGCAGAATGTCTGCGAAAGCGGAGATGTATGGGAGTTCACTGCTCAAGTCACCGATGACAATCGAACTCCGGGTCTATTGGATCTCGGCTCAGCCCTCAGTGGCTCGGATGAAAACGGAGGTAATGTTTCGGTCATATTTGAAGGCCGAGATTTCGACAATGTGAACCACCGTCAAGTTGTGGCGGTGCTCAACCCGAACGCTGGAGTAATCCACTATGAGAGGAGTCTCGACCCACAGGCACTACGCCAAGACCCTGCTTCCTTCCTACCCGAAGGATTCGGTCCAGTCAATGTGATATTGAGGTTCCAAGAGAATCTTCCCAACGAAGGTTGTACAATGCAACTCCAAGAGTATCATCTCAGCCTGCCGGGCGCATGGGACCCATGCACCACGCAGCCGGGCAACAACCACTATCGCCGCGTGATGCAATACAATGTAGATGGCTTCAGCTTGATTGGGAGAACCGCTCTCGATGTAGACCAGCAAATCGTATACACTTCGGAAACTGACCCAAACACCGGTGAAGTAATCGAAAAGCCGATGGTTGTCACAGGGCGCCTACTCGATGAGTTAGGCAGCAACTTGACCAACCGGCAGATTCGCATCTACTACGAAATGCAGGGTACCGACCAAGGGCCGGTAGCCTGCCTCGCAGGCGCCACCGACATGGGCGGTTTCTTCGACATCACCTGCCCACTGCAGGGAGTTCTCGCCGGTCAGGCGAGAGTCACAGTGTCGTTCAACGCGTATGAGAACGGGGACAACAATCGCTACAAGAATGCAAGTGTGACCCATCTGTTCCCTGTATTCTCCAACTCGACTCTAGAGTTGACTGAAGTTGGACCTTACCAGACCGATGTGGACCGCTACACCTTCCCCAACGGCACCAGTTATCCGGTGCTGTACCTGAAGGAGTCTTTCCATATCGAGGCGTTCTTGAAGCAGAGTAACGGTCAGGAACTCGGTGGTCGGTGTGTCAACATCTACCTCAACCCAGACGAGAACACTCGACCGATTGCAACCGCTTTCACCAATGACGAGGACGGCAGCATAACTTGGTTCAGTGGAGACCCAGAGCAGAACCCATCTAGGAAGGGTGTAGAACCCATGGGTAATGAGTTGGAGGGCTTCAGAATCTTGCGTGTAGCTTACGAGCCAGACAAGGATGTTTCCAAGGGATGCGACCGCGAATCTTCAGCGGTAGTCAACGGTTCATACATGGACATCATCGTGCTTGTTCGCAGCAAAGTGGACATGCAATTCGATGACCCGTGGGAGCGAGTCAACGGATACCTACCAGGTGACGAGGTAACTGGAGGCGTGGCTGTTCTTCGCAACAGAATCGAGGCAGCAGCAGCAGGTCAGCAGGTGCACTTTGTGTTCCAGTATTGGAATGGATCTGACTGGATTGACGACTCGGTGTCGATTGAGACTACGAATGACCGCGGAATTGCAAATTTCTCATACGAGTATACCGGCCGTGATTGTGGCGGCGAGGATTGTAATGGTCTATGGCGAATCATCGCTACCTTCCCCGAATCTTCCTACTTCGTTGGTGGTGAAAACCTCCAAGGCGAGGTCTTCCTAGGTGATCCTCCTTCCGACGCTCAAGGCGCTGCATGGTGGACTCAACCAGAATATGTGTTGCCAGTGATTTTGGCATTGCTGTTCAGCCTGATTATCGGCGCGGTGATGTACAGGCGCTATGCTGAGCGGCGTAGAATCGAGATTCTGAAAGGTATCTTGACTGACACGATGATGCAGTTGCAAGCCGCAAACGAGTATGTGCAGGTGATTTTCAACTGCTACAAGGACTTGGTGCGATACTTCCGACAACACGGCTTCATGAAGAAGGTCTACGAGACCACCCGTGAATTCGAGTGGGCTGTTAGGCAGGCTCTGCGTGGTATTGTTACGGCTGACCAGTTGGATTCGTTCCTCTCCATATTTGAAGAGGCTCGGTATTCCGACCACCAGATTACGGTGTCACACCGTGACAAGGCGATTCAGACGCTTCAAGCGATTACCACCAGCATCTCGCTCGCCCTCGGCGAGCAGCAGTTGAGCCGTGATTCGGAGCATGATTCGACCATCCACGCCGAGCAGGTGAAGGCGGGTCAATTCACGACCGCTGATGGCACTGTGAAGCAGGCTGGACTCGACGAGAACTCAGAGTTGGGTGACTTCAGCCTCTGAGCGCTTACGACGGGTCGGTGTGGGGCCACGCGCCCCACATCGACCTCAACCCGCGTGCCGTTCTCAAGGGGAGTCTTGGGACTGGTGAAGTTCAACATCCAAGGTCAAATTGAGACTGCTGGATTTGCTCGGGCTTGGCTATTTTAGGAGTCGAGAATTTCACCCTTTGCATCGAGCAGTTCAATGGTTAGACCGATTTCTGTGACATCTTTGAGGATGCCATCATGCATCTTGTCGCTGAACGCATCGAGTGCCTCGAGTTGGGAAACTGATGAGGTGTCGCGCAGACGGTCGATGATGTGGTTGAGCACACACGAAACGCCGTACGCTTGGCCGGTCCGAAACGCATGGTCGAGGCTCCCTGCCTCGACATCCTCCGCTTGCATCCGGGCCAACACTTGGTTGGCATAGGCGACCATCGCTCCGTACACCGTTTCCATCATCTGGCTCGGCTCGGTCCATGAGTCGTTCAATCGAGATTGTGCCTCCTCGACAGCAGCATCAGCCGCTTCGCCAAATTTCCTGTAAAGTGCAATGGGGTCATCCCCGTCACTTCCGAGTGCTTCGTCAATGATTGTGCGCCAGTCGGACATATCTATCAAGCAGTCAACAAGACCCATCCGATTTGAAGCAACCGCCATCCAATACAGCGTCGTTGGTTTTCAATGGCGATTAGATAAATCCCGGTTGGTATGGGCGCAGTGGCGTTAATCCTAGTTGGTATGGGCGCAGAGCGTTAATCCCGGTTGGTATGCTCGCAGTGGCGTTAATCCTAGTTGGTATGGGCGCAGAGCGTCGGCCATATCATCTTGAAATTAGCAAACTGATATACCGCTAGATAGCCCATATTCGGTTTACGGCCCCGTAGGGGCCCTGTATTTCCAGCGCGGTGGGTTCTTAACGGGACGGCAGGTCGGCGGGTCGCCTACCAACATCGAGGGAGTCATATGAGTAAGCAGACAGTAAAAACGAACGAAGCCTTGGTCGATCTCATCGACCTGCTAAAGGCGCAGTCACGTTCTACTGGTGCAGCACTGTGGCGAGATGTGGCGCTACGGCTCGAAAAGAGCCGCAGCAATTGGTCGCAGCCCAACCTGAGCCGCCTGAGCCGACACGCCGCGGACGAGAAAATGGTTCTCGTTCCTGGTAAGTTGCTCGGTAGTGGTGATGTCCTTGGCAAGCCGACCGTCGCCGCATTTAGCTTCAGCAGCGGCGCACAGGAGAAAATCGAGGCAGCCGGCGGCGAAGTGATGAGCATCGCAGAATTGATGGAGAAGAACCCAACTGGAACGGGGGTGTTTCTCCTTGGATGAGGAAGCAACAACCCATGTTTTCGATGCCACCGACCAGGTGCTCGGAAGGCTTTCTAGCCATGTTGCGAAGATTCTTCTCACCGGACAGCGAAGTGGCACGGGTGACCGGGTCATTATCGTCAATGCGGAGAGCGCAATTGTGTCAGGCACGAAGCGTGCAGTGATGGCAACCTACCGCAAGAAGTACGAGTTGAACCACGCCCGAAAGGGTCCGTTCTTCCCACGCATGCCGGATAAGATTCTCAAGCGGACAGTCAGGGGAATGCTACCCTACCAAAAGAACTCCACAGGCCGTGCTGCAGTGCGAAACCTTCGCGTGCTAATCGGCTGCCCAAACCACCTTACAGGGGATTCCCTTCCTGAAGGTCACGAAATGGGGGACCTTTCTGGGGTCACTCGACCATTACCAGAGCGATTTTTGAAACTCGGCAAGATTTCCGAGAATCTCGGCGCGCCGATGAACAGAATCAGAGGTGAAAACTGATGGCACGCAGAAAGAAGCACAAGAAGTTGGCAGTTGAGACCAGCGGCAAGCGCAAGACGGCGATTGCACGCGCAGTGGTGAAGCCCGGCAAGGGTAGAGTCCGCGTGAACAGCCAACCTATCGAAATCTTCGAGCCTGAACTCGCTCGCCGCAAGGCGATGGAGCCACTCGTAATCGCTGAGGCGATGAACCGCACTGCAGATGTCGATGTCAATGTCGACACTCAAGGTGGCGGCGTTATGGGCCAAGTCGATGCAATCAGGACTGCAATCGCTAGAGGCCTCGTAAAGTACAACGGAGGAGCAGAGGGCGACGACGAAGAACTCAGAGATGAGTTCCTCAGATTCGACCGAAGTCTTCTGGTGAATGACCCGCGCAGAAAGGAGCCCAAGCATCAGCTTGGCCGTGGAGCGCGAAAGAAGTGGCAGAAGAGCTACAGATGATATAGAGGTGAATGAAAATGTTGATTCCAGTACGATGTTTTAGTTGTGGAAATGTGATTGGTCACCTGTGGGAGGACTACCAAACCCGAACCGCAGGAGATGATGGCGAGGATGCAGGAGAGGTCTTGACCGACCTTGGCGTAGACCGTTACTGCTGCCGCCGAATGTTTGTCTCCCATGTGGAACTAATTGACGAAGTGGCGCCGTTCAGCGTCTTTCGAAAACCGTGATGGTAAATTTACGGGCCCGTGGGTTAGCTTGGCTATACTTGACGGCTGGGGGCCGTTAGACTCCGGTTCAAATCCGGACGGGCCCACTTCAATCGATAACAATCGGGCCCGCCGGATTTTCACTGAGAACTCAATCGACTTCATTCGCCTGTTCTCAGTTGCTTCAGGCTGCTCAGCAGCCTTCGCATGTTCGAACA
>Ga0114996_10003690_pt1 | contig 18841 bp, 18 predicted proteins | sample ArcticOcean_MG_C_4_FD_87039 | JGI IMG/M metagenome (GOLD analysis project Ga0114996, IMG submission 87039) | Marine microbial communities from western Arctic Ocean - ArcticOcean_MG_CB4_134 | ecosystem: Environmental > Aquatic > Marine > Oceanic | place: Arctic Ocean: Canada Basin | collected...
CCCAGACGGTCGGCACGTGTACATAGAAGATGCGCTGGACGATGCCCATGACCTGCTCGGTCGGCACCCAGAAGAAAATAAGGTAGAGGTTGACCAGGCCAAGTACACCTGACGCGGCCAAGAGGAGTTGGCCCCCTGCCCCTTGACCCACCTCCACTCGGCTTGCCGCCACCGTGGCCATCTAGTCCTCCAAGACGTACTCAAACGCCAACGATGATATCACAAGGAATAGCGTGTCGAAGACCAGCAGGAGTTGGAACCAACGCCCGAAGTCCGACCAACCCTCGCCTTGGAAGATCGAGCTGCTGCTCGCGACTGCCGCCACGACGACGGGCAGTACCACTGGCAAGAACAGCAACGGGAGTAGCACTTCCCGCGCGCGGGTCTGGACCGCGATGGCCGAGAAGATCGTCCCGACCGCGGCGAAGCCCAGCGTCGCCAGCAGGGTCATGCTCGCGAACCATGGATTGATCACCGGGAGGTCGTAGAGGACGACGAAGACCGGCAGCATCAACGCTTCGACCACGGCCATCAGCGTAAACGCACCCAGCACCTTGCCGGCGTAGATCGCTTCACGACTGACGGGTGCAAGGACGAGCCCGTCTAGCGTGCCGCCGTCTCGTTCTAGCACGAAGGTGCGCCCCAGCCCGAGGATGCCGGCGAATAGGTACGCAACCCAGACGATGCCTGGACCTACAGTCGCGACCACGCGGGGATTGGGGTCGAAGGCGAACTGGAAAATGAACGCGGACAGCAGCGCAAAGACCAGCACGGCCACTATCGATTCGCGCGTGCGAGCCTCGAGGCGTAGATCCTTTGCATAGATGGCGATGGTGGTGCGTAAGAACTCACTCACGCCGCCCCGCCCGTCCCCGGCAGGCTAAGGTGAGCGCGGACCGCCTCCGCGCCTAGCCCGTCGACAGCTTGATCGATGACCAGGCGCCCCGCCGCGAGCACCGCGACCCGGTCCGCCAGCGCGAGCCCGCGCTCGATGTCGTGTGTTGTGAAGGCGACGCACGCGCCGGCTTCGGCGACGCCGCGCACGACTCGTTCGAGAAGCTCGACGCCCTGCTGGTCCAACCCCGTCTCGGGCTCGTCAAGGAGCAGGACCGAAGGTCGATGGAGCAGTGCGCGTGCGAGTGAAAGTCGTTTTTGCATACCGTTGGACAACGTACGAGTGCGCTGTCCGGCACGATCGGCGAGCCCAACGTCCGTCAGCAGCTCACCGACGCGGCTCACCGCATCCGTTACCCCATAGAGGCGCGCATAGAAGTGCAGGTTCTCGGCCGCGCTGAGGTCGTCGTAGAGCAAGGTCTGGTGACCGACGTACCCGATGACGGCCCGCACCCTGCCGGGCTCCTTGCGCTGGTCCAGTCCCGCCACGCGCACGTCCCCAGCGTCAGGAGCCGATAGCGTTGCGAGGATGCGCAGTAGCGTGCTCTTCCCCGCCCCGTTGGGCCCGAACAGCGCTAACGCACACCCCCACGGCACGCGCAGGCCCACGTTGGACAGTGCGCGCGTCCGCCCGAAGCTCTTGGTGAGCCGGGTGGTGGCGATGGCGTCGGAGAGCTCGGATTCTATGGTCACGGCGTTGGTGGCGGAGCGCAGGGTGCAGCGTGCAGAAGGGTGCGCCCCCTAGTGTAGTCTAGGCCCCACGCGCGCATGTGCGGCGTCTCAGACGCCGTGCGCGCATCGCGCGTAGCGTAAGGCAACGGCAGGAGGCCACCGCGTGGACGCCATCGGCGACTGGTTCAAGGAAGCGGTCAACACGGGGAGCCCCCGGCTGGAGAGCCAGAACGCGGATCCCGCCAGGGTGCCCCCGCACCAGATCGTGACCGACAAGCTCCCCGTTATGACCTACGGGTCGATGACACCCAACGTCTCCACGAGCCAGTGGGCGCTGCGCCTCTTCGGCCTGGTCGGCGAGGAAGTGGTGCTGGACTGGGACCGCCTGATGGGCCTGGAGCAGGTCGACGAGACCAACGACTTCCACTGTGTAACCCAATGGAGCCGGCTCGACGCCCGCTGGGGCGGCGTCCGCGCCTCCGATGTCCTCGCGCTTTGCCGGCCAGCTGCCGAGGCGACGCACGTCATGCTCCACTGTTACGACGGCTACACGACGAACGTCGGGCTGGATGTCCTTCACGGAACCGATGTGCTCTTCGTCCACATGCTTTTCGGCGAGCCGCTGCCGCGTGAGCACGGCGGCCCCGTGCGGCTGGTGATACCTAGCCGGTACGGCTGGAAGAGCGCCAAATGGGTGAGTGCAGTCGAATTTATGCCACAGGATAGCCCTGGCTTCTGGGAGCAGCGCGGCTATCACATGCGAGGTGAGTACTGGGCTGAGGAGCGCTTCGGCCAGCCGTAATGGCCAAGGCGTAGCCTGGCCACTACGGCTGGCGGGACCTGTGTGACCAAGCGCCTGCTGGAATCGCGTGCCCAAGCGACTACTTCGCGGATAAACGAGAGCAGCCGCCCGAAGGCGGCTGCTCGTACTGTGAGTTCGAAGTGCTAAAGGTCGAAGGAGTTGAGGAGCGACGCGACGTCGGTGTTTTTCTCTCGCCCGGCCAGCCCTGCGATCCGGCTGTCTAGCGAGGGACGCTCCTTGTTCTGGTAGACAATGCCGAGCGGCACGCCACCGTCCTGAACAAGCGCCCGCGCTCGCGTAATGTCGGACGGGTCGTGGTCTTCAGGGATCGCCCAAGCCGTCGGTTCGATGCCTTTGGACACATTGCCTTTGAGCTGCTCGTAGTTGTCGTTGTACGTCGTGCAGGGCGATGCGACATGGACGATAGAAAAGCCAGGATGGTCCATGCCGTCGAGAATATACTTCGCCAACTCCCGCGGCTTGGACGAATAGCCGGACGCGACGTAGCTCACGCCGAGTGTCAAGTACAGGTCCAGCGGATTGACCGGCGCCTCCATTTTCCCAAAGGGAGTCGAACTGGTCACATGCTCCGCCGCCGTGGTCGGTGACGCTTGGCCCTTGGTTAGGCCGTAGACGCCATTGTCCATGATGACGGCAGTGATGTTGAGGTTGCGCGCGGCCTGGGGGGCGATGTGCTCCATGCCGATGCTGAGGAAGTCACCGTCGCCTGCCACCACGACGACGTTCAGGTCCGGGTTGCCCATCTTCACACCGAGGGCGATGGGAAGCGCCCGGCCGTGGATGCCGTGGAAGCCGAAGGGCTGTTCGCCCTCCAAGAGGTGCACCAAGTTGCCTGAGCAGCCGATGCCCGCGACGACCACGTTGTTGGCCATCGGCGTCTCGTACTGGACCATGTAATCGCGCATGGCGAACTCAAGCGATCGACGTACGCCGAAGTCGCCACAGCCAGGGCACCACTTGAAATCGTACTCAGGATTCTTTGCGCTCACGCCTGCACCACTTTCTTCGCCTTCGGGGTGGTTCTGGCTGCGAGCTGTTCCTTCACGCGCTCGGCCAGTTCATGTGCCTTGAACGGCAGACCCGTGTATTGGGTGATCGCCTCGGCTTTCACACTTTTTGAGCGCAGGACGCTCGCGAACTGGCCCAGGTAGTTCAGCTCGGGGACCAACACCAAGTCCTTGGACCGTAGCTCCTTGAGTAGCGCCGGAGGGAGCGGATTCAAGAACATAGTGTAGTACCAAGCCACATCAATGCCGTCCGCCACCAACAGGTCGTAGGCCTCTTCGGCCGAGCCCTTCGATCCGCCCCATGGGACGAGCGCGACGCTGGCGTCGGTGTTGCGGCTCTCGTAGGGACCGTCGTGCAGCAACTCGAGCTTGGAGAATCGCCGGTGGGTCATCTGGATGTGGCGGCTACCCAAGTGAGTCGTATCGCCGTAGCCGTCGTGCTCGCTGCCGTTGGCAATGTAGGCGCCTGGGCCGCCCGGTATCGGCATCGGCGACGCCTCCAAGCCCTCGTAGCGTAAGTAACCGTTGGAGCCTGTGTAAACGGAACGACTCTCACCTTTGACCTGCGCTAGGTCTGGCTTACGGATGTTCTGCGCCCGCTCGGCAAGCGAGTGCTCGCTGAGAATGATGACCGGGCCTTGGTAGCGCTCGGCCCAATTGATCGCCCACACGCCAGCATAGAAGCACTCCTCGACCGTGCCCGCCGCGATGACAGGGACGCTGGAGTCGCCATGCGCCGGGCTAAGCGCGGTTAACAAGTCTGACTGCTCGGTCTTCGTGGGCAATCCCGTGGCCGGGCCGCCGCGCTGAACATCGATGATGACGCACGGAATTTCGGTCATCCAGCCCAGCCCTATGCCCTCGCCCATGAGAGTGAAGCCAGGTCCGGATGTCGCGGTCATGGCCTTGCGGCCGGCGAAGCCCGCGCCCAGCAGAGCGGCGATGGCCTCGATCTCCGAACTCGCCTGGTAGGCGAACTTGCCCTCACCCACGAGGTTGCGTTCCATGTAGAGAAGCACGGGCGTTGCGGGCGAGATGGGGTAGCCGATGTAGAAGTTCAGCCCTGCGGCGAGGGCCCCGAGGCTCAGCGCGTCGTTGCCTTTGATGAACGACTGCGGGTAGTCGGGTCTGTTGGGCTCGCCCAAGTCCATGATCGCTGACTCGCCGGCGACCTGTGCCAGGCCGAGGTCAAGCGCCTTATGGTTCGCCTCGATCACCGCGTCGCGGCCTGCGAACCGGGTGCTGACGAACTCCTTGAAGTAGCCCACCGGCATGTTGATCAATTTGGAGAGCGCACCCATGACCACCATGTTTGCTGCGCGGGACTCTCCGGTCTGCTTGGCCAACTCATCGAAAGGGATAGCGATGGTTCGCCGTCCCTTGTCAGATGCATCTGGACTGACCGAGGGGTCCAAGAGGATTACGCCACCATCCCGGACGTCCCCTTGATGCTCCGCGTACGCGTAATCATTGAATGCTACGAGGATGTCCACCGCGTCGCCCGGACTCTTCACCGGCTCACGAGAAACCCTTGCCTGGGTCCAAGTGGGCCCACCGAGAATCTGAGACGGAAAGGTGGCGAACGTCAGTGCATGGTAGCCCACGGTCGTGGCCGCTCGAGCAACGAACTCGGCGGCGGTCACGACGCCCTGTCCGCCTTCGCCGGCGAACCGGACGACGAACTCACGCTGACCGGCCATTGCAGATCCCTCCGAGGTAAACCCACCGGCAGCCGCTACCGGGCCGGCGGGATTGAGTCGATGCGCCTCGTACCCCAAGGTACGAGTTTCATGGCTTCAAGCGTACGCACGGCCACGAGGAGTGTCAAACTGAGGGTTCCAGCCAGCGACCAGACTGCCGACAGCGTTTGTAGCGGCTGGCCTAGCTGGAGATGACGAAAACAGGCATCGCTAGTCGCCCCACCACAGGAAACCTGCGCTGAGGGACAGGGCTCGACCAAACGGGCACTAAGCAGATAGAGAAGCCATTTACAAACTGCCGATTCCTGCCCGCTAGGAGAGGCTTGCCGCTGCCAATGGCGCGACAAGTGCCGAGTAATGAGGTGTTTGACAGAGACAGTGCCACGGCTTATTATTGGCCGGATTTTCAAGAGGAGTTACGATTGCGGTAACGTTTTCGTGGCATATGAAGACATCTGGCGCGGATGTCGACTCGTTTTGGTGTTTCTCTCCTTAATTCGCCAGTTGCAGGCTTAAGAATGGCGTAAGCCACGCTGCTCCGTGCGAACGCTGAGACCTGTCGAGACCTGTCATGTTCGCGCCACCGGCCCGCGCTATGTGGGTGTTCATGGAGGTGTGCTCGAATGGCTCAAGAGATCGAACTGAAGCGCGGACTGCGGGACGTCTACCTCGACACAACCAAGTCGAGTAACGTCATAGGGGACATCGGTCGCCTCATCTATCGAGGCTATGACATTCACGATCTCGCCGAACACTCCACGTTCGAAGAGACCGTCTACCTCCTGATCCATAGCCAACTTCCCACCCGTAAGCAGCTTGACGCCTTTGACGCCCAGTTGCGCGCCGCTCGGGCGCTCCCGGTCCCGATTCTAGAGATCATCGATAAGATCAAAACAGCACACCCAATGGATGTGTTGCGGACCACGGTATCGGCCCTTTCAACTTTCACAGACGACACAGACGACACATCGCACGATGCCGCCCTGCGCAAGGGGATCGAGCTCACGGCGAAGGCCCCATCCATCGTGGCCGCGCATCATCGCATCCGGACCAACCAGCCGGTTATCGACCCTGACCTGTCGCTCAACCACGCGGGCAACTTCCTCTACATGCTGCTTGGCGAGAAGCCGGACGAGGACACCAACCGGCTAATGGACAAGGACTTCATCGTCCACCTTGACCATGGGTCCAATGCGTCATCCTTTGCCGCTCGCGTAACCGCTAGCACGATGGCCGACATCCACGCCTGTGTCGTATCCGGCATCGCCACCCTGAAAGGGCCGCTGCACGGGGGCGCCGCCGAGGGTGTGATGAAAATGGCCCTTGAGATCGGCGACGAATCGAACGTCGAAGCGTACCTCGGGCAAAGACGGGCGAACCGTGAGCGCATCATGGGGTTCGGCCACGCCGTCTACAAGGCGGAAGACCCACGCGCTCGGCACCTCCGAGAAGGCTCTCGCCTCCTCGCCGAGAAGGCCGGAGACCCCAAGTGGTTCAGCATTCTCAGCAAGGTCGAAGAGCAAATGCGCCCCTACGCGGAGCGAGGCATTTGCGTCAATGTCGATTTTTGGTCGGGGTCCGTCTACTTCCTATTGGGGATTCCAGAGGACCTCTTCGTTTCGATCTTCGCGCTCGCGCGCATCCCAGGTTACGTCGTCCAGGTGCTCGAACAGCAGGAACGGAACATCCTCATTCGCCCGCTCATGCAGTACACGGGCGCCATGGACCTCGAGTATGTCCCCATCGATCAACGAGGTTAATGCTGACAACGTTTCGGGGGAGGGGAAATGGCGACCACGCAAGAGATTCAGGACATAGGCGCAGTCGAAGTTGAGGAAGAGGAGGCCGACCACGGCCACCACTGGATGATCGAGAGCCCGAATGGCCCGACCAGCATTGGAACATGCAAGGTTTGTGGCACCCTTCGGGAGTTCAAGAACTCCATCCAGATCACCAGCTGGGAGTCGGATGGTAAGCACCTGCACCGCAACCAGGCGTTGGCGCGCTCCTAAGGGGCGCTTGCGTGTCTGGCGCGGCGCCAGACATTTGCTGTCGTTCCCCCGCCGATAACTGAGCCATGGCATCTCAACTCCAGCCAAGCACCACAGGTGCAGAGGCCGAGGTACGTCGGCGCATCCAGGCGACCGGCCCCATTACGTTCGCCGAGTTCATGGCCGTCGCGCTCTACTGGCCTGACAGTGGCTACTACGCGGGGGGCTCACCCATCGGAGCCGCCGGAGATTTTTTCACGGCACCGCATGCCCACCCGGCCTTTGGCGCCCTCATCGCTCGGTACCTCCAATCAGCCTGGGACGCCATGGGCAGTCCGACTCCCTTCTGGGCCGTCGAGCTCGGCGCAGGCACGGGGCGATTGGCCGCCGACGTCGTAGCGGCCGCTGGGGAAACCGACCCTCGTTTCGCTGCTGCGCTGCGCTACGTTGGCGTCGACGTGCGACAGCCGGCGCCAGGGACCGGAGTCGAGTGGCTGCTGGCGGAGCGCCCCGCCATCCGGCGCGTTCGCGGGGTGATGCTGGCCAACGAGCTGCTCGACGCGATGCCCGTGCATCGCGTCGCGATGGCGGAGGGCCGGCTCGTTGAACTCCACGTTGGCAACGGGACCGACGGTCGCCTCGAAGAGGTCGAAGGCGCGGCGGCGCCCGCGCTGGCCGAGCGCCTCGCGGAGCTCGGCGTCACACTTGGAGAGGGCCGTAAGGCGGAGATCAACCTTGGCCTCGGCGAATGGATGCGCCGGGCGGCAGATGCGTTAGAGGACGGTTACCTGCTGCTCGTCGACTACGGGCACAATGCGGCTGACTACTACGCGCCGTCGCGCCCGCACGGAACGCTGCGGTGCTACTACAAGCACACGCTGAGCATGGACCCGTATCGCCATGTGGGCCGGCAGGACATCAGTGCGCACGTTGAACTCACCACCTTGCGCAGGGAGGCTGAGAGCGCTGGTTTCGCTACCGCGGGCGAAGCCTCGCAGGCTGATTTCCTCTCCAACCTTGGTTTCGACGCCTACCGTGCCGAACTGGCTGCCCGGCCTGGCCTGGCCATGGGCGTGCGCCGGGCGAACCTCACGGCCATGGACTCGCTAGTCGACCCGCAGGGCATGGGGGGGTTCCGCGTTCTTGCCTTCACCAAAAAAAACAACTCGTCAGCGGCGTTACCGGGCTTTGTTGCAGCCCCTGGACTACCGAAAGGCGAGGCACCGCTGCTTGGCCCTGGACACATGCCAAGGCCGGGCGCCGAGGAACCTGCGATGCCCAGCTGGGACGAGCTTATGCGCTAACCTCCCAAGCAGCGAAGCCGCCCGTGCCATTGGACGGCCCCATTGCTTGGTCGATTGGCCACCCTGGGGCGTACGCTCAGCCGAGCTTCGCCAGCTCGTCTAGGACCTCGTTGGGCGCCGGCAGCAGACCCGGCTCGTACGTCTTCGCCCAGCGCACGACACCGTCCTTGTCGACGATGATGGCGGAGCGTCGCGCCGTGCCGGACGCCTCGTTCAGCAAACCCCACTCGCCGAGTACCTTTCCCTGTGGGTGGAAGTCGGAGAGCAATGGGTAGCCGATGCCGCCTAGCGCGGTCGCCCACGCCCTCAGCGACGGTACCGAATCGGAACTTAGGCCCAGTACCTGGACCTCCTTCTCCTCGAACTCGCGCGCTGCACGATGGAACGAGGAGGTCTGGTTCGTTCAGCCGCCGGTGAACGCGGCGGGGAACAGCGACAGAATGACCGCCTTCTCTCCCTTGAACTGACTGAGCGTTACCTCCGAGCCATCGTGGGCGCGAAGAGTGAAATCAGGTGCGGCCTGGCCGACGTCTACCATTGTGGGGACCTCCGTTACGAGTGCTGATTGAATCGCTCGGCAGGATAGTGGAGCGTGCACAGGTCGTAAAGGAGCGGCGCCTAAGTCGTGGCGGGTGGTCGCCAGCGGAGCTCGGGTTCGCGCGCCGCATGGGCTTCATCGAGCCGCGAGATGGGCGTTGTGTACGGAGCGCCATGGAGGAAGTCTTCGTCCTCAGCCGCCTCGCGGTCTATCTGCTCCATCGCCTCAACGAAGGCATCCAGCGTCTCCTTGGACTCCGTCTCGGTCGGCTCAATCATCAGCGCTTCGTCTACCACGAGCGGGAAGTACATGGTGGGCGCATGGAAGCCGTAGTCCAAGAGTCGCTTCGACACGTCAAGGGCACGAGCTCCCCGCCGCTTTTTCGCAGCGAAAACAACCTCATGCATGACTCGCCGGTCGTGGCCAAGGTCGAATAGCGGGCGCAGCTTCGCCAGCAAGTAATTGGCGTTGACCACGGCGTTGTCCGATACCTCACGCAGGCCCTCGTTCCCCATCAGTGTGATGTAGGTGAAGGCGCGGACCAGCACGCCAAAGTTGCCGTGCCAGCCGCCGATTCGTCCGATGCTCCGGGGTGGCCGCACCAAACGATAGCCGTCGCTCGCGTGCTCGACGGTAGGGGAGGGAAGGAACGGCGCCAGCGTGTCGTTGGCGCACACCGGCCCGGCGCCAGGACCTCCGCCACCGTGGGGGGTGGTGAAGGTCTTATGCAGATTGAGGTGCACTACGTCGAAGCCCATGGCACCAAGCTTCACGCGGCCCATGAGCGCGTTCATGTTCGCGCCGTCGGCGTAGACCAGCCCGCCGGCTTCGTGGATGATCCCGCACATCTCTTCGGCGTTGGCGTCGAACAGCCCCAGCGTCGTTGGCTGAGTGAACATGACCCCGGCCAGAGTCTCGTCCGCCGCGGCCCGGACCGCGTCCAGGTCGATGTTGCCGTCGGTGTTGGATGGGATGGAAACGACGTCGAAGCCACCCATGGCGGCAGACGCAGGGTTCGTGCCGTGCGCCGTGTCCGGGATCAGAATCTTGCTTCGCGCGCCCTGACCGCGGGACTCGAGGCACGCTTTGATCATGAGGATGCCGGTCAGCTCGCCGTGGGCACCAGCCAGCGGGGCCAGGCTTGCGGCCTGCATGCCCGTAATCTCAACCAGCTGCGCCTGGACCCGATGCATGATCTCCAGCGCGCCCTGTGCCTGCGAATCGGGCTGCGCGGGGTGGAGCTGCGCAATTCCCGCCAGCGAGGCCATGGCCTCGTTCACGCGCGGGTTGTACTTCATCGTGCAGCTGCCCAGCGGGTAGAAATTGGTGTCCACCGAGAAATTCAACTGACTCAGGTGTGAGAAGTAGCGCACCACCTCACCCTCGGTGACTTCGGGCAGCTCAAGGTCGTGACGGAGCAGAATCGCGTCGGGCAGGTCCTGTGCCGGCACATCGGATGCGGGCAGCGAGACGCCGGTGCGTCCCGGCACGCTCCGCTCCATAAGCAGACGTCGGCGGTTGTGCGCAGCCGATTGCAGGCGTGACTCCTCGAGCAGCATGGCTATCGCACCTCCGCCAGCGCGTCCACCAACTGATCGATCTCCCGCCGGGAGTTGACCTCCGTGACGCACAGCAACATGCCATTCGGCGTACGGTCGCTCACATCGAGCCCGCCGATAATGCCCCGGTTCTCCAGATGCGCGTTGATCCGCGTGGGCGATTCGGGGCAGGCGACGACGAACTCCTGGAAGAACATTCCGGCTATGGGCAGGCTGTACCCCGGGAGCTCGCCGATGCGCCCGGCAGCGTAGTGGGCTTTCTGATAGGTCAGTTCGGCCAAATGCCGCAGCCCACGTTTGCCCATGCAGGCGACCCAAATGGTGGCCCACAGCCCGATCAGTGCGGTGCTAGTGCAAATGTTTGAGGTTGCGCGCTCGCGCCGTATGTGCTGCTCGCGCGGTTGTAGTGTGAGCACGTAGCCCGTGCGACCCTCCGTGTCGGTCGTCTTACCGGCGATGCGGCCCGGCATCTGCCGCAGGTACTCCTGCTTGCACGCGAAGAGACCGACGTACGGTCCGCCGAACGAAGGAGGTATGCCTAGGGCCTGGCCCTCGCCGGTGGCGATGTCCACGCCATACGACGCCGGCGACTTGAACATGGCCATCGCTACCGGGTCGCATGCCGCGCAGAGCAGGGCACCCTCCGAGTGCGCAGCTGCCTCGAAGGTGGCCATATCCTCGATGTAGCCATAAAAGTTCGGGTACTGCACGAGCAGGCAAGCCGTCTCGGCGTCCAGCTTGGGCGCGCCGGCGGGCACGGTGTAAACCTCGATGCCCTGGGGCGCGGTGTAGGTACGCACGACCTCTAGCGAGTGCGGGTTGACGGTGTCGGCCACCGCAACGCGGTAACGGCGCGTGATGCGGCACGCCATCAGCGCGGCCTCGGCTAGGCTTGTGGCGCCGTCGTACATACCTGCGTTGGCTACTTCCATCCCGAGCAGCTGCGCCGCCATGGTCTGGAACTCGTAGGTCCCCTGGAGCGTTCCCTGTGAGACTTCAGGCTGGTACGGCGTGTAGGAAGTCAGGAACTCGCCTCGGCTGGCCAGCGCGGGGACTACGGCGGGCGTGAAATGGCGATACACGCCCGCCCCTAGGAAGCTGGGGTGGGATCCCGAGTGGAAGTTGCGCTCCGCGAGGCGCTCGATCTCCGCGCGCACTTCCATCTCAGACAAGGGCGCCGGCAAGTCCAACGTGGGATTGCGGTGCATGGCGGGAATGTCGGCGAAGAGTTCGTCGACGCTAGCGACGCCGATGTTGCGAAGCATCTCCGCACGGTCGCCATCCGTGTTCGGGATATAGGGCTGAGTGAAAAAGGAGTCGTCCACGCGGCTTGCAGCCTACGAAATCAGCGCCCGGTACTGAGCGGCGTCGAGGAGATTATCCAACTCACTCTTGTCGCCGAGGCGGACCTTGATCAGCCAGCCCTGGGCGTACGGGTCTTCGTTGAGCAGCTGCGGCTTGCTGACTACCTCGCCGTTTACCTCCACGACCTCGCCGGACACAGGGACGAACAACTCGGAGACGGCCTTCACCGACTCGACCTCGCCCATCTGCTGGAACTGCTCAAGCGATGTGCCGACCGCCGGGAGCTCCACGAATACGACGTCGCCCAGCTGGTCCTGAGCGAACGCGCTGATGCCCACGAGCGCGGTCCCTCCGTCTTCCGGCAGGACCCATTCGTGCTCCTTGGAGTACATGCGGTCGTCGGGGGCGTCCATGTGCGTGCTAAGCCTGCCTCGGGCGAGTGTAGAACGGGAGAGAGATCGTCTCGATCTCGACCGCCCGCCCGCGCACGTCCACGTGGAGTTGGCACCCTGGGTCGGCGAGCTGCACCGGAACATAGCCGAGCCCTATTTGAGTGTCAAGGGACGGAGAGAAGCCCCCGCTCGTCACCTCCCCAACGGTTTCGCCGCCGGCCAGAATCAAGGCGTGCTGGCGAGGCATCGCGCCCCGCTGGAGCGTTCGGAAGCCAGCCAGCCGACGCTCAGGCCCAGTTTCGGCAATGTGGCGTATCGCGTCTGCGCCGCAGAAGTCGCCGGATTGGAGCGCCACGAAGCGCTCCAATCCGGCCTCGATGGGGTTCGTCGTCGCATCGATGTCATTGCCGTGTAACGGGAGGCCCGCTTCGAGGCGGAGCGTATCGCGCGAGCCAAGGCCGCATGGCGCGGCGCCGGCCGAGGCCAACAGGTCCCAGATGGCGCTCGCGTCGCCGGATGCGGGCATGATCTCGACCCCGTCCTCGCCCGTGTATCCGGTGCGTGCAACCCATGCCCTGCGCCCGTCCATTTGGCTCTCGGCGATGCGGAACGGCCGGACAGCGGAGGAGTCGAAGTCGGAGACGCTGGTGATGATCTCGATGGCGCGAGGCCCTTGGAGCGCGACCATAGCGACCTGGTCGGTGATGTCGGCGAGTGTCGCCTCTTCGCCGCGCTCATCGCGCCAGCGCTCCAACCAAGCGAAGACCGCCTGCGCGTTGGCGGCGTTGGCGATGACTAGGAAACGAGCCTCGCCAAGCCGATAGATGATGCCGTCGTCGATGATGCCGCCGCTTTCGTTGCAGAACAACCCGTAGCGGGCTCGGCCTACCGGCATGGCCTCGCCGATGTCGGCCGTGTGTACCCAGTCGAGGAGCGCGCGTGCGCCGGGGCCACCGACAGTGAAGCGGCCCATATGCGATACGTCGAAGATGCCGGCGTGGGTGCGGACGGCCCTCGCTTCGGCCAGGATGCCTTCGTACTGGACTGGCATATCCCAGCCGACGAAGGGCACCATGCGAGCACCTGCGCGGAGGTGAATGGCGTGTAGCGGTGTTTCTTTCACGAAAGCGCAGTGTAGCGGCTGGGCTCCGTGGCCGTCGAAGAGCGCCCTCGTGCCTACGACAGGCTTTCCCCTCGGCACCGTAGATCGTCGCCGGTGCACCAAATGACCACCCCTCGGCGTTGGCACCTCAGTCGCGCGTATAAGCGGCGGAGCACTTGGAATGCCAGATGCCCGTCGAAGCGCCGCGGCGCTTCGACGGGGTTCGCGCACGCGGCATCAGCGTAGAAGCCGGGCGCGCTGGTCTGCTCTGGCTTGGCACGAGTGACGACGAGTTCTGCAAACAGTTCGACTTACCGTTCGTAAGCCTTCGCTATGGCGGTGTCCCGACCCGCGCGCGTATCTCTTTCGCCGCGTCCACCATGTGCTGGAGAGACTCGCGGACTTCGGGCCACCCTCGCGTCTTGAGCCCGCAGTCAGGGTTGACCCAGATCTGCTCCGGGCTCAGAGCCTCGGTCGCCTTCGTCAACAGCGTGCGCATCTCCTCCATGGTCGGCACCCGTGGCGAATGGATGTCGTAGACCCCAGGACCTATCTCATTGGGGTAACGGTAGACGGCGAATGCGTTTAGCAATTCCATGTCGCTCCGCGAGGACTCGATGGAGATAACGTCCGCATCGAGACTGCCGATGGCCTCGATAATGTCGTTGAACTCGGCGTAGCACATATGGGTGTGGATCTGCGTGGCGTCGCTTACGCCCGATGAGGCGAGCCGGAAGCATTCCCCTGCCCACTTGAGGTACTCGCTCCAGTCCTCGCGTCGTAGCGGCAGCCCCTCACGGACGGCCGGCTCGTCGATTTGAATGACGCGAATGCCCGCTGCCTCGAGGTCGCGGACTTCGTCGCGAATGGCCAGAGCCAACTGCTGGCAGGTCTGAGATCGGGGCTGGTCGTCGCGGACGAAGGACCACTGCAACATGGTCACCGGGCCAGTGAGCATGCCCTTGACCGGCCTGTCCGTCAGCGACTGTGCGTACGTCGTCCAGTCCACTGTCATGGGCTTCGGGCGGCTGACGTCGCCGAAAATGATTGGCGGCTTGACGCAGCGAGACCCATAACTCTGCACCCAGCCGTTGGCCGTGTGCGCGTAGCCGCGTAGCTGCTCGCCGAAGTATTCCACCATGTCATTGCGCTCCGGCTCGCCGTGCACGAGGACGTCCAAGCCCATTTCCTCTTGAAAGCGAATGACACCCTCAATCTCCTCCTTAAGGAACTGAGCGTAGGCCGTGTCATCGATCTCGTTCTTGCGGTGAGCCTGGCGGGCCTTCCGTATCTCCTGCGTTTGCGGGAATGACCCGATCGTGGTCGTGGGGAAAGCGGGGAGGCCGAGCACCCGGTGCTGGATGCTCTTGCGGTCGTCGAAGCCGTTGGCCCTGTGCAGCATGGCCGCGTCTACCGCGGCGGCGCGTGTCTTGACCTTTGGGTCGTGGATGCGCGATGACGATCGGCGGCGCTGCATCGCTTTGGCGTTGTCCGCCAGGGGTCCGGCGACACTCGCACGGTCGCCTAGCGCATGCGCCAATGTCGCCACCTCACCCACCTTCTGCACCGCGAACGCCAACCAGGCTCGCATCTCGGCGTCCAGCCCCTTCTCGCCTTTTTCGCGGCTAAGGTCGACCGGGCTGTGGAGTAGCGAACACGACGTCGCGACCATGATCCGGTTCGCACCGGCTGCCTGCACCGCGTGGTCCAAGATGCCGAGCGCATGGCCGAGGTCAGTCCGCCACACGTTGCGGCCGTCGACGATGCCTACGGACAGCATTTTGTCGCCCAGCTTGGGCAGTATGTCGTCCAACTGCCCGGGCCCGCGTACCACATCGACGTGGAGGCCGGCCACCGGCAACGCCAGGGCGGTCGCGAGGTTGTCGCGAAGGTCGCTGAAATAGACAGCGACCAGCAGTTTGAGCGACGGTGCGGCGGCCGTCAGCCGGGCGTAGGCCTCACCGAGTGCAGCGCGTGCGCGGCTGTCGAGAGTCACGCCGAGCATCGGCTCGTCCATCTGTACCCACTCGGCGCCCTCGGCCGCGAGGTCCTTCAGCATCCCTTCATAGACGCTCAGGAGCCGCTCAAGCAGCAATAACGGATCGCCTGCTCCGTCCTTCGCTTTGCCCAACAGCAAGTAGCTCACCGGGCCCAGCAGCACGGGGCGCGTCTGGATGCCCAAGGCCTTCGCTTCGCGATAGTCGTCCAATGGCTTGGTCGACATCCGCGAGAAAGTTTGGCCCGCCTCGAACTCCGGCACAATGTAGTGGTAGTTCGTGTCGAACCACTTGGTCATCTCCATGGCGGGGGCGCTAGCCGTCCCTCGGGCCATGGAGAAGTAGGTGTCCAGCCCGACGCGGCCGCCCTCGTGGCCGAAGCGGGCAGGCACCGCGCCGACCATCGTCGAGGTGTCCAGCACCTGGTCGTACAGAGAGAAATCGTTGGAAGGGATGTGGTCGATGCCGAGAGCGCGCTGCATTTTCCACGCGTCGGCGCGGAGTTGCGCGGCGACCGCCAGCAGCGCGGGCTCGGCGATCTTGCTCGCCCAGTAGGCCTCGACGGCGCGTTTCAACTCACGGTCTGGACCGATCCTGGGGAACCCCAGGATCGTGGCAATAGCCATCGGGTCGACTCCTCACGGCAGAGATACGAGACCATTCTATAGACGGGCGAAGCCCCCCACAACGGAAGGAGGTGTGCCCAAGCTGCACGCCTCCCGTCCTGGGGCCGTGCCGATGCTAGAATGCGTGCATGGCAGCGACGCCCCGCAACTACTGGATGCTAGCCGTCAGTCCTGCCTACTACGAGGCCGTCAGGAAGCACGGCCTTACCGTCTTGGGCCTGGCGAAAACCCACAAGAAGCGCGCCCAGCGCATGGAGATTGGGGACCGAGTCCTCTACTTCGTGACGAGTGAGTTGATGTTCGTGGCCACAGCAACGGTCAGCGGCACCTACTTCGAGGACGAGTCGCCCTTTTTCCCTGAAGGGTCTGGAGGCGAGACATACCCCTTCCGCGTCAAGACCCGCCCTGGCATCGTCCTCGACAAGAACCACCAGCTCGACGGCCGACTGATCGCGCCACGGTTGGACTACGTCCGCCGGTGGACGCCGGAGCTGTGGCCCTTGGCCTTTGTGGACCTGCTACATCTGGCACCGAAAGCCGACTTCCTCCTGCTTGAGTCAGAGATGAAGCGCGCACGGCGTCGGCCTAGGCCCGCCCACCCCTTTGGCAGGCCTGTCCCCAACGGCGAGGACTTCGCGTGCGAGCTGGACCGCTCGGCGGCTGAGGCCTACTAGCGCGTGGCCGTCTCCATCGACCTGTCGGGGACGAGCGCGCTGGTCTTCGGTGTCGCCAACCATCGGTCCATCGCTTGGGCCATCGCCGAGCGGCTGCACGCGGCCGGTGCGGCGCTGACTATCACCTACCAGAACGAGCGAATGGGCAAATCAGCCCTCGAGCTCATCGAAGGGATGGAGCGGGCACAGGGCGTCATGTGTGACGTTCTCGACGAGGCCAGCGTTGCCGCCGCCGTCGAGGCCGCCGTCGGGCAGGCTCCATTGCGGACCGCTGTCCACGCAGTCGCCTTCGCGAACCGAGATGACCTGGTGCCGGGCGCCTTCGCGGCCACGAGTGTCGAGGGCTTTCGTCTGGCCTTGGAGGTCAGTGCCTATTCGCTGCTGCCGATCGCGCGCCTGGCTGCCGAGCATATGGGACCGAGCGGAAACATCATCACTCTCACTTTCCACGCCGCCGAGAAAGTCTACCCTGGCTACAACGTGATGGGCGTAGCGAAAGCCGCGCTGGAGAATGAGGTGCGCCAGCTGGCCTCTGAGCTTGGCGAGCGCGGGGTGCGCGTCAACGCCGTGTCGGCGGGGCCGCTCAACACGCTCGCCGGACGGGGCATCGGCGGCTTCACCGAGATGATGCGCATCCATGCCGAGCGAGCGCCACTCAAGCGGAACATCACGCATGAGGAGGTCGGAGGCGCGGCCCTGTTCCTCGCCAGCGACCTCGCGAGCGGCATCACCGGCGAAGTGATCTACGTGGACGCCGGATACCACGTTATGGGGGTATGACCATGGGGCAGCTGAACGGCAGGGTGGTCGCCGTGACCGGCGCCAACCGAGGCATCGGCAAGGCCATCGCCAAGGGCGTGGCTGCCGCTGGCGCGGCGGTTGCTGTGATGGGCAGAACAAGCGGCAGCGACGTTGAGGGCGAGTTGACCATCGAGCGTACGGTGCGCGAGATCGCTGATGCGGGCGGTACCGCAGTCGCTGTCCGCTGCGACGTCGTTGACCGCGCCAGCGTCGATGCGGCCGTCGCCACGACCAACGCACAGCTTGGCCCCATTGACGTTTTGGTGAACAACGCTGGAATTCTGAGCAGAGCTACGCTGTTGGAAACCACACCGGAAGTGTGGGACGCGATCTTGCGAACCAACCTGGACGGCGTCTTCTTCGCGACGATGGCCGTTCTGCCCGGCATGATCGAGCGAAAACGCGGCGCGATCGTCAATATCAGCAGCAGCCGAGGCTACTCCGACGACCCCCAGAGCGCAGCCTACGGAGCCTCCAAAGCCGGACTCGACCGGCTGACCATCAAGCTGGCCGCCGAGCTGAAAGATATGGGCGTGGCGGTGAACTCGCTCCAGCCAGGCTTGACCATGACCGAGGTCATGGCGGAGCGGAACCCTGATCTACTGGCAATGTCGCCGAAATGGGCCGAGGAAAAAAACATCATTCCCGCCATCGTCTGGCTGGCGGCCCAAGAAGGCAACGTACTCTCCGGGCGGGTGCTGGACGAGAAGGAGTTCGGGCAGACGTGGCCCTAGCCGCTAGTCGCGCCCCGAGTCCGTCGCTATGCTCCGCCCAGAGCGTGGTGTGGACACGAAGCAAACCAACTTGACGTCGACCCCGAGGGTAAAGCCCCGCCGGCTCCGGATGTTCGAGTCGCTGCGCCACCGTGACTTCCGGTACCTCTGGGTCACCAGCTTCCTCTCGGCCTCCGCGCGCAATCTCCAGCAGGTCTCGCTGGGGTTCCTCGCTTTCGACCTCACCGGCAGCAGCGTGCTGCTGGGCACCGTGCTGTTCGTCTACCAGATCCCGTTCCTCTCCTTCGCTCTGCTCGTCGGCGTCCTCGCCGACCGGGTCAACCGCAAGCGGCTGCTTGCCATCAGCCAATTCGGCATGGCCGCCTTTGCTGTGGCCCTCGCTGTCGACATCGCCCTTGGTTGGGTCGAGACCTGGCACCTGATTGTGTTTGCCTTCATCAGCGGGATTGAGAACACCATCATCCACATCGTGCGGCAGGCGCTCGTGCCGCGAGTCGTGCCACGAGAATCGCTGCTGAACGCCGTTTCACTCAACACCACCGGGTTCAACGTCTCGCGCATCATCGCGCCGGCCGTTGGGGGTGTGCTCATCGTCGCAGTGGGGGTCGCCGGTAACTTTGGCATCCAGGCTGCGCTGCTGATCGGCGTTGCGTTCGCATCGCTGCCCATGCGGGTCGGCAAAGCAGAAGGGGCCACCGAGCGGACCGGTGGCGCGGCGCGCG
>Ga0114996_10003692_pt1 | contig 18834 bp, 13 predicted proteins | sample ArcticOcean_MG_C_4_FD_87039 | JGI IMG/M metagenome (GOLD analysis project Ga0114996, IMG submission 87039) | Marine microbial communities from western Arctic Ocean - ArcticOcean_MG_CB4_134 | ecosystem: Environmental > Aquatic > Marine > Oceanic | place: Arctic Ocean: Canada Basin | collected...
TACTCGGCTAGAGAGGACAACGAGATTTTCAGTTACAAGGCCGGGGCAGTGGCTGTGAAGGGAGCTCCTGTAACTTTAGATCAGATAAGGCTGAGCCAAAAAGAATGGATAGACTCTGACGGGACTCGTGGGCAGGACTGGCGTCTGGCTATGCGCAAGGCGAAGCTCTCGGGACCTGATCGCGACATCATTGTGCTTGCGACTCCGGAAATGGCGGAACTAGCATCCTGGATAATAGCTTTGGTAGCTGCGGGAGGTTTGGCGGCTGCTCTTTCTACCGCCTCCGGACTTCTTCTGGTCATCTCCTCTGCAGTGGCTCATGATCTTTACGCGCGCATAATAAATCCTCAGGCTAGCGAGAAGAAGCGCTTAATGGTGGGACGTGGTGTGATTGGGATCGCAGTGATTATAGCGGGGGTGTTCGGCATTTTTCCGCCTGGTTTTGTCAGTCAGGTGGTGGCGTTTGCCTTTGGCCTAGCCGCTGCCTCTTTTTTTCCAGCCATCGTCCTGGGAATCTTCTCAAAACGTGTAGGTACAGTGCCGGCGATAGCAGGCATGTTAACGGGGTTGGGGTTTACCAGTTTCTACATCATTGCTAGCGTCTACTGGGGTATGGAGGCGTGGACCTTTGGGGTGCTGGTAAATGGCGTTAATCCACAAGGGATAGGTGCTTTGGGGATGGTTGCTAACTTTTTGGTGGCATTTGCCTTAACACCCTTTTTCCCCGAACCAAGTCCCGAAGTCAAGAAGCTGATCGATTCGGTGCGGAAGCCTGAGATTTCATCTGCTTTAGGACAGAACTGATTCCAGGGTTGTGATTTTGCTCGCCGGCCTATCTCTACTGATGGAAGCAAGGTCTAGGTAGTGGCGAGTAGGAGGATCCAAGGAATTCCGCCGGCGAGCTAGAAGGATATTGAAGCTCTACTCCGAGTCCAAGTCTCGGTGGGTAAATGGCCTAGCATCGTTATCTACATAATCGGCCACGATTTGCCCCTCCCCTCTAATCTTAAACTTGTAGCTTAGCAGGCCTTCAACGCCGACAGGTCCCCGGGCATGGGTCCGATTGGTACTAATTCCTAGCTCAGCTCCCAGTCCATAACGGAATCCGTCTGCGAACCGGGTGGACGCGTTTGCAAAAACTGATGCTGAATCTACGCCGTTCAAAAATTTTTCTTGCGTCTCCGTGTTAAGAGTGAGAATGGCATCGGTATGATGCGAACCGTAGTAGTTTATGTGAATGATCGCCTCACTTACATCCGGAACTATTCGTACAGACAGTGTTTTATCCCCGTACTCGGTATGCCAATCCTTCTCAGTGGCAGCTTCCATGTCAGGTAGGAAGCGCCGCGTTTCGGGACAACCTCTAAGATGGATCCCGGCATCCGCTGCGGCTGAATCCAGCGTGGGCATAAATCTTTCAGCCACATCCCGATGTATCAGGAGTGTTTCGATTGCATTGCAGGCGGCTGGATACTGAGCCTTACAGTCGACAACTAACGAGCCTGCGTTTCCCAAATCCGCCTCGGCATCAATGTAAAGATGACAGATTCCATCGGCATGTCCCAGGACAGGTATTGAGGTAGCCTCCATAATGGAACGCACAAGACTCTTAGAACCGCGCGGGATTATCAGATCGATGTACTGAGGGAAATTCAACATCTTATGGACGTCTTCTCGACTGTCAAGCAGGATTGCCCAGCCCGCTGGCATCCAGGCACACTTCCGATACAATTGCTCTACGATGGACATAAAGCCAAGATTGGAATGGTAGGCCTCGTGGCCACCTTTAAGCACAACAGCATTACCACTTTTGAGGGCCAGGGAAAGAATTTGAGGTAAAACGTCAGGTCTGGATTCAAAGATGATTCCTACTACACCTATTGGGACTGTCTGCTTTTCGAGTATCAATCCCTCATCTAGTTCGCGACGGGACAGAATTTTCCCAACCGGATCGGGTTGGTCGCGGACATCTCGTATTCCTTGAATAATTTGTTGCATCTTCGCTGGATTCAGGATCAACCGTTGGAAGAGACTTTCTGAGATTTTGTTCTGGTAATTTGTAAGGTCTTTTTGGTTTTCTGTTAAGAGATAGTCCTCCTCTCGAGCAATCAGGTCGGCCAGGACATCGAGGGACTCCCTTTTATGGGAATCACTAAGTAGGGACATCTCATGAGAAGCCTTGCGGCTTTTGCGCAAAATGGTTTCGATTCCAATTTTCTGGGAGGGGTTCATTTTTTGAAATCCCCGGAAGCAGTTCCGCCGAAATGTTCTTTGAAAACTACAAGATTATCTCTGTGAATCACTTCGGTTCTTGCGTCCTTCCCCAGGACATTGGAGATCTGGGCACTTTTCAAGCCTAAAATCTTGAGTACATCCCGAGATGGGAATCGAGATATACCACGCCCAACATTATGTCCTTGTTCGTCTTCAATGCTGATGACCTGGCCCGCCTGGAACGAACCCTCGACGCCCACAACTCCGCTAGGGAGGAGACTCGCATTTCTTTCCACCAGGGCATCTACAGCCCCTGAGTTAACGACCACTCTTCCGAAGGTAGAAGAGGCGAGCCCGATCCAGCTGCGGCGCTTAGGAAGAGACACGCCTGGTTTCACCAACGTTCCCCCCTCTGGACTGACCTCTGCATTAGTCATCCATAACAGAGTATCTGGATTGTTACCTGACCGAATCATAGTGTGTACTCCACTAATAAACGCAATGCGAAGGGCCTCTATTTTAGCAGACATTCCACCACGTCCCTGCGGGGAAGTCCCATTGGAATCGATCGATGCTAACTGTTCGAAACTATCGATCTCGCTAATAAGTGTGGCTTCGGGATTACGTTCGGGATCAGCACTAAAAATCCCTTCAACATTAGTTAGGATGACCAGAAGATCAGCATCCAATTTACCTGCTACCAGAGCTGAAAGTTTGTCATTGTCTCCAAAACTGGAGGAATAGGTGCCTTCTTTCAGTTCCATAGTGGAAATAGCGTCATTTTCATTGATGATAGGTATGACGCGCATGGAGAGCAGTTTTTCCAGGGTTTGTCTGAGAATAAGGTAACGACGTCGATCTGAAAAGTCGGATGCCGTAACCAGAATCTGGGCTGTAGTGATACCATGCGCCGAAAATAACTCGCGGTAGATATCCATCAGAAGATTTTGGCCAACGGAAGCGCAGGCCTGTTTTTCGACTAGATTTAAAGATTTCTTCTTGGACTGGCTGATCTTTAAGGATTTATCCCCTAGACCAACAGCACCTGAGGAAACGAGAAGAATTTCCTTGTCTAATTGCCAGGCGACAGCGCAGTGATTTATCAGTTGGGTCAATCGCTTCCTGGCCAATTGACCATCCGCCTCGAGCACGACCTGAGTCCCGAGTTTGATGACAATGCGCCGAGAATCTCTCCATAAATCAGACATTCAGTACTCCAATCTCTAAAATACAGTACTGGAGGACAAGTCGCAGCGATGTATTTCAGGATATCGTTTTCCTAGCCCCTTCTGTTTCTGTTTTTTTTTAAAAACTGCCGGCCACCATCCTATAGGATCCTTAGAAATTAGAATTATGGGGATCAATCTTCCTTATCCTGAGATATTCTTTCATTGCGCGAACGGGAGAACTTTTTCGGTCTTATAAACACTAACCAAAACCACACGATTCCAGTCAAAATTACGGCTAAGATGAGAACTTCCAGAAAAGTCTTAGCGAACACGATATTCATTTCGAGACCCTGCCATCCATACTGGCTGAGGCTTTCACCCCGTTCGACCATCCAATGCCAGGCCGAGTGTGCTATGAGAGCTGACAAGAGGATCGTCCATAAACGTTTAGAGCCCCCACAGAAACCTAGGAGGTGTAGGGCCGGTATAGTCAGAGCTATTAGAAAAATTTGTCCCAGCTCAATACCTATGTTGAAGAAAAGCAAGGAGGTAGTGAGATGGGATCCAGCAAATTGGAAGGTTTCTCGAAGTGAAAATGAGAACCCGAAGCCGTGGATGAGTCCGAAAAGAAAAGTGATAATCCATCGGTGGTTCTTGTGAACAGCGAGGATATTCTGGAAAGCCGTATATAAGATTGAAGCTGCAATCAGGGTTTCGATCAGTGCCGGAAACCATAAAAAGGTTGGTCCGTACCCGAATGCTGATACAGCCAGTGTAAGGGAATGAGCCACTGTGAATGATGAGATTATTAGGATTAGTGATCGGAGCTTTCGGAACGGGATGATGAGGCAGACCAAGAACAAAAGATGATCTAGTCCCTCGAGTATGTGAAAGAATCCTAGCTCGGTAAAAGTCCATGCGACTTGAACCCAATTTGGGTCAAAAGAAATACGTCCGGACGCACCCGAGAAATCGATTTTCTGCAAGGAGCCGTCTGGTCGAAGGAACCGCATGCTGTTGATTACACGGAGCCCCAGCCGGTCGAATTGAGAATCGATTGAGAACTCTGATTGGTCGGAAAGGATCGGGTATTCGAACAAAACATCCAGAAGGGCCTGGTTCCAGTAGATCTCTGTACTCTTAGAGAGCGGTGGGCTCTCGAGATGTTCACGCGCGGTAGCGTACCGGTCAAAGGCCCTATTGGACGGTAAAGATACTCGAGCAGCCAAGAGTATGGGGGCACCGATAAGAGTTTCATTCTCGTAAATGTCTATGTAGTCAGATATCCAAAGAATGGCGGCCTGCTGTAGAACGGGTTCAATCCTTTCCAGGTCGAGGTAACCACCTTCCCGGGTAGGCACCTGCATATCCTGCATAGCTTCTAATGGAACCCGTACGAGTAACTCCATTCGATCGCCCTCGGGCTTGATGAAAGCCCGAAGAGTTATGTTCGAAGGGATCTCATGGGCAATTGTAATGGCAGGTGCCATTAGCCCGTAGAATAGAAGCAGGAATGGTTTTTTCATTGGGAATTGTCTACTATAAAGAACATTGCGGCTCGATCATATTGCGTGTCCACGCAGTATGACAAGCGCTGGGGTGCATGGCTGTTTGGGGGATAGGATGCCCTCCTCTTCTCAGTTTAGGAGGGGAGAGCGAGGAAGAGTGGGGATTCCAAAGATGAAGAAGAGCCTTGTGATTGGGGCAGTACTGCTGGTCCTTCTGATTATTCTTGGAATTAGCCGGGCGAAATTAGAGGAAGCGTCGGCAGGAGAGTCAGAGACCCTAGTGCCAATGTTTGAAGTGGATCCGTTCTGGCCAAGGCCACTTCCGCATCACTGGCTAATTGGCTCGGCGGTTGGAGTCACCGTTGATTCGCGCGATCATATTTTCATCATTCATCGGCCTGAGAGCCTAAACTCGGCGACAGAAGTAGGGGCTGCCGCTGTTCCTCCGACAGGCGACTGTTGCATCCCGGCTCCTCATATTCTCGAGTTTGATCCTGCCGGTAATCTTGTTGGTCATTTTGGTGGTCCTGGTGAAGGTTATGACTGGCCAGAAACTAATCACGGTATCACTGCTGACCCCAAAGACAATTTGTGGATCGGTGGCAGTGGAGCGGATGATTCCCATGTCCTCGTTTTTTCCCGAGAAGGGAAGTTTTTGCACCAATTCGGATCTCCTCGAGCGAGACGATCCGAAGACTATAAAGAGGACAAGCCCAAGTGGATTGCGAACAGCCATGATAGAGAGAGTTTTGGCCTAGTCACTGAGATTTCGTTCAGTGCTGATTCTAACGAAGCCTTTGTGGCTGACGGATATCTAAATACACGTGTGGCGGTTCTGGATGCAACAACTGGTGAGTTCAAGCGATATTGGGGAGCGTACGGGAACGAGCCCAACGACGAAGACCTCGGGCTCTACAATCCTAATGCTCCACTTCCTCGTCAATTTCGAAGTCCAGTACATTGCGCTGAGCCATCCCTTGATGATCTTGTCTACGTGTGTGATCGCTCCAACAATCGTATTCAAGTTTTTGAGCTGGACGGTACCTTTGTCAAGGAAAAGAGGATAGCTCAAAACACTCTCGCGGCCGGATCTGTTTGGGATATAGCCTTTTCGAAAGACCCCAAACAGCAATATATGTTTGTCGCTGATGGACAAAACATGAAGGTTTATGTTCTGGATAGAGAGTCCCTCGAGATTCTAACCAGTTTTGGTGATGGAGGACGCCAGCCCGGCCAATTTTTTGGGGTCCACAATGTGGCCACAGATTCAAAAGGGAACATCTACACGGTGGAGACCTACGAGGGAAAGCGCTTACAGAAATTTGTGTATAAGGGACTTGGCTCTGTAAACCGGAAAGACCAAGGTGTGCTCTGGCCTTCCATCAGAGAATAGTTTGCCCCCCTGAGTAGGGACTTACCCCAAAGGAGCTCGTGAAGACTGGATGCCTGCGAGAACTTGGCAAAAGGGGTGGCATTCTTCAGGAACCGAGACCTCTACCTGATTTAATTGTTAACAGGTAGGTCTAGTCTCGAGCGATCGACAACACGACCGTTTTTGATAACAAGTACGATTTTTTTTGCATTATTAATATTTTCAGAGGGGTCAGCATGCAACATGACCAGGTCGGCTAGTTTCCCCTTTTCTATGGAGCCCAGTTTGTCTTCCTTTCCCAGGAATAGTGCTGCATTCAAAGTGGCTACACGAATGACTGCCAGTGGAGGTATTCCGGCCTCGACCAGTAACTCCATTTCACGATGGACAGCCGGCCCCAGAGATTGATCTGTTCCCAGGGCTATAATCCCTCCTGCTTCGTGGATCATACGGATATTCTCCTGCGCGACGGGAGTCATAATTTTCATCCACCAAGTCCAGACCCGCTCCTTTTGGCGGGCACTTTCTTCAGTCTTAAGACGTTGGAGTTCCTTTTTTTCGATAGACGCCCGATATAAAGGTTGGTCTAGAAAAGAGGGGTCCTCGGCCAGGCGACTGTAGTGGTCTCCAATGGTTAGAGTGGATGCCATCGGTATTTTTTTAATTCCCATAAAATTAGCAAAGTCCTGAGTTATTGGCCCTTGAATAACGGGGTGAGCCAGCGTATCAATACCGGCGCTAATAGCTTGTCTGGCACGGCGTTCACTGGAGGTATGCACTGTGCTTCGGACTCCGTGCTCTTTAAAAAACCCGATAACATTTTTCATCAGATCGAGGGGTAAAAGCGGAATCATAGGCCGACTGCCCCAGCCTCTTTCTTCGTAAGTAAGTTTTATAAGGTCCGGCTGGAGTTGTAGGTGTTGAGAGAGTGACTCTAGGGCCTCAGGCCAATCGCTGACGAGGGTTGCTCCAGGCGAGCTACCGTGGCTACCCGGGTAGGTTACTATTCCTCCCGTAGCGAAAATACGCGGAGCAACCAGGTCCTCAGAGCGCTCGTTCTGGCGAAGTTGTGTGATGAAGGATGGATTGTTGCCGGCGTCATAGACTGAGGTGACTCCAGAATATATGTAACTGTGAAGCGCATGTATCCCTGTTTTTAGGTCGAATTTTCCATTTCTGCCTCCCTTGATATGTACGTGTACATCTATCAATCCAGGCAAAAGATACTTACCTTTACCATCCACTATAAGTGCGTGTTTTGGGAGTTTGGGGGCAGTTTCTGAGATAGAGTCAATAACACTGCCTCTGACCAAAACCGATCTGTTCGGTAACGCTGGACGACCTGTCCCATCGATCACCGTGACATCCTGGATCAGAAGTAGCTGAGGCTCTTGAGCAAAGATAGTTGCCTTAACTAAAATCAAAGTTAAGGTTATCCCAATCCTCAGGTATTTCGGTGAAAGCCACATTTCCAACGCATCTTCTATCAATCTTTGTAGGGCAGAAAAACTGAGACTATCATGCCAGACAAATCCAACCTGGGGAACTTCCTTTGAGGTGAGGCAGGGAAAGCAGTAAGGTGGCGCGGCTGCTGAAATTCTTGTCAATCTCGCAGGGGGGATTTAGAATTTGTCTGTGAAGGATAGTATTGAGACCCGAGTTGAACAGTTAAAGCCATCGTACCCTGAACAGATCTGAATCGTTCTTTGGTAAGTAGGTTCAGAGGACTCACCACTGTTATCCACTCTAACTCGGGATCATTCTTAATGCCGTGTGTTCATCGATCGTAATGGGAGTACCTTGTAATGAAAGTTGGTTTTATCGGTCTTGGTAATATGGGGTCTCCAATGGCCCGTAATCTTTTAGTTGAAGGCTTCGAGTGCCATGTCTATAACAGGACCTGTTCGAGAAGCCAGATCCTTCAGGATGAAGGTGCCCTTGTGTGCCACTCGGTGGTGGAATTGACACGGAAGAGTGACCTAGTCCTCTTGTGTTTGTCTGACTTGGAGGCATGCAAGGAAATCCTTCTAGGAAAGGACGGTGTTTTCTCAGCAATTGGTGCTGGCCAGCTGGTTGTCGATCACAGCACCGTTGACCGGGAACTATCTCTACTTTGCCACCTAATGGCTTCGGAGAAGGGAGCCGGTTTCTTAGACGCTCCGATTAGTGGAGGTCCAGATGGGGCCCGTACTGCACGTCTGTCAATGATGGCAGGTGGCTCACAAGAAGACTTCAAGAGATGCCTTCCCGTTTTCAAGGCGATGGCAGGGACTGTTATTCGAATGGGTGGGCCAGGGGCGGGTACTGCTACTAAAATGGCTAACCAGCTTTTAGTTTCTATTCACAATCTGGCCGCTTGTGAAGCTATCTTACTGTGCGAGAGAATGGGTGTTGACTTAGGGAAAGCAGCAGAGATCCTCGCAGACTCCTGGGGGGCAAGCCGAATTCTACTGCGCAACCTACCTCTCATCCAAGAACGTAAGTTTGGTCCATCACAGGCACCCTTAAGGCATTTGAGTAAGGATCTTGGCTTTGTGGTCAATGAGGCTTCAAAACTGGGAATGGATCTCCCGTTAAGCTTTCTGATTCAAGATCTGGTGAGGGGGGTTGTCGAACAGGATAAAGGTGACTGGGATATCAGCTCTATGTTCCAGATCTACTCCGAGTGACCCTAGAGAAGGAGACTCCAGGTATTGTATTGCCCATAAGACCATTCTGAATTTCTCTCTGACCTAACCTTCACAGTGCCCTGTTTGAAACAAGGTTTTTAATTTTTGGAGTGAGTTGTTGGCTGGACGGTGTAGCTTAGTTCCTTTTGGATCCTGGAAGACTTAGCTCTTGTTTTCAAGATCAGGAACTGCTACCAAGGATGTAGAAGAGGAAATTAATGAGAAAGCGACAGTCAACTGAATCCGATGCTACCGGGAGAATCAAGGTCTTGAACAAGATGGGTCGCCGCCCTTTTTTAACAGTTGCAGCAGCTACCGCCGCTTCGGCCCTCGGCCAAGACCGTTATCATTCTGGAGGAGCTCCTGTGCGTTACCCTGAGCCAGATGTTTTAGTTTTGGACCCAAGATTTGCGGCTTATAAATTAGGGAATTCACCTATTCAAAGGATATACCACAGTAAGGAGATGCTCTGGGCCGAAGGCCCTGCATGGAATGCAGTTGGCCGTTACCTTCTTTGGAGTGATATCCCTAATGATATACAGATGCGTTGGTTGGAGGAAGATGGTCATGTGAGTGTTTTCAGAAGCCCTTCTATGAACAGTAACGGCAATACCTTTGATTACCATGGTAGGCAGATTTCGTGTGAACATGGCACCAGACGGGTTGTACGTTACGAAACGGATGGTTCGGTAACGGTCTTAGCCGAAAGCTGGCAAGGAAAGCCATTTAATGCCCCCAATGATGTAGTAGTTCACCCTCAAGATAATGCTATCTGGTTCACGGATCCTGGCTATGGCAGTTTAATGAATTATGAGGGGAAGAAGGGGGAATTGCATCTTAAAGAAGCTATCTATCGGATTGATGCTCAAACCGGGGACATTCTTAAAGTAGCGGATGAACCGTCTAAACCCAACGGTCTCTGCTTTTCCCCTGATTACAGCAAGCTTTATGTATCCGATACGGGCGCCACACACGATCCGGATGCTCCCCATAACATCATGGTTTGGGACGTCGTCGATTCGAAAAGGCTTCGAAAAGGGCGTGAGTTCGCTTCGATGGAACTGGAAGGCCGAGCCGGCCTTGCAGATGGGATACGTGCCGACATTGACGGAAACATTTGGGCCAGTGCAGGCTGGGTTGGAGAAGGTTATGATGGAGTACATATCTTTGCCAATGACGGAGACAGAATTGGACAGATCCTACTACCTGAGATTTGCAGTAACTTGTGCTTTGGTGGAAAAAAACGCAATCGCCTTTTTATGACCGGAAGTCAGTCCATCTACGCTCTTTACGTAGAGACTCAAGGTGCGCATATAACCTAATCTTGAGCAACAGGTCGAAGCTGATATCAGGTCTGAGTAGCCTGTATTGCTCTCCAGACCTTCTCAGGAGTTAGGGGGGTATCTATGTGAGTAATACCGAGGTGTGAGAGTGCATCTACGACTGCATTCACCGTAGCAGGGGTTGATCCGATAGTAGCAGCCTCGCCAATCCCCTTCGCTCCGAGGGGGTTTAGTGGTGTAGGGGTCTCAGTTCTGTGGGTTTCGTAAGAAGGGAGTTGATGTGCTTTAGGGATTGCATAATCCAGCAGAGTCCCGGTAGTCAGGGTTCCGTCTGCAGCGTACACAGCTTCTTCGTAAAGCGCTTGCCCGATTCCCTGTGCTAATCCTCCGTGAACCTGGCCTTGAGCTAGAAGGGGATTGATCACATGGCCACAGTCATCCACGGTCAAAAACCTGACAATCTCTACTTGACCGGTATCAGAATTAATCTCAACAATGCAGATGTGAACTCCAAAAGGATAGGTCTCACCTTTCGGTTTATAGTCTAAATCGGCAGTCAGGAGTTCTCTCCAGCTGGGGTCGGCCCCCTCAGCATAGGCTGCAGAAACGATCTGCTCCCAGTTTAGTGAGGATTGAGGCGAGCCAACGACCTGGAACGCACCTTTTTCTAGGATTATATCGGCTGGGGCGGCCTCCATTAGGTTGGCTGCAATTTCACGAGCACCCTGCCTGACAATTTCAGAGGATTCATGAACAGCAGATGCTCCGACCGGTACGCTACGACTTCCAAAAGTTCCGATTCCACGCTGTACGATAGCAGTATCACCGTGCTTGACGTCGACATCTTCCATTGGCACTTGAAGTACTTCTGCACAAATCTGAGCCCAGGTTGTCTCGTGTCCCTGTCCCTGGGGAGAAGATCCCGTTAGTACTGTCACCTTGCCGTCAGGCATGACACGGACAGCACCACTTTCCCAAGGCCCAAATCCACAAATTTCGACATATGTCGAAATGCCGATTCCTATCAATCGGGAATCATTCTCTCTGGCAAGCCGTTGTTTCCGGCGGAGTTCAGAGTAGTCTACTAATTGGAGTGCTTTTTGCAGGGCTTTCTCGTAATCTCCACTGTCATAATAAAGCCCAAAGAGAGATTTGAAAGGGAATTGATCCGGTTGTATAAAGTTCCGACGACGTAATTCGGCTGGATCCATTCCCAGCTTTTTTGCAACGACGTCGACTCCTCTTTCGATCATGTAGGCCGCTTCTGGGCGACCGGCACCGCGATAGGGCTCCATGGGTGATTTATTTGTAAAGACTCCCTTAACTTGAGCTCTGCCATTGGGGATATCGTAAACGCCAGAGATCATCATTCCCGTGAAGGGCGCCACACATGGGGTGCAACGCGCATGGTACGCCCCACAGTCGGCGACTACCTCTAAATCTACTGCCGTGATTTTTCCTTCTGAGGTAGCTGCCAGCCGTATCAAGCTTTGCTGGTCACGACCATGGCTAGTGGATTGATAGTCTTCACTTCTAGAGGCGACCCATCTCACCGGACGCCCAAACTGGCGAGCCATCAAGGGTACGAGCACCTCTTCGGGATAGATATTACTTTTTGCCCCAAAACCTCCACCCACTTCAGGGGCAATCACACGGATTTTTTTCCTCGAGACCTTAAGAATGCTTGCCAGACTATCTCTCAGACCATGTGGAACCTGAGTGGATGACCAGATGGTGAATTGGTTATCTGTGTAACGAGCGAGCACTGCCCGGGGTTCCATCGCCCCAGGGATAAGACGCTGTATCTTGATGGGCAATTCAACTGTAACATCGGAATTTGCAAAGTTTTTTGCGGCATCTCCGGCGGAAACATTCCAAGAAAACGCGGAGTTGTCACTCGATTCTTCGTGAAGAGGCTCGACAGGGCGATTAGAATCTGGACGAGATGATGAGGTGACTGACAACGGCTCGTACTCGACATAGAGTTGTTCCAATGCGTCGGCTGAAATGTAGGGCGATTCGGCCAGGACAATGGCAACAGGATCCCCGAAATATCGGACTTTATCCGACTGTAGTGGCCTTTGCTCCGGAATGACCAAGTTGTCGTAGTCCCCCACTAAGACGCCGCTCACTACAGGCATACTCTCGTGAACCAAGGAATTAATTTCGGATGCTGTGAGAACGCCGAGTACACCGGGTATTTTTTCCGACCGACTTTTGTCAATTCTCAGGATCTTTGCGTGCCCGTAAGGACTACGAGCGACGGCCATATGGAGGGTGTCTTTCAGGCGAAAGTCAGCTACAAACCGACCTCGACCGGTGACCAGGTTAGGATCCTCGCGTCTTCGGATGTGGGCGCCGATAAATTGTGGAAAAGGAATTTGCATAGCGGCCGAATTCCGTTGTCTGTTACTGAATTGCGGCTCGAGCCTGATCGAGAATGGCCTCTACTCCATCAAGAGCATTACTGTCTGGATTGCGAGCCTTGAAGATTTGCTCCAAATAGTCGCGCGCCTTTACTGATCCAGGTTTATTAAGAACCGAGGCTAGAGCAAACGCACCCATGGCTTGATCGAATTCCTTTTCCTTCCAATGGCTTAGGCCAATGAATAAGTAAGCCTGCTCATTCTTAGGAATGTACTTGAGAGACTCGTAATAACTACTTATAGCATCTGCGTATTTTTGCCTCATATAGGCGTCGGTAGCCTTTAAAGAGTGGGCTTGTCCAAGAGTTGCGGCCCAGCGATCCCCTTGCCATCCTGGAGGTGCCGAGTTCGGAAAAGATCGTATAAGTTGATCGTAATAATAGACTGCTTTGGCTATATCTTGCCGGCCTGTGTAGTACTCTGCCAAATAGAGAGCGTAGAAAGATCCGGCCTTTGCCCCTAGAGTCGATAAGGCCTTCTCACTATATTCTGCAGCTTTGACTGTATTTTTAGTATTCATGTAGCTGTATGCCAGGATCGAGGCGGTCGCAGCAGTGGGTTTCGAGGCGTATAGTTTTTCGCCCAGTTGTGTTGCCTTGGTGTAATTTTTCTGCTGATAGGCTATTTGTAATTCCTGCTCCGGAGTCACTTTCGGAACCACACTGGGAAAAAGTTTAACAATTTTCTTCTTCAAGGCATCCGACTTAGCTGCTTGGCCTGCGGCCTGATAGTCCTTGGCAATCTGGCCGAAAAAATTAGGCATGAATTGGTTAGCTTTAGCCTTCGATGGGAGCTTGCTATTGTAACTGGTCAAGCGCGCTTCCCTTTCACTCAAGGGAAGGCTCAGGATCTGTTGGATTTGGGCATAGTGTTGCCTGTAAAGCCAGTCGGATTCAATTGGTATCCCAGCCGGTGCCGAGGTCGGATCCTGAGCTGCCAAAGTTGAGGCTAGACAGACTAATACTGTCAGCCAAATACTGTTTCTGCAGAAGAGTTTCATGATATTCCTCACGGGCTAGTTTGTTCTAGAATGGCAAAATCACCAGGGTTCCAAGCCTGGGCAATTATGTAGAGTTTTCCTTTCACCTCGTGCAAAACTGCATTATGGATGTGCTGGAAGTTTTCCAGGCCAAGTTCTTCTTTTGGCATAATAGTGGATACTACTGCACCGTTCTTAAGCAGATAGATGGGAGCCCCTTTGCTACGATCAGGTCCGTGTAAGCAGCCCACGATCGCTAGGTCTTTGTGGTAGTCGATGTCACAGGGATATGAGCCCAAGGGTAGGTGCCATGTGGAGCGATAGTGCCCTAACGGGGTAAAGCGGTCGATCTCAGAAACGGAACGATCTGCTACATCGATCCGGCGTTGGTTGGGGGAGACCGTAATGCCGTGCCCCTTTATGAGTTGTCCGGGTCTGTCGCCTCTACCTCCGAACACTAAACTTCCCCACTGGATGTTCATTGGGTTGGTTGAGCCGACAGCAGCGGTTAAAACATAGTCGAGGGTGGAATAACCAGTTGCCACGTATAACCTATGATTAAGATAGTCGACATCTGTAGGAGCGAACTTTCCACCGGAGCCGAAATAGGAATTCACTGTTGGATGGTCGAAGTCATTATTCGAATCAGGTGCGGGCAGTGTATGGATCAATTGCCCGTCCAGAGTAGTCGTGAATACTTGGCCAACTGAGTTGCCGGGGAAGGTCAGGAAGGGAGTGCCATCCTGATCGTACCAAATGGTGGTATTGTGCATGTTGGCATTCTTCATGGGGGTAGAAGTTTCAAGCAATTCGGTGGACTGCAAGTCAGAACTTATCTTAATAATTCCAGCCCCCGGCAGGGCGAAGTAAACTTGACCTTGTCCTTCTCGACGATCGATAGCAAATCCTCCATGTGCAGAGTTAAGCACCGAGACCGCACCTGGAGGTAAATGGGTTCCGGTAAAGGCCACTCGGAACGTTAGGTCTCCTTGCCCGCTAGTTGCAAGAGGAAGCTGGCTCGTCTCAAGGATGGCGTTAAGAGGAGCGGAGGCAGGTGGGTGCGCTCCATGGTGGGGATGAGACTGAACGAAACCAAGGGCTAGTAACCAAACAGTCAAATTGGAAGCAACCTGATTTTTTTTAAACACTGGGACCCTTTCCTGCGTAAGTTTAGGATTTTTTCGGCTAGGACTATCATAAGCATCCCGAAGGGCTTGACAAGTCCCAGGGGTGTTTTCTAAGGGCTGACCTGTGTTTTCGTCTGAGTTATGGTGCGAAATTCCGGGTGAGATCGGTAGGCTCTTCCCCAAAAAGAATATTGCGTGGTTAAATGCGGGTGATGGCAAATGTCCATAGAAGTCCCAAGAAATATGACGTCGTTGTAATCGGATCCGGTGCTGGTGGTGGTACAGCTGTCAGAGTTCTTACTGATCTGGGGATAGAGGTAGCTCTTCTTGAGGCAGGGCCAATGGTGAACCCATCTCGGGATTTCAAGGAACACATGTGGCCCTATGAAGTAGATCATCGAGGGGCAGAAGAAGGAGAAAAAAATACTTTGGTAAAGGTAAAGATTTTGGATACTTCTCAGCCACCGATGGGGGGTGGCAGTTGGACGGTGAGCCTTACACTGTTGCCGACGGTAGCCAGTTTTTATGGTTTCGTTCTCGAGTTATAGGAGGTCGCACCAATCACTATGGTCGTATGTCATTTAGGTTTAGCGATTATGACTTCAAGCCTTACGATCAGGATGGACTGGGGTCCAATTGGCCTATTTCTTACGAAGACATTTCTCCCTATTACGACAAAGCTGAAGAATTCATTGGAGTAACCGGGAGCCATGAGGGAATCCGAAGCGCTCCGGATGGGATCTTTCACGACCCTCCCCCCCCCCAAGGCCCATGAACTACTTATTCAAGGAGCATGCAAAGAGTTAGGGATTCCCTGTATACCCAACAGACGAGCCGTGATTACGAGGCCTCATAACGGACGACAGGCCTGTCATTATTGCGGGCAGTGTTATCGAGGATGTAAAACAGCCTCGACTTATTCATCAAGTCAAGTAGATATTTTCCCTGCGATGAAGACGGGCAAGCTCACGATTTTCGATAACGCCATGGCGCGTGAAATCATTACCGATAATGATGGGAAGGCTACGGCGGGTTCTTACATCGATAAGCGGGCTCGGGCTGAACGGCGAATATATGGTCGCATTATAGTGGTTGCCGCCAGTACGTGTGAATCGGCTCGTCTTCTGCTCAACTCCCAATCTAGCCGTTTCCCAAGGGGATTGGCTAATGATTCCGGTGTCGTCGGACGTTTTCTGATGGATACGGTTGGGTTTAGCCTGTGGGGCTATGTGCCGGCGCTAGAAGGTATGAAGACTTATGATACCGATGGGTGGGGGAGCCCATGTCTATATGCCTTGGTGGGGGCTCGACAAGAAAAATAAGGACTTTCCTCGTGGGTATCATATTGAGCTGGGGGGTGGTTACCGCATGCCTGGGATTGGATTCGGTGGACGTACTATCGCACGTCACGGAGGGTATGGTGAAGCCCTCAAGGAAAAGATCCGCCGTGAATATGGTGGTTTCATTGGTCTCGCGGGACGCGGTGAGATGATTCCGAACCAGCAAAGTTATTGTGAGATTGATTCTGATACCGTCGACAAGTACGGAATTCCCGTTTTGAAATTCCATTTTGGTTGGACAGATCACGAATGGAAGCAGGCGCGGCACATGGAACAGACCTTTAAGGAGATTATAGGGACTATGGGTGGGTCGGTAGGCGGGATTGGCCAGCAGGTCTTTGAGAGGCAAGGTATTTCTATCCCGGGCACCATTATCCATGAGGTTGGAACAGTGCGGATGGGCGATGATCCGCGGACATCGGCCCTCAACAAGTTCAACCAGGCGCACGCTGTTGACAACCTGTTCGTTGTCGACGGGGGGGCCTTTGTGAGTAATCCAGACAAGAATCCTACTCTGACAATCAACGCTTTGTCCTGGCGGGCCTCGGAGTATCTTGCTGAAGAATTGAGGACTGAAAATGTCTAACCAGAATCTCAACGAGGAAGTTTCCAGGCGCGACATGCTTCGGACCATCGCCATCGCCATGACGGCTACGGGTGCCGGGACTTTGGGATTGGAGGCAGGTCGACATGTACATAACCTGGCTAAGACTGAGAAGGAGACCGTCGGAACTTATTCCCTCAAGTTTTTCAACCAGCACGAATACCGGACCGTTAGGAGACTTGCCGAATTGATTATACCTGCCGATGAAAAATCCGGTAGTGCAGTCGATGCGGGTGCTGGGGAGTTCATAGATCTTCTTTGTAGCCAAAATGAAGATCTATGAGCAATCTATACAGGAGGACTCCTTTGGTTAGATCAATTTTCGATAGAGCGCGTTACTCACCGATTTGTCGAGAGCAAGACAGAGGAGCAGATCTCAGCACTCGACCTTTTATCCGAAGAGGCTCATGGGTTAGTTTCAACTAGGAAAGAAAGCAGTCCTGGTTTCGAGTTTGAGGATAGGCCCGAGTATGAAGGTTTTCAGGAATATACGATAGAGCCGACTAACAGCCTTGGCCCTGGAGTCCAGTTTTTTTACCTGGGTTCGCCGGATGAGTGCTGATGCGTTTTATACTAGTCCAATAGGAATTCGGGACGTAGGCTATCAGGGGAATGCTTATCGGAACCGCTACAGGGTTCCCCAAGAGGCGATTGACCACGTTATGAGTCGCAGGGGCCCTGGATCGACGAGGACAATTAGTCGTACGGAAGGCCAGTATTTTGGGGATATAATGGCTCCGGTGGGTAATCCCAGGAACCGATTAAGGGTTCTTCTCGGGTGTTTCTAGTATCAGGCCTAATCGTTCTGAAAGTTTGTCAACTGTCTCACCATGCGGAGCGTGTCCTGCGAGATTAATCATCTCTAGTGGATCTTCACTGTGATCGTAGAGTTCCAGGGCTTCGACATCCCCAGTTCTGAAATTGCGCCACTCCGTATAGCGGTAGCGTGGAGTGCGCATCGAGTAGCCCATTATCTCTGGTGGTTTTCCTCGAGGGTAGTTAGGGCGGGGTGTTTGGGTGAGCGCAGCGGATTTAACGTGGGAGCCAGGGTCATCGAGCAAGGGTACCAGTGAGATGCCTTCTAATTGTTTAGGGGGAGTCAGTTCTGCAAGCTCGGCAAGAGTCGGATAGAGATCCAGTAATTCCACCAGGGCGGAAGTTCTCTGGCCCGGAGTGTGTTGAGGGGTCGCGATGATGAGCGGGACATGAGCGTCAAGTTCAAAAGCTGTGGTTTTTCGAGTTAGCCCATGTTCCCCTACGTGTAACCCATGGTCGGACCAGAACACAATGATAGTATTTTTTCTGAGGTTGAGCCTGTCCAGTTCATCTAGAACTCGACCCACCTGGGCGTCAAGGTAACTTATGGCGGCGAGATGGCCGTGGTGCATTTCGCGGAGTCTCTCCGAATCAGGACCATCGAGGTAGCGGTCACTAGTCAGAGCAATTTCGGGTATGTCTTTGGGTGGCGTTACATGACCCGGAACAGGGATTGTTTCGCGTTCGTATAAGTCCCAGTATTTTTTAGGAGCATTAAACGGTAGGTGTGGTTTCCAGAATCCGACAGCTAGAAAAAAGGGAGACTTGTCTTCACTAATCTCTCGTAAAGTTTCAATTGCCTTTTCCGAGACGCGGCCATCGAAGTAGGCGTCATCAGGAACATTACGACTTTCGATGCCAGCTCTGCCGGATGCTAAATTGGGTGGAATAGCACCCTCGATCTGCGGGGTATCATTCCCATGACGATTGTAATGCAATACGGAGGGTACGCTCCAAGAGGCCCGATCGCCCTTCCATTCATCCTGACGCCAATTGTGATAGATCTTACCCACAGCTTGGGCGTGATAGCCATTTCTTTTGAACAACTGGGGTAGGGTGACCGTATCGGGTGCGTTTTCCCGGAAATGAGTCAGAAGATCCCAGACACGGAGAGTGTCAGGTCGCATTCCAGTCAAGACCGAGGCTCTAGAAGGGTTACAGACTGGCTGTTGGCAGTAGGCTCGCTCGAAAAGTGTCCCTTGCGAGGCCAGTTTGTCGATGTTTGGAGAGATGACATGAGAGCCACCGTATGAGCTTAGTTCTACTCGCAGATCATCTACAGCGATGAAAAGAATATTGGGCGCCTGTTTGGGATTAGCGCATCCTA
>Ga0114996_10003694_pt1 | contig 18832 bp, 16 predicted proteins | sample ArcticOcean_MG_C_4_FD_87039 | JGI IMG/M metagenome (GOLD analysis project Ga0114996, IMG submission 87039) | Marine microbial communities from western Arctic Ocean - ArcticOcean_MG_CB4_134 | ecosystem: Environmental > Aquatic > Marine > Oceanic | place: Arctic Ocean: Canada Basin | collected...
AGCCTCTGCGTCGAACCAAACTGCATCACTATTGTTGAGGATTAGTTTGCCGCCATTAAGAATGTCTAAAGCGTCATTGACGGGGATGTTGACTTGGTGCGCCAACTCGCTATCGACGCCACCTGATCTGACCACGTTGACCGTAACCCATGAGGCCGCTGAAGCGTGAATGTTAGACACCGATAAGCCGATAACGGTAATAATCTGGCTGGACGATGCCGCCAGCCCGGAGGCATCGGTTGTCGTAATCGCGAAACCCTTGCCAGTGAGTACATCTGCCATTGTTTTATCCTAAAGCTAAGACGATGCCGAGTCCGACGCCGCCAAGGTTATCGAGAGAAGTAGATGCGCTTGCAACATCCGATAGATTGTTTGCCGCCGCTAAGTCGCCAGCGCCGTCTGCACCTGATGGCACAAACGTCAGACCAATGTTATCGCCATCTGAAATCGTGCCAACCGTAAGAACATGAGTGCAGGCGATCTTGGAATAGGTCGAGGCACTGGTAACCGCGCCGGTCACTTTGTAAACCAAGATGGCATTAGTCGTGCCGTATGACGCAATGTAGATGTAGCCTCTTGCAACGGCATTGCTGACATCGTCCCAAGTATCAACCCAAGCGTTGACGCTGACACTACCGGCTTCGACATCATCGACGTAGAGAACCGTTGCTGAACTTGGAGTGGCGTGGTTCAGCCAGACTTTTCCAACGCCTTGATCCGTATCGGTGGTCGTACTCTCGAAGGCGAACTTGACGCCATTCTCTGGGGCATTGTTATCGGCGTAGGCTTTGATGGATTGTTGGGTGGCGAGTGCGACTGCGCTGTCAGAACCCATCGCATCTTCATCAAGAATACCAGCCGTAATGGTTGCTCCCGCATTTAGAGCTAGGCTGGTAATTCCGGCCAGCGTACCGGAGGTGGCCGTAATGGCGCTGCATTTAAACGGTGCATAGGCATAGGTTATATTGCCAGTTGAGCCACCGGTTGCGGTAGTTGTCGCCGCGACAAAATGATCCCCACTTTCGTCCCAGCCCAGGAAGCCATTATTACCCGTTGACCCACGTTCAAAAATGAACCCAAGGTCGTTGGCGTTTGAACCCGCACCACTATTTAATTCAATAAGCGGGTCTTTGATTTCGGTATTTGTCGCATCATTGGTGACCGTCGTGCCATTGATCGTCAGGTTGCCCGTGACCGTTAAATCACCAGCAATATCGGTGTTGGCTGTAGTTTGAATGCTGTCTACCCACAACTTCAACCAGCGGACACCCGTCGAGCCTATGGAATCCGTGCTGTCCGTATCAGAAAGAACATCGCCACCGTGGGTCGTGACGCCTACGATATGCGCCGTGCCAGCTACACCTAGACCGCCATCAGTGTGGATGCTGCCTGTAGTGCCGCTGGTGGATGTAGTAGTAGCGTCAATCGACAGAATACCGGAGCCGGTAATCGCGGTGGCTGCTAGTGTTCCGGTGACGGCTAGACCAGAGGTAGATAGATCAAGCCCCTTAACGCCGTTGACAGACCAACCGATATTGTCCGCGCCAATTCGATACATTCCCGAATTTGGGTCAGAAGTGTAAGAATAGTAGGGAAGTAAAACCGTCCCATTCCCGCCAAGACTCTGACCAGCGGAGGTTGACGAACTTGTCAGGGCAGTACCAGCGGCGTCCCACTTGAGGAACGAATCGGCAATGGGTGTAGCCAGCGTTGGGTCCGCGCCAGAGAAATCGCCGTCCGACAGTTTGATCGACCTGTCCGACAGGGTCTTGAGTTGCTGGGTCAGCATGGTCAGCGTGTCGAGTTGCTGCTCGACAAGGTCTGACGGAAAGGGGTCGTTCTCTACAAGGTCCAGGGTTTGTGTGTATTGTTCTTCACGTTGAATGACCAGCTTTTGACTTGTAGTCGGGGCCGTCCCCATTATGACCGTGCCGCCAGCCGCAACGCCCGCGCCCGTCACAGTATAGTGCGTGGTTATGACCTGTGTGGTTTCAACACTCGTAGTTTCATCAACCAAGATGACCGTCAGATCATCCTGGTTAAAGAACAGGTACGGGAAGCTGAAGTTGACGGCACTCCCGTCACCGTCCGTGCTGGTTCTGTTGATTGTTGAACTGATCGTCATGTCAAAATTCCTCGTGGTTGGTCAAATATAGCACGGGGTTAACGAATACCCAAAGTATCGTTTATACCTTCTTCTGCCTTCCTGAACCCCTGGCGTAGTAAGATCAGGTTGTTATAGGGGATGAGCCGCATCGCCGCACGGGTGTCAGACGGTCTAAGCTTATCGTTACCAAACGTAGCCGCGGCCGCGTTTCCTACAGTGGACGCCGCCGTGACGCCTGTACCAAACGAGGGCCCTAAGATAGCGCCGACCGCGCTCCTCGACGCATACCGGCTGGACTGTTGTTCTCCGGTGAAGGCTGAGAAGCCCGCGGTCCCGCGCGTGACCTTCTCAAGGATGTTGTTGCCGTCGAACAGGATGCCAGTAAGCCCTGACCTATCAACACCCTCTGATATCCATTTAGTTGTCGTCCAGTTTTTGACCTCTTCGCCTCGCCCACTATCCCACATTTTGAAAGCTGACGCCGTCGCACCCAGAAACACTGATATTAACATACCATTTAATGCGGCCATATCTGCTTGTTGGAGCCCCGACATCATAATCCTAGAGGTTGCGGACAATGCAAACGACTTAAATTGAAAGACCATGCGTCCGGTTAGAGAAGCTGTCGCCATTATCGGACGGTCGGCCGCGCCAGGGGTCACGATGATAATGTCGGCCGCGCGCCTAAGAGAAGAGCGGAACAGCCTAGCCGTGTCGCCCGCGGCCTCATCCCAATCAAGAACATTCGGCAACAACATACGCCCTTCTTGTTGCCCGTGTATTTTGATTTGCTCAAGGATGTTTTTAGCATCTTGACGGCTTATCAGGGAAGCGCGAAGCCACTCCGCTTCTTTTTTACTGATAGTTCCGTCAACGTCCTTACCAATCGCGCGTATCATACGGCGCATGGTCACCGCGGCCGCGAACTGTTTGTGGACTGTATTCCACGGAGCCATCAAAGACGCCATGCCGAATGTGTTACTGCTCCCGGCCAGGGCGCGCTCCAGCCGGTTGCCCCTAGCAAAGTCATCAGCAAAGGTATCTGACAGGGCGTTCAAGCGGCTGTTCATCAGCATATCGTCCGCGATACCCATGTCGCGTATTTGTTGAGTTAACTTAGAGAACCTACGGAACTCTGTGATCAGCGGCAACAGTCCATCGCCCATCACGCGCATCAGACCATGCACCATGATAGGTCGGGCTATGTCAGGGATAGCAGACGCAGTCATGCCGCCAAGCTTGGTGATGTAGTTATACTGCAACAAACCCCGACCTACCCGCGCCGTCCAGACTGTTGGGTCGTCTGGTAGCCCGTGGACATTTCTGAGGCGGTCGCGAACGGCGACAGTATCAGCTATATCCCTGGTGCGTAGTTTTTCAAGGCGCTCCAGTTCTTTTGGGTCTGCCACCCCCCGCATCAGGTTCGCATAGTCGTCCGCGATAACCTTCAACTGTTTGGTCATCTCCAGGTCGCCGAACTTCTCGATGATAGCCAGGTCGGACGACATCGTCCTGACGTAGGCTTTCATCACCTGTTCAACGTCCATGACTAGGATGTCTTCGATCAATATATCCTCAATACCAAACGCGCGCTTATGCAACGGAGCCGCCTTACCCGCGGATGCCGCACCACCGCCACCTAGTTTCTGTGGCGCTACGTCATAAGGCAAGCGCCCAGCCGGGGAACCCACGATACGCCCCAAGATTTCCTCTGCGATAGAGGCAAAGTCTTCATCAAAGAGTTTTGCGTCTTTAACATCTCTGGTGTGCAGTCTTTCTCGGTCCTTGAGTTCTTTTCGTTTTTTAGTTAGTTCCTTCTGCAATTCTTTCGGAGCCTTCGTACTCCCGGTTGAGTCTTTCGCGGCTTTAATCTTGCTTTGTAACTTGTCTATTTCTGAGCGAAGAGTCACCCTTTCGCCTTTAAAACTCTCCGTGCGGGTGATGCCCGCCTTCTGTCTACTGATTAGAAAGTTTTTGGTCGTCTCAAGAAAACCCGCGCGGTGTTTAGGGGAGCGCGTCAGCTTATCGATGTCATACATCCGCATGAAGTAGGACGCGGCGGTGTCCACCGATACATCTTCGGGGAGCATCCCTAACTTTATGGCCTTCTTTGTCATAGGGTCGATGATCTCTTTGCGGAAATTCGCCGCGGTCTTATTTATGAACGGAACGGCGTCTGCCGGTATTCCCTCTATCTCAGTAGCGTCATCGCCGCGTATCATAGCGCGACCGACTGCTTCGTTAAACTGTTGGCGGTTAAGCTTCCCGGTACTCCTGACAAGGTTCTCAGCGGCGATCCCAACAACATCACCAAAGCGTTTACCGCGCCCCTTCACATATTGCACAAAGAAATCATCCTGGGCGACCAGGGCCCGATATAGATTACCCTTCCAATCCAGCATAATACCTTCAGCAGACAAGGGGGTTGCCCGGTCTTGGGCGTTGCGGGCCAAGGTCAATGGGGTTTCAGCCAACTCAGGCATCAACGCCCGCACTTCGATACTGGGGCTTTGCATAGCGCGTAAACCTGGGTCTTGCCGACCAATAACCTTCATCGCCGCGTCCACAGCCCAGTTCGTCTTCATGCCTTCTTGCTGTAGCAGTTCCGTTGCGATCCGGCGCGCCACCTCTTTGTTCAGGTCGCCGTCCTTGATCTTGCCGTCGAGGATAAGCTGATCGACTTCCTTCTCAATACGAGCCCGCGCGGCGCTGTCCAAATCGCGGACCTTCGCCGCGCCAGCGCTGCCGCCCTCGGCGACGGTGAAATCATTGTCAATCTGTTCAATAAGATCATCGGCAGAGCGAAGCCGTCCCGCCCGCGCGGACAGGGAGTGACGGACTGCGCCCGCGCCCCCACCAAGGATACCCGCGAATATAGTGCCCGCTGTGATATTGATGGCACTCTCGAAACCCGTCCGTTCAAGTTGAGCGGAGTGTAGGAGCGCCTCTTGAGCCGACATTCCAAGGAAACCCGCGGTCCCTACAGACGCGCCGGATTTCAACATACTCTTCCCAAGCTTAAAGGATTTATATAGTGCGCCGCCCGGTATCAAGTTGATGGGGTCCGCGACCCCCGCCATCATTGCCCCGACGAAACCATACCCGCCGCTCTCCGCCAGGGTCTGACGGTCAGCGCGCTCCTTGTCGAGCTTGGCCTGGTAGGCATCGACCTGAGCCCGGTTCTGTAGGTCGGCATACCCGTTCATGGCTGACTTACTGTCAGCATCCTCTAGACGCGCAAACTCATAAGGGTCAAAGTCTGGGTCATCAGGACCGTCGTCAATCGTTGTTCCCCGCATAGCCTGGATTGCGGACCCTATAGTGTTTTCTGTACGAAACGCCGCGGGCAACGTCTCTAAGAAGAAGTCGGGCTCATAATCAATCTCTGGTACTTGAGACTGTTGGAAACCTGAGAAGGTTGCGTCGGATGAAAACGGCATTACGCACCCCCGCCGGGAGCACCCAAGGCTCTTTGCGATACGCTCTCCTGGGAGCGGGCTATGGCATCAACAAGCACACCATCGTCACGCTGTTTCTGTCGGCTGATCCCATACTGGGGCCACCAGGCCAGGGGCTCTCCGTTTGCCACGTTACGGACCAGCGTGTCCTGAGTGACGCCCACCTGATTTGGTGGAGGAAGAATAAAAATCTGATAGGCGGGGAGCCCGCCGTTAGAGCGGGTCTGGTGCGGGGTGATGACAATACGGCTCTCATCGATGCCGCCCGCGAACGCGGCGTCCTCGCTCAACTCATCGATCAACTGTTCCATTATCCAAGCAGAGTTCTGTGCCTCAGACTTCCGACCCACACCGTAGGACATATGCGGCGGGCGCTTCATAAAGACCACACCACCGTTCTGATGATGGACGCCCCACACCCGGCGCATCGATGCAAGGGCGTTGTTCTTGGCTATGTTAATGTCACCAGTTCTCATAAACTCCGTCTTAACCAGATTGACGTATTCCGACTTCATAACGACCGGCGGGGTCGCATCATCACTGTCATCACCAAACGCCTCATCATTGATGGCGGTGATCAGTTCGGCGTCAACTGAGGCTTCCTCGCGGATGCCGGTTGTTGCTGTTCCGAAAGCCTTCTCCCTGGCTTTCAGGTCCGTCTCTTTGACATTGCGTAAATCCTTGGCCTTCTCAAAAGCTTCTTTAGGGTCGAGCCCGCTTTCCGTATAGCGCAAGACCTGACGACCGAACGCCATAGGTTCGCTCTTGCCTAATTGGCTTCTTACAAACGTCCCAGTGTTCTCTAATTGCTCCATGAGTTGCGCGCCCTTGACGACATTCTCAGGGTTCTCAGAATTGATCAGGGCGCTGATTTCACTCTTCATGGCTTTCGGGACGACCTTGATACTCCTCACGAACGCGATTTGCCCCGCCGCTCTCGACCCAGGATTTTGCTCTTCCACGGCAGTCAATCGTGCATCTACACGCGCATACCCAAGGTTGACTGTCTTCATGTCGTCTGAATTAGCGGGGTTAAAGTCGGATGGTGCGCCCTTCAAGACCGCCTCAAGCTGTCCCATGCGCCGTTGCATATCGTTGCTCTCAATGACGCGCTTATCCAGACGCACCATGATCGTGGTATGGGCGTCTGGTGTGAGCCCCGTGCCGGTAAGTCTGTATTGCTCCAGACTTCGGTCGGCCGCGACAGTTATGTCGCGTACATCGGCGTCGGTCAGATCAGAGCGTTGGCTCCATCGATCCAGCTTCTCCGCGCTGATATCAGCGGTTCTCTCACCCAATGCGGCCGCTTCCTTCTGGATTTCCTTCTGGACCTTTGCGGCTTGCTTCATAAGCTTACTCTCTGTGCGGCGCAGACGGTCCCTGATACTAAGCTTGTGCCCTGATAGGAGCTTCTCATTCGTGAGAAGCCCCGACCGGATAGCGGCTACATCCTCAAGCGTGGTCGCGTTGCTGGCACGATTAGCCAACTCACCATACTCCTCCTTCTCAATCAGTTTAACCTGATCTCTAAATGCCTTGTTCTTCGCCTTCAACTCCTTCGCGGTGAGTTTTTCCGCGCGGCTGGTGAACCCGTGGATTTTACGGAGAAGGGCGACCTGTAGTTTTTCAAATTCGGCGGGGGTGACGCCGCTCTTATCACCTTTCGCCTTCTGGCGCGCTAACGCATCGATGCCAACGCGGAGCCCCATGACATCGCTCAGAGTCTTTGCGCCCTGAACTTTCACTGAAAGATCAGCGACAGTCCACTTGCGTTTGAGATCAATACTCTCCGCGGCTATCTTAGCCGCTACGTTTAGACGCTTTACCTCTGCCCGCTTGTCGGCGTCGAGAATTATGTCCAGGGAGCGCACCCCTGTTCCAACAAACAATGAAGGACTAGCCAGCGCCTCATCCAGTTTAATCACGCCCCTGGCTAGAGCCTTAGTTTTCTCAGGTCCGTCCTCACCCGTCGCGGCCACTATAATAGCAAGTATCTCAGCCGAGTTTGTCGCGCGTTTTTCTGTGATCAGTTCATTGGCCTCTGTCTCTTCAGCCGAGAGTACCTTGATCAAATTTTTATCGGCGGATTTTTTAAAGGCTCTCAGTTTATCCGCGTCAAGCTTCTTCTCAAAACGGTTGCCAGGTTCGGACAGTTCGGCAACAAGATTCCCCGCGTCGAGGGAGTTCGTAGCGTCCCCCAGAATAGCCTGGGCCCCGTTGTAGTCCAACTCCGTCTGGAGCCGCTTCTTATTGGCTTCAAGGTCGCGCCCCGTGAGGCCACGTTCGCTCAAGTCTTTGATCAACTCATCAAGATCGGTCTGAGCCTCGCCGCTCTCGTAGTAGGTGGGGTCGGTGGTCACACGGTTGTTGACCGTGGCAAACGATGTATTGATCTGTGCTATCTGAAAGCGCGCGTTTTCTTTAGCCTGGACGGCGACGGTACGCCCCATGATGGACCCGCGGAGTTTCAACCCCAGAGTATTGGCGAGTTCCTTACCCTCTTGGGTTTTCAAACCCTCTCTTTGGGTCGCTATGAACTCATCAATATCAGCGGCCATAGTATCCGACAGGCCCTCTGCGCCTTCGGGGCTCTCATCGAACTTCTGTTGCAAAGACCGTGTGAAGTCAAAGCCCGCCTTGATATACGCATCGCGTGTGGCGGTCGTCTCGCTCTGTATCTGCTTCTTTTGTATGATATCGCCCGCGCTTGCCAAACCTTTTGCCAAAGCCTGAAAACCACTACCATCACTTCCAAAATCTTTGGCGGTGGCGCGACGAACGGAGATCGGTCCAGCGGAGCCTATCGGAGCGTCGAATGATGTAAATTTTGCCATTACCTATATCTTTTGTAAAAAGTTGCCGCTGGTCCCAAAACCAGTAAAGCGCGTTGGGGCGGGTATGAAAGAAGGCACAGCCCCGGCTCTTAGTAAACCTGCACCTTGGGCGGGGTTAAATGCGGTGGTTGCGCTGGTGGTGGGAGCCGCCGCCCCAAGCCCGCCAAACGCGTGTGCGCCGCCCATAAGAACAGAAGAAAACGCCCCAAACATGGCCGCTGACCTGGCTGACTTACCTCTGGCAATCTCAAGGCGCGCGTTGTTCTCAAAGCCAACTGCCTGAACCTCACCTTCGTGGATGAAGCCTAACTCAAACAGCTTCTCTTCCATTATGCTATCTTCCAACAAGTCCAGCTTGTCAGAGCCGCCTGGAGACGCCCGGCGAGAGCCTTGGCGTTTTCGGCCCGCGCGCTCTGCGCGTTTGGCGTCTTCGGCCGCGGCCAGACGCGCGGCGTGGGCGTTATTAAACGCAACCTGGGCGTTGAAGTTCGCCGCCTTCTGCGCGTTCGCACCAGCCTGAAGCTGGCCCACAGCGGAAACCGCCGTTGAAAGAACTATTGCCGCTGTGCCGGGGTCCATTACCTCAACCTAACATACATCGAACAATCCCGCCCATCGGGACTATAATTTGGCATACGCTCCGTCTCCATGTGGAAACCAAGCATTTTCGCCCAACGGTGCGCCTGTGGAAAATCACAGTCGCAAGTCATTTCCATACGCTGAACGTAACACCCGTCAAGAAACCGTTTGACGGCGCGGTGTCCCTTTATGAAATTCTTTGGCCCGGTATCGGATAGGAACGCCCAGGCTTGCGCCCGTCCGCGCCACATCCACAGGACGCCCGCCGCGCCAATGGGTTTGCCATCGACCAGCGCGGTGTAGCTAGGATATTCCTCAAGCCCCCGCCCCTGCTCCAACGTTACCCAATTACTTAAATGAGCCTGAAGACCCTGTAATTTGATGGCGGCAAGATGTTCCGCTTTAAAAGGGATAACCTCAAACATTAACTTCTATCCTGTGTCACCATTTGGGGCATGATTGCCTCAATGGTAACAGGTAGGGGATCAGTCTGCCTGTAAAAAAAGTGTTCGTCATTGCTGTATTCACCGTCCCAATCTAATTCATGGTCGCCCGTGAATAAAGGAACAGCGGTGTCCATCGGGTCACCGCCTTCGCGCAGAACCAACAAATCCAGATCAGACGTTGTCGGCCCCATGTAACCGCCAAGGGTTTGAAGGAATCGGACGATGACACGATGGAAGCGAACGAACTTACCCTGTGAGGTTCCATCTTGTGCGCCTACATCATAACGGAGCGTTTCAAAATCAGACGTATAGGCAAGCCCAATATGGGCAATGGCAGATGATCTATCCAAAGTGATAGAACCGGATGTGACAGTCTTGTCAGCATGGGTCGCACCTTCAGCCAGTATCTTAACCGCCTGTCCTTCAAGGTGGTCAAGGCCAGCAATGACGGTGGCCCGCTCCCTCACCACACCGTCAGAAACATAAGCGGTGAAAGAGGTGCTGTTGACGGCGGCGCGAATGTCGCCCGCACTGGTAAAGGTGGTGTAGCCTGTGCCGTTGACACCGGATAACTCGAAAGTGTCGGTTGTCTTGTTGGCTACGGTGTACCCATTGCCGTTTAATTCGACCATGCCGATGACACCAAATATACCAATCTGGTCGCTATTAGAAAGACCGTGTGCGGCGGCGGTGATAACCACAGGGTTCGCCGCTGTTGCGGCTGAAATGGTGGTGTTCTGTTTAGTGTTACTGAACAACTCCATCGTGTTCGTCGCAACCTCGCCCGCGATATAAGCGTTACCGTTCAACTCCGTCATACCGTTGACTTCTGTAATCCTGACATCGTCACCATCATCGACGCCGTGAGACGATGACGTAATCACACAAGGGTCAGCGGCAGTCGCAGCCGTTATCACCAATTTAACATCCAGACTCAAACCACTATCCACAAAAAAGGCGTCTTCCTGACCATTGGTTTCTTCCCAATGGGGTTTTAGATATTCAATGTAACGCCGGGTCGCGCCATTGATGTACCGCTTAACGATTATGTAAAGTTCGTCAGCCGTGCCTAAAGTATTTGGAATAGCCGCGACACTCTCGACTTTAGCTTGGGTGGTCCCGGCGTCACTCTGCCCACCGACAACATGACGGGACCAACCAACAACTTTCTGGTCGCGTTCGTAAGTCAGACAAATCAATGTCCCGTTCGTCAGGGGTATCCAGACGAGGCTTTGCGGTTCGTTCTGGTACGCCATCTCAATCATTCCCGTGCGGCTAATATGCTCCGCAACCAGGGTCAGGTCAGGCGCTCTGAAGCCATCGTCCTCAAACACATAAGCTAATTCGCGGACTTTACGAAGCGCCCTTTGTACGAACAGAACAGCACGGCCCGCCCTAATGGGTTGGATGTTGGCGCTCCCGTAGGCAGAGGACCGTTTACTCTGGACATTGGCGGGAGTTGTGACGCCGCCCGTGTCGGACGGGCGCATCAGCCACTCACCGCCGACAGTCCCAATCAACAGACCTTTCTCATCGTCGGCAATCCAACGGATTGCGTTGACGGTATCGGCTGACAGATTGTTCGTGATGGCGTTGTCATCGACCACCGTGGCATCTGGTTCTGTCGGCGCAAAATTCTCAAAGTCACCTGTACGGCTCAAATCGACCCGTTGGGGTTCACTGGTTCCACCCGCAAAACAAAGCCTGTTCTGGTGGAACGTGACCGTGCCAGGATAGCTTGTAGTGTCTGACCAGGCCCCAAGCCGCCAGTTTGCCGTAGCGGTGGTAGCAGAAGCATCAGGTCCGTCTATGGTAGCAGTAACATGGGTGGTGTCGGCGCGGGCTGTAATTGTCAAATACGTCCAATTTGAAGCCGCGTCTTGCCAACGGATAAGCCGTCCAATATCCGAAGCCAGAAAACCATCCCCACCATTGATGCCTGTGACGGCTGATGCGGTGACGGTAACAGACCCTGTAGTTCCAGATAGACCCAACGTGGTTGTCTCGACGTTTGTCCTCAAGTACGGGCCATCGGCGAAGGTAATGTCGGTGATCGTCCAGACGGTATCCGCAGAGCGCGAAATCTTACGCGGCTCGAAATCAGGGTGCGTCACATAAAGGATGTCTGCGCTCTGTGCGAATTTCAACTGGAACAGGGATGCCGTGGTGTAGGTGGTGGTTAATTCAATCGTTTGCGCGGACGTACCAGCAGACGAATAAGTGGTGTATGCGGTGCTGTTGACGTTGACCCCGTCAACATCCGTCAACTCGTAGGTGTTTGTGGCTTTATTTGCGACGATATAGTGCTTACCGTTCAATTCGGTCATCCCGACCACGGCGTCTATGAAAATCTCCGCGCCGTTTAAGTACCCGTGGCCGGTGTCCGTGACAACGCAGGGGTTCGCCTTGGTCGCGGCTGAAATGGTTGACGTAGACGCACGGATGACCCCGTTATCTTTATAGAAACGACAGTACAGGTTTCCAAATTCGATGATGTAGGCTTGTGTGGTTGAAAACTCAAAACGAACAATCCTAGTGGATAGAGAACTTGTTTTAACTTCCTTGATAAAGACTGTACCGGGACGCCGTTCAACCGGGCCTTGGACAAGTGGGATGAAGTTTAAACAGGTCTTCAGACCTGTCTTATATCGGTCTACATCGGGACGCCCATACAGGAGCGACGAAATCTCCCCGCCGTTGAAATTGTTTTGTATTGCTGAGACTTTTGCCACTTAAAGCCTCGCATGAACCCAGGTATCCACGGGCGGTTTTTGCGGTGGACGTTCAAACGCATTGACCCGCCGTGCCTCTTTTTGAACCTCTTTGTAATGAAGTCGGGCGTCATCCTTTTTCTTGTTTGATTGCGTCACCTTTTCGGAAACGTCCATAGCAATACGGGCGATTAGGAGTTCCACGAACAAAGCGTCAAACGTATTCTCATCGGTGATACGTTTGACATAATTCAAACTAATAGGTGTGCTGTGATCGGTATGAATAAACTTCCCGAATATTTCAAAATCATCCTGGGTATCCGTACCGTCTACCCCGTTCGTCGGGAGTATTCTCAAACTATCAGACGGTAAAGCATATCGCTTTGCCGCCCCGAACGTGGGGTTTGTGCTATCAGCCGCAACCTTGACCCGCTCACGCGCAAACGCCCACGAATGGGCGCGGAGTTCGCTATCACGGGCTTGTTCATAGACGCGATTGCAAGCCCGTCCCGCTGTGGTATCTTCAGACAAGGATGATATAGACTTAGCGCCAACCCGTTGCAGAGCGAGGTTGCAGATGCTTACCGCATCAGTCATTTACCGCTCCTAACTTAGTGTAATCCCGCCAGCCTCAACCTTCTGCGCGATCATACGCAAAGCGACAACCGCCGCGTGACGGTCAACGCCTTCTTCAAAAACAACCCGCACATCGTTCGTAACTGACCCCGCCGCTGTTGAGGCGATATCTTTTTCGTCAATATCTACAACGACAATGTCAACTTGAGTGTTAGCCATTTTCTTCTCCTCAAAAACAAAAAAAGAAGGAAGGGGTTGAGCAATCGGGAGTGCTACAACCCCTTCCCCAGAGGGGTTTAATCAACAACGTACAACATTGTTAACTCAATCGTGCCAGTAGCGGCAGCACCAGCCGTCACAACCGTGATGGGGATGCCATCTTCGTCTGCATCGACAACACTGTTGCGACCGAGAGCCGAAGTAGCGGCAATATCAACCGTAGTAATCCCGGTTGACGCAGCCGCAGCTTTGTACTCATCAACGTCTAAAGCAACAACCGTACCAGCAGAGTTTTTATAAGCCGCGTGGCCTACAGAAGCTGTGGTGGAACCACCAAGGGCGTCATGCATCAACTCACCCGAAAGGATACGCGCATCATTCGGAAGGTTGAACATCTCAATAGTGCCGACCGCAACCGCAGACGCTTCATACAAAGCATAAGCGATACGAACTCGCCCAGCACTTTCACTGGTTTTGATCTTCTCCGTTGGAGTGTTCTGATCCCACTTGGTTTTTTGGACGCTATATGTAGTAGCCATTTTTAAGCCTCCGAACAAGTGATAGCGACGACTTTCTTCTCTTCAACACGGGTAGCACCAAAGGTGCCTTTGACGTAGACCTGAGTTGAATAAGATTTGTCGGCGCGATCAGAAATCTGGACATTTATGTCGTTCCAGAGTCCAAGGTGAAGGCCGGATTTCGCCCAACAGATGGCCGTGCGATCCGTACCAGAAATAGCCAAACGCTGGCTATCGATGAAGTTGAAACCCATGAAGGCTTTAATACGTCCGTCAACAAGAACCGGAAGGTTCGTGTAATCGAGCGATACAGCCTGGGTTTCACCAAGCAGATCATCATGCTGTTGAGCGCCGATAGCACAAAAAAGTGGTTCATTGTCCACATCGACTTCAGCCGCAATGAGTAACTGCATGGCTTCTCGTAACTTGGCAACCGTTAGACCACCGGCAGTCGTACCAGCCGTCTGACCAGCCGGGAAAGAGGTAGAAGTCGTTCCGTCCTCGCCCGTTTTACTGGTTCCTGTTGCCGCCGTAACGATCAAATCGTCCATCGCCCTTCCCAAAGCCATCGCCCCATTAATTGCATAGGGAGAAGTGGGATCGGCAATTATGCGTAACTTGTCTTGATCGTCAATTAAGTCTGCCCATTCATAATCGGTGGGATAGACCCATCGCTTATCCTGGGGTGTTTCGATGAGCGGAGTATCGGCATGGCGTGTGGTTTTGGCTTGCGCCGTTACCGCACCCAACTGGTTGACAGCCGCACCACTCTTACCGTGGTAACTGTCTTCCATAACCGCTCCACGAAACTTAGACCCGCGCTGTTGAAGCAGATGTTCAACAGTGGACTTATAGTCAATTACTGACCAGTCTAATATTTCGTTTGACATTGGAAATGCCTTCCTTCTGTCGTTAAAACAAAAGCTGAAGGCTTATCCGCTGAAGCGGGGCCAATACTGGGGCTTTTTTGTCGGCCCGATTGGGTTATCGACGTTGCCTGTTCTACACCACATGGTGCGCTCTGATTTCATTATTGGCATATATGATGTTTAAACGCAAGGGGTCACGGTTTCATAGTTTACGTTTCTTACGAGTTTGTCGGGGTGGTGTAGTCAACTCAACAACCTTCGGACCTTCTTCAATATACTGCGCCAAGATTTCAGCGACAGCCAATACATTGTCAGAGGTGACACCCTCAAGCTGGCTTGCCAGCTTGAGGGCCTCTAAGCGAACCTGTTTCATCAGACCACACCCGATACTAGCCGGGAAAGGCTGGCTTTTTTCTCAACCGCCGTCTTATGACCGGGGTGCGTCCCGTCCATCCAGGCGTCCATAAATTCTTTGTTCATGGTCAACTGGTCAAGTTCTTCCTTGGCCTGTTCGGGCGTCTTGTGACCGGGGATAATCTTCTCCCCCTCATCAAAGTTGTGGTCGCCCATCTTGGTGTTTAAACCGTCTACGAATTTCATGGCTTCAACCGGACCCATCGCTTCGCGTAAACCGTTCAGATGGTCTTCGGACATACCCAACTTGTGCGCGGCTACGTCGATACTCGCCACTTTAAGTTCAAAGGCAGCGCCCCACTCTGTCCGTAACTGTGCTTCTGCATCGGCGGCAGAGACGGCGGCTTTGTCGGTCATCCCCTGTCGGGTGGCCGAAAGGTAAGCCGCGTCAGCTTCAGCAAGACCAGAGAATTGTGCATCGGAAATACCAAGTTCGTGAGCCTTGTTCCGCATCATGTTTAAACGGGTGTCATCAGTGATGCCCTCCGGTAACGCCACAGAGTACTGCGCGGCACTTTCGGGTCGGCCTAGTTTATTGAAATAGGCGTCCCGTTCTTCAGAACTAGCATCATCACCAAGCAGGGTAATCGTGCGCCCCGCCTTATCAGCGCCGACCATCTTTTCAAGGTTGTGGTAACTCCCAAGGACGTTCTCAAAACTTCCGTTCTGAAGTCCCTTTGCTTCTGCCCAGGCTTTTGTCGAGGGGTCTGTCACCCCGTCAAGCCAGGATGTTTGGGGTTCAGTTGTTAGTGGTGAACCCGGTACTGCATTTACGTCTGCGCTTGTCTCGCCAGAGGGCGCGGTAGCTTCCCCTGGGTTGCCCGTCTCAACGGACCCAGCTTCTTCGGCCATATCGTCTATTCTCCTTGTGGATTAAAATAAGCCTGAAGTTCGTCTTCAGACAGGTTGAGGTGTTTTGATATGCGGAGCCACACCTCACGGCGTCCTTGTAAAATTCCTTCAGCGCGGGGATCAGGCACGAACGTACTCTCATTCGCCCGACAGAACCGCGCCAGATCAATCAAGACCCGCTCACCATAAATCCCGTTGAACGTCTGACGGTAGGCTTGTCCACGGGTGACAAGAAAGTTTTTCACCTGTTCCGCTAATTGTATAACCGCCACTAATTCAGCGCCTTCATCACACCAGCAGCGGCGGGCGCGGCATCGACCATCTGTTGCATCTGTTGTTGTTGTGCGCGGGTTTCGCGTAGTTGTTGAATCGCAGCGGGATCACGCATCCAAGACGCCGGGACCGCGTTGATCTCCGCTAGTTGCTGGTAGATGATATCCGCATCGAACTGATCTAACACCGACAGGTCTTGTGTGGTATTTGCATATGCTATCGCAGCTTCCAACGTGCGAAGCCAGCCTGACGCTTCTTCTGCCCGCTGGGACCGGGACAACGGACTATCATACTCAACTTCAAATTCACCCTTCGCTTCAATGAGAAGTTCAGGCATGGGTGGGAGAAGTCCCTGTTTCAACAAAACGTCAACTTCCCGTTCGATCATCGGACCAAGCATTTCAGACTGTTGGCGTCCCATCGTCGGTGAAAGCAAAGCCCCCTTCTCGCGGGCGCGTTCCAACACTTCGGTTGCAGTCATTGTCGGCGTATCGACCAATATTTGAAAAAGGCTAACTAAAAATCCATCGTTTATTACCTGTCTCTCCATGTCCATCAACTCTTGCCCCGCCGCCAGATTACCAACGGGCAGGGCATGAACCAACGGACGCCCTTCGGCGGTGACGCCGCCAGGGTTCATAGAACCAGGGGCCATAGAGAACGTGTCCAAGATGCCGTCATCATGCGACAGGAGAACAGGTGCTACGGCACGATGTCCTTGTGTCAGCAACGTCTTCTTCTGTTCGTTCAAAACTTTTATCGACGGCAATACGAACATGGCCGGGCTTCTGCCATATTTTTCACCCGGCCCGGTGACGTACCGCGAAATCTGATACGGGAAGGTGTCGAACCCGCCTTGGCTCAATTCATGTCGGCCCTGAACCGAGATATAATAGGACGCCCACGGCTTACCCCGGTCATCCAACCTACCGGGTTCAACCTCAGTGCGTGGGCGAATACAATGGATAATCTCAAAGCGTTTGTCTGGGGTCTTCTCTACTGCTTTCGTAACCTCATCCGGTACGCTCTTCCACCGCCCTGCCTCGACACGCTGTACCATCTGCCGCGCCGATAGCGAGTATTTCCGGTAGGACGTATCGACAATCCCCTGGTGGTTCATCTCAAAGAGGATTTCCTTGAGGTTGGTCGCGGTATAGCGCAACCCGCCCTGGTCATGGAAATCTGTAAACATGATGCCCGTGCCGAACGCACCCAGGCCCATGTAGACCTCATGTTGTTGGCTGGCATAATTCGCCTTGGTCGCGTAGCGTTGTTTAAACAGTTCGTTGGTTGCGGCTTCAAACCACAACTTGACATCACGGTCACGCGCCAGAGAATCGTCGGAAGGTTTCAACCTGTGCCACTTCTGCGTCCGTGGCGTCAGCATACTCTCCATCGCGGCAGAGAAACGCTCCAACGCCAATCCCGCCGTGCTGTCGATCATCTTTTCGGTGCGCTTCTCGCCCCTGGTCTGTTCAGATGTCGGCTTGAAGAAGGTATCAGAGTACCGTGGCAAGACCCTGTCGGCAATCTCCGTCCAGTGGGTTTCCCAGGTTCCCCGCTCACTCTCAAGTTGGTCAAAGCGTCTGATGATTTCTTCAGCAACACCACTCATGGCTTCTCACCTAACAGTGTGATCGTCGGTTTCTTCTTACGGACGGGTGTGGACCCGACAGTCGTAACAATACCCTCGTCTGTTTGAGGTTTGCTTTCACCAAGGGTGGTCAGGCCAAAGTCATCCTTTGGCCCGGCGGTCGACTTTTCGCTCACGCTAAGATCAGGTTTATCGGATTTTTTCGCGGACCCAACTTTAGTGACACTAACGCCGGGTAGTTTCGGTAACGGTATTCCACCACCCATGTTAATTCCCCAATAACTTTTTCGTGGCTCCGGTTTCTTCAACGCCTGTTGAACTTATGTCGGCGCGGCCTTCCGCAATACGTTTGCGCCGTAATGCCTCTGAAGGGGCTTCTTCCTTCGGTGTCGGTGGCGGGGGTGGTGCGGGCGCTGGTGCGGGCGCTGATGGTCTACCCCCACCCATCACCCTGACCCCAACAATTTCTTAGCGGTTGTGTTCTCTTCGTCCGCGCCGCTGGATAATACCGTCTCCGTCCGTCCCGTTGCCGCCGCCCTGCGTTGACGGGCGGCTAACGCTTCAGCCTGTACGTCCGCGTCTGACCGTGACGGTGGTGCGGGCGGTGGAATAGGTGCGGGCATTGAGCCGCCGCCACCAAATAAACCACCCATGTCATCATCTCCTGTTAAGTGTTGCAACGTCTCAAGCTAACACGAAAAAACTCCCCGGCGCAAGGCCAGGGAGTTTAAACGGTATAGGACCGTTTTATCCAGGGAGAGGATGCTTAACTGAATAGCGCATAATCAACATCCCGCGCAACCCTTTTCCGCTTTAATTGTCGAGACGATCTGGTGTCACGGCGGCTGATCGTCTTGGAAAACGTCATCGCCAGCGCATCCCCATAATCAGGCGAGGCATGGCCGCGCTTCTTCATCTTCTCTTTCGGCTCCAGCTTCAACTGCCCCTTCAACGTGAAGTCATACATCGGCGCACACAAGTCCTCGACCAACCCAGTATGGTTCGGTATCGTCGCGGACGGCAACCAATCCCTCATGCGCCCCCACATCTCCGTCCGGTGGTTGGCGTACATATCCTTGTCCTCTGCGCCGCCGCCCGTCTTGACCTCTGTGATCCTGAAGCCCGACCCTTTTAAAATATCCACTACCCCACCGCCGACGCCATCACCCTCAACGAAACACGCGTCCGGTTTATACTTGTCCATCGCCCGCGCAACGTGTTCGGACAACTCAACGATGGAACAACTCTTGTACGCCTCAAACCTTATCTCCGTGGCATCGCGTCCGAACCGGAACGCGATCACCGCGCTGTCATCGCCGTACCGTGCCGGGTCCACCCCCATTATCAACGCTGCGCCTGGATCGGGTATCGCTTCCCGCGCA
>Ga0114996_10003695_pt1 | contig 18832 bp, 14 predicted proteins | sample ArcticOcean_MG_C_4_FD_87039 | JGI IMG/M metagenome (GOLD analysis project Ga0114996, IMG submission 87039) | Marine microbial communities from western Arctic Ocean - ArcticOcean_MG_CB4_134 | ecosystem: Environmental > Aquatic > Marine > Oceanic | place: Arctic Ocean: Canada Basin | collected...
AATCGACGCACGTTCTCGACAACGTCGTCGCTCCGCCACTGGAAGTTTTCAATCGATCCGCGACCTCGCACCAAAAATAACCGCGCGCTCTTGCCGACTTACTTTTTGCACAGGGCGCCACAGCGCTCTGTCAAGCAGAGAGCCGGAGAGTTTGAGAACGTCAAGTTCGGGGTGCGGACTGGAATGTCACTTTCAAGTTCGCACCCCGGAAACGGTTTTCGAAACAGAGAGTTTTCGTTCGTCGGGAGAATCGTCGCAAAGCGTTGCAACGTAGGGCGATAAAGCGAAACGCCGAGGACTCTCGCTCTCGGCGCTGTGCGTTAACCAGAAGGCCGCATTGTTTCGCGGCGAGAATTTCAGCTCCCCCGCGAGGACTCGAACCTCGGACAAGGCGGTTAACAGCCGCCTGCTCTACCAACTGAGCTACAGGGGATCGTTGCGAACCGCTCAATCTAGCCCAAGATGCGAATCTCAGCAAGACCCAGCGACTGATTGCCGGCCCCTGGAATTGGCTATCGCCTGGGCATCTTAGCGGTCGCGACTACTGGCGGATCTGTTGAGAAATTGCCACCGGCGCAGACACGTAAGGGTTGATCACGACCTTCACCGAGCTCGATCTTGGTCGGCTCGCTGTTTTGGTCTTCGCGGGTTGCTCGACATAGGGATTGATGATCGTTACCGGCTTCACCACCGCTTGGTGGGCCGGAGTTTTCATCCAGCCAGGGTACGCAAAGGGGCTGTAGCCGTACGAGCGCGGCACTGGACCGCTGTAATAGACCGGCGGGTGCGCCGAAAAATAGGGAATGCTGTCTCCTGCATAGACATTGTACGGGGCAAAGCCATGGCCGTACCCGCCGCAACAGGCTTGCTCGTCTGCATGAACATCGCGGGCGTCGACCGACACGACGAGAACGGACAGGGCCGCCGAAAGAATCATTGTGCAAAGTCTCATAGCTGTCACCTCAAGAGCGTGGTAGAAATCATCGCGTGGAAAAGCCGGCACGTGCCGCATGTTCCAGCGTAATTGGAGAGGCCAGAGGCTTCAACAGTCGATGTCAGATTAATACGGGGCTAGGGAGTTGCCGCGGCATGAGCGGAATAACCGGAATAACCGCACCCGTTATTCGGTCGGGCACTGTTCAGCGGAGATCTTGGCGGTGGTCTTCTCGGCCGGAGTTTTTTCTGGTTCCAGTTGCGGCATCGGATAAGTCTTTCCGGCAGCCGGGAAATCTGACTTTTCTTCGACGATGGTCCCCAACTCTTCGGGCGAGATGGTGGGGCCACAGCCGACAAAGATGAGCAGCAAGAATGAGCCAACGAGTCGTCGCATGCGCTCTTACCGGGTATTCTGAGACAAGAATGTGACTGCCACGGATTTGATACAATCAGCATAACGCCGTCTCTACATTTTGCACAGCCGCGCCCCCTCAAGGGCTGAACGAGAGCCCTTTCTTGTCTTCATTGGATCCTCACAATCTGACTCGCGAGATTAAGGCCGCCGCCGGACGCCTCGGGTTTGATTTGGTCGGCGTCTGCGCGGCAGTCGAGCCGACCGGTATTTCGAGATTTCGCCAGTGGCTCGCGGCCGGGCACGACGGCCAGATGCGCTACTTGGCTGATCGGGCCGAGGCGTACGAGCATCCACAGAATGTGCTTGACGGCGTGCGGAGCATCGTCATGTTGACGATGAACTATCGCACTCAGCCGCCTCGCGAGCCGCAGTCGGGCGAAGGCCGCGTGTCGCGCTATGCCTGGGGCGATGACTATCACGATCTGATTCACGATCGACTAAAGCAGCTCAAGGCCGCGGTGGCTGACTTGTCTCCCGACGCCACATGTCGGGGAGTGATCGACACCGCACCGTTATTGGAACGCGACTACGCCCAACTCGCCGGCCTCGGCTGGATCGGTAAGAACACGATGCTCATTAATCGCCGGCGAGGAAGTTGGTTCTTTCTGGCGGCGCTGTTGACCGATGCGGTGCTCGAATACGACCGGCCGCACGAGACGGACCACTGTGGCACCTGCCGGGCTTGCCTTGATGCCTGTCCGACCGATGCATTTCCCCAGCCGTATGTGCTCGACGCGCGGCGTTGTATTAGTTACCTGACGATCGAGCTACGGGAACCCGTGCCGAGCGAACTGCGTGAAGGCGTCGGTGACTGGCTCTTTGGCTGCGATATCTGTCAGGAAGTCTGTCCTTGGAACCGCCATGCGCCGGTGTCGGAAGAGCCGGTCTTTCAACCGACCGATGTGTCAAACCCGGTGGATCTGGCCTCGTTGTTTCAACTCGACGACGCGGCATTTCGCCAGCGGTTTCGCCACACGCCTCTTTGGCGATCAAAACGTCGTGGCGTTCTTCGCAACGCGGCGATCGTGCTGGGCAATCAATGCGCCCCCGGCGCAGTCCCGGCGCTGATCGATGGGCTCAACGACGAGGAACCGCTCGTTCGCGGCGCGTCTGCTTGGGCATTGGGGCGCTTTGATGATCAGCAGGCGACTGAGTCGCTGCGATCTCGCCACGAGGTTGAAACCGACGAGGACGTCAGGCAAGAGATCCGCCGGGCTCTGTCGTGCTAGATGCCGCCGGCAGTGGAGCCTTTCCTTGGGCCCCTGGAGTGCCGACTTCGTCAGCCGTCGGATAAACGCCAGAGAGGTCCTCGGCATACCACTTGGCGAGCACCTCCTGCCATTGGCCCGGATTGCGAATCTTTACGAAGGCATCGCGGACCTCGATATGTTGCGGGTGCAGCCGGGCATACTTGATGCCGAACTTTCGCATGCGGGCACAGCACATGTCGGCGCCGTAGACCTCGTCAGCCAGCCGATAATGCTCGGCGATCACCTCGCGCTGCTCGAACAGACTGGGTGGATCGGGCAGCGGATCTCCCGCGGTCAGCGCGCGAGCCTGAGCGAATATCCATGGGTTGCCGATCGCTCCGCGGGCCACAGTGACCCCGTCAACGCCGGTGATCCGCATCATGTCGAGACAATCTTGCGCGGCGAACAGATCGCCGCTTCCTAACACGACTCGCTCGCCGGCGTGTTGTTTGATTTCGCGCAGGAGATCCCAATTACTCGGTCCATCGTAACGCTGCAACACCGTGCGACCGTGGACGGTGATCGCAGCCGCGCCAAGGTCGTATGCGCCGTCAAAGATTTCATAGAAGTTGTCGCGGCTTTCGCTCGAGTCGTCGATGCCGCAACGCATCTTCACCGTCACAGGAACTTCCGCTGGCACGGCCTCGCGAACCCGCGCGACGATCTCAAGTGCCACGTCGGGCTGGCTGAGATGAAAACCGCCACGACAGCGGCCCAGGACTTTCTTGACCGGACAACCAAAATTGATGTCGATCACGTCAAAGCCCGACTCGACCAGACGCTTTGCCGCGGGGGCAAAGTTTTCTGGATCCGCGCCCATCAGTTGTCCACCGACGGGATGCTCCTCGTCGGTCACATGCAGGAACCGGCGGTTCTTGTTGCGATGATTGACCTCCGCGACGAACTTGTCGAGCATCACCTCGCAGATCGTGTACGACGCTCCGCTGCGTCGGGCAATCACCCGCATCGGCCAATCGCTATAGCCGCTCAGCGCAGCCTGGACGACCGGAAAACCGACGTGAAGGGAGTCGAATTTGAGGGGGGCGAGGGTCATGGGAGGCTGTAAAGCCGCGATCAGTGATCGCGCAAGGAATTTTTGGTTGGGGATGTGAGTAGTTCTTTTTGCGCGACCACTGGTCGCGGCTTTACAGGGTTGGGTGTTTGAATTTACTCGTCCTGTTGGGTTACCTCGAGGCCGGTGATGGCTGGTGGCTTCGTGCCGCGGCTGGTGATTTCAATCTTTAGGTTTGTTTCGACCGCGATATCCTTGAGCGTAAATACCTTTGCTTGGGCACCAACATTGTCGGCGACCGTTTTGCCTTGCAATTTGACGTCGAAGGTCCGCTCGTCTGGTTTGTCGCCAGATGGCGAAGCGAGATGCAGGCGAAGCGTGTACTTTGCCGCTCCCTGGTCCTTGCTCCGCAGAGGAAGCACAAAGCTCGATATTCCCTGAGCCCACGACGCGTCGATCCACGGCCGCGCTGACTTGCTGGCTGACTGCACTGCACCACCGTGAGTCACGAAACGGCCACCTTTGGCGAATCGGGCCTTCAGATCGAAAACGTATTCCAACCGGCCACTCGAACGGGGACGCGGATAGCCAAACCATATCTGCCCTTGTTCGTCACGCCGATCTCCCGGCGCTGCGAAGTTGATCGCCAGTCGATTCACCGGAGTGCGAGCGCCGCCCGCGCTATAGATCGTCCAGGCATGCCGATCCTCGCGTGGCTCGAGCACGACGGTCGAAGCGATCGAGAACAGACAGACACACCCGGCGCTCGCCTCAGGGATCATCACCAGACCGTTGCCGGGAATCGCATTGATCCAACACCCCAGGCGCTGGCCGCCAAAATGTTTGGTGCCGCTGTCGTTATAAAGATCGTAATAGCCGATGAACCCCGAACGGAAGAGCATCATGTTGGGCGTCGCCGTGATGATTCCGCAATGATGGCCCGGGCGGCTGAACTGCCACTTGACTTGCTCGCCGGTGATCGGGTGGCGGCGCATTTTTTCCTTGCCGGTCGCCAAGTCATAGGCCCATGGCTCGGCGATGATTTCTTGGCCAACGATCAGCGGTCGATTCATATAGTTGGCATCTTTCGACCAAAGCGTATCGCCGCTCTCGGCGCTAAGCACCACCAATCGCCGACGGTTGAACTTGCCCGAGAGAAACTGGCGCCAGTAATGTCCGTTTGCGTTGGCCCCGCAGAGTACGACATGGCCATCGGCGACCATCACGGCCAAATTGCCGCCACCGGCGCTGACGTGGGTGGCGTTGGTGACTTCGACCGGCCGCTCCCAGATTTTTTCGCCAGTCTTGGCGTCCAAGGCAACCGCTAGACGGACGTCGAGTTTCTTGATTTTCGCCTCCGCCTTCTTGGCTTCTTCGCCGGTGAGTTTTTTTAGTTCGGGCTTATCTTTCAGATACAACTGTCGGCGCTGGTCGGGGGTGAGCGAACTGTCGATAAAAAACATGCGCCCGTCGTCGATTGCGATCGTGGTATGCAAGATATTTTGGCCGCGATAGATCCATCGCACTTTGCCGCTCTTGGGGTCGACGGCGAACACGGCGTCGGTATCACTCTTGATCACGCGCCCGCGACGTCGCAGGGTCTTGGCCAGTTCGCTACGAAGGGTGCTCGTGCCGAAAAGCAACCCATCGTCGACCGCCACATAGCCCCAAGCACGAGGCACTCCGTCGGGCGACTTGGGGACACGATGCGCGTGAATGATCTTACCGGTTGCGGCGTCCAAGGCAGTGCAGGTGTCGTTGACTGCCACATAGAGTGCGTTTTTGTCCGCCGCCAGATTGCTTGTCTCGTTGTTGTTGAAAACGCCCGTGCGGATCGCCCCAGGATTCTTATGCTGCCAGAGAAAGCGACCGTTGTAGGCGTCGTATGCCATCACTTTGTCGGTCCCCTGGATAAACATTCGGCCGTTGGTCGAAAGCGGCGCTGCGGCCGCCTCGTGCCGGTTGACCATCGCTGAAGGGCCTGGATCCCCATACCAAAGCACGCCCAGGCCGCCTTTCACACGGTGATCGTTGCTGAGAGACGTGTTGCCCACGTTGCCATATTGGTGCGACCATTGGCCCACCCCGGGCAGCGGAGCACGGGTCAGTACCGCGAATTGTTTGTCGGCTTTGATCGACTCGACATCGACTTTGAGGAACATCGTTTCGAGCAAAGACTTTGGGGCGGCTGCGGCAGCCTTGAACGAGCCGAAACAGACTTTACCTCCACAGGGTCGCACGTGGCGCGAGATATCGGCGGCCTCGCCGGGCAGCTTGCCGGTCAACAATGCGGTATCGGAGACGACCAGATCGGCAAAGTAGTTGGCCAGCGGTAACGATGTCATGTCGGCCTGCAGAAGCGACACCCGTGAGCCGTACAGTCCGGCCGCGTCGAGCGCCTTCTGTGCGGTCGCGAGTTTTTTTGGATTGCTTTCAACGCCGACGATTGTCAGCTTCGTCTGCTTCGCCAACTCGTAGGCCAGACGACCTTGTTCTGAACCAACAACGAGGCAGAAGCCCGCTTTCACGCCAGTTCGTTTGATGATCTCGGCGGCGGCCCGTTGATAGTTCTCAGTCTGTTCATCCTTCGCGTACGGCTGCTTGACCGGTGCTTTGGGATACTTTCCAACGACAGCCAGTTTGGCCAGATCCGATGACGCGGAATAGCAGTAGATTTTTCCCTGATCGGTGCTGACCACCAGATGGCGATTTGCGACCACCAAGCCTCGAGCAGCGCCCTCGACGTCGGTTTCCCAAAGAGTTTTTCCATCGGCGGCGTTTAGCACTGACACCTTGTTATCTCCGCCGGCGATGATCAGTTCGCCGGCGCGGATCAGAGCTGACTCGTGTGGCAACTTTGTCTTCCAGGCAATGCCGACCTCGGCGATTTTGCCCATCTTGGCGCGAAGCTGTGCGGCAAGCTTCTTGTTCCTGCGAGCCCGATCGAGTTGCAGCTTGAGCTTCAGCCATCCTCGACTTGCCTTGGCGTTGGCCGCACGGTCGACGGCAATGATCGTTCCTTCGCGGGCCAGATATGCCCGATCACCGGTGACCACCATCTGTCGGCCAGGTAGCCAGGCGTGACCAACATCGCCGGTCTTCTGATTCATCGCCAGGAAATGGTGCGGTCCGGCCGTAAAGAGTTGATCGTCGACCAACAGGGCTTTGGCTCCACCGATCACACCACCGGCGTGGCCGCGCCAAGAATGTTTGCGACGATGGACCGAGCGGCCGGTTTTCTTGTCGAAGGCGACCGGTAGCGTACGGCCCGACGGAACGAACAGCAACTCACGGTTACACAACAGATAACCCTGCGGCGTGAGATCATCGCGGCCCGCATCGCGTTGGCTGATCGCATCGTTTCGCCAGATGAATTTCCCGGTCTTGGCATCGGCGGCGCAGAGATAGATCGTTTCGTGCGGAAAAACCCCCGCCCCGAAATAGGCCACGCCGTCATCGATCAGCACCCCGGTGCGCACTGGCCAGCGAGAGATCATTCTCCCTCGCGCAAGCAACCGCTCGTCTTTGTCCGCGACGCGCTGTTTCCACACGACGCGGCCATCGGCGGCGTCAAAGCAATAGACAAGCCCGTCGTCCGATCCGACATAGAGCCGGCCGTCGTGCAGTGTCGGAGCTAGGCGAATCGGCCCGCCGGTAAAGTACGCCCATTTCTGTTTGCCGGTCTTGGCATCGACGCAATAGACCTTGTGGTCAACCGACGAGCCGAAATAGACATTGCCGCCGCCGGCGACTGTTTGAATCGCATCGTCAAACGCAACGCGATGACGCATTCGCTTGCCTTCAATCGGCGTGTTGCGAGGCCCTTCCCACGCCATCTCGGGCTTGGCCGGTGCGGTGTAGACCCAGCGAAGCGACAGCGGTGTCTTGAGCGTCTCGTCAGTCGATCCGGCTCGTTCGTTGCCGGCCAAATAGGTCGGCCAGTCAGCGCCATAAGAGCTTGACATCACACAGAGAGACACCACGCACAGAGACACAGCGACCAGCGTAACCGATATCCGACGAACCATGCGCATCTCCTGCCAACCAAGGGAAGTACTACAGAAACCTGTGTGGAGATTATACCGCACAGACGAGTCAGGCCGCTATCAATGCAGCACCGGGCAGGAATCGAACCACTGTCGGCCCTGCTCCTGCATCCAGTCGTTCGAGATCGACGGGCCCCAATCGCCATGCTCGTAGAAGGCCAACGAGGGCTTGGATCCGGTATCCCACGCCTGTTGAATCGGATCGACGATGCTCCAAGCGAGCTCGACTTCATCGCTGCGCGCGAAAAGGCTGGCATCGCCTTCCAGTGCGTCGAGCAGCAGCCGCTGATAGGCCTCCGGCGAGCTGCGAGAGAATTCCTGCTGATAGTTGAAGTCGAGATCGGTCATCCGCAGCTTCATGCCGGCGTCGGGGGCTTTGGTGAGAAAGTGCATCTGAATTCCTTCGGCCGGCTGCACTTGAAGCACGAGTCGATTGGCATCATGACCGGACCGGCTCGTCGGACCGAACATCATGTGCGGCGGCTGACGAAACTGAATCACAATCTGAGTGGTGCGACAACTCATCGCCTTGCCGGTCCGCAGATAAAACGGCACCCCCTGCCAACGCCAATTGTCGACCGCCAGTTTGACGGCGGCAAAGGTTGGGGTGTTGCTGTGAGTTGCCACGTCGGGCTCGTCACGGTAGTCGCGATACTGGCCGCGCACTGTTCGCTGAGCAATCATCTCTGGATCGAGCGGACGGATGGCGCGTAGCACTTTGACCTTTTCATCACGGACGAGATCCGCTTGGAACCGCGACGGGACTTCCATTGCGGTAAACATCATCAACTGCAGCAAATGATTCTGGATCATGTCCCGCAGCACGCCAGCAGTATCGAAGTAACCGGCCCGATCGCCGACCGTGACCTTCTCTGCCACGGTGATCTGTACATGATCGATGTAGTTGCGATTCCAAATCGGCTCGAAGATCGTGTTCGCGAATCGCAACACCAACAGGTTCTGCACGGTCTCTTTGCCGAGATAGTGATCGATCCGAAAGACCTGTCGCTCGGCAAAAACCCGATGGACCGCTTCGTTCAGACGTTGCGCCGATTCGAGATCCGCGCCGAACGGTTTTTCGATCACGATCCGTCGGTGGCCATTCTGCTCGTGGGCCAAGCCGCTCGCACCAAGTTGTTCGACGGCCGGCTCGTAGAATCGCGGGGCGGTCGAGAGGTAATAGATTCGATCGCTCGGAGAACTCTGTTCGACTTCGTCCAACAACTTGGCAAGCGATTCGAAGTCGTCGCTGCTTCCGATGTCGCCGGGCGAGTAATAGACCCGCGAGGCAAAGTCGGCCCAGGTCTCGGCGTCGAATTCGTCGCCAATAAACTGTTCGGTTGAGTCGGCTAATTTGGTCCGCCACTCGTCATGCGAGAAGGTGGTCCGCGAGAAGCCAACAATCCGGGTTCCGTCGGGCAAACGGTTCTGTGCGTGAAGCCGGTAGAGCGCCGGGATCAGCTTTCGGCGGGTCAGGTCGCCTGAGGCGCCGAAGATGATGATGGTGTGCGGCATGGCGTTGTTCTTGCACGACCAGTGGTCGCGGCTTTACAGGGCTAGATGGTTACCGCCGTGAATCCGCCGTCAACGTATATGCTGGCGCCGGTCATAAAACTTCCGGCGCGTCCGGAAAGCATCAGCAACGCGGCACCAACCAACTCTGGCGGCTCGCCAAATCGATTCATCGGCGTGTGTTGCATGATCTGAGCGACCCGATCGGCCGTCAAAATCTTGCGGTTCTGCTCGGCGGGAAAAAATCCCGGACAGAGACAGTTCACTCGTACGCCGTGCGGAGCCAGTTCGTTAGCGACGTTCTGTGTGAGATTCACCACGGCTGCCTTTGACGCCGAATAGGCATACACACCTGAGAGCGGCGGCCCGGCCGAGACGCTGCCGATGTTGAGGATCGCCCCGCCCGCATCGCGCTTGGCCATGTAATCGCCGAAGATCTGGCATCCCAGGTGGGTGCTGGTGAGGTTGGTCTCGATCACTTTGTGCCAGTCGTCGTCGCCGACCTTAGCGTACTCGTCCTTGTGATTCGCACCGGCGCAGTTGATTAGCATATCGACCTGCCCCTGCTCGCTAAGCGTCGTGTCGAGCAACGCCTGAATCGAGGTTCGCTCGGTGACATCAACCGTCACAAACGACGCCTTGCCGCCCGCGGACTGAATCGCTTCGACTCGGGCTTTACCACGCTCCTCACTGCGGCCTGCGACGACGACATGGGCGCCTGCCTGGGCAATGCCATCGGCCAGCGCCCCGCCCAACACACCGGTCGCCCCGATCACCACGGCAACCTGATCATCGAGGCCGAAGAGCTGCTGGAGGTACGTTTGGGATGGAGTCGTCATGGGGAATGTCACATTGGGGATGTGCGTTAGTTAGTGCTACACATTGTAAAGCCGCGACCAGTGGTCGCGCAAAACGAACTGCTTTCCTGCGCGACCACTGGTCGCGGCTTTACATACATAAGGGGGAGTAGTTTACTCGCCCGGGTCGCGGCGATCTTGGATCCATTCGGCGTGGAAGACGCCCTCTTTGTCGGTGCGGTTGAATGTGTGGGCGCCGAAGTAATCGCGTTGGGCCTGCAATAGGTTGGCCGGCAGACGATCACGACGATAGCCGTCGTAGTAAGCAAGTGCGGTGGTGAATGCCGGCATCGGAATCCCCAGATCAACGCCCGTCTTCACGACATTTCGCCAGGCGTCTTGGGCTTGGTGAACGGCTTCTGTGAAGAACGGATCGACCAGCAGGTTTTCGAGATCCGCATCACGATCGAAGGCCTCTTTGATTCGCTCAAGGAACACGGCGCGAATGATGCAGCCGCCACGCCACAGCAGTGCGATCTCGCCAAAGTTCAGCGGCCAGCCATGCTCTTTCGCGGCTTCGCGAAGTTGCACATAGCCCTGGGCGTAGCTAACGATCTTCGACGCATAGAGCGCTTGGCGAACCTGCTCGATGAACTCCTTGCGGTCGCCGTCGAATGATCCCGACGGACCTTGAAGCACGCTACTGGCCCGAACTCGCTCCTCTTTGGCCGCCGACAGGCTGCGAGCATAGACCGCTTCGGTGACCAGCGTGCTCGGCACACCCAGGTCGAGCGCCAATTGGCTCATCCACTTGCCGGTTCCTTTGGCTCCCGCGGTGTCCATGATCTTATCGACCAACTCGCCTTCGCCATCAGGATCTTTGACGCTGAAAATATCGCGGGTGATCTCGATTAGGTAGCTTTTCAGGTCGCCACGATTCCACTCGGCGAACACTTCGTAAAGCTCGTCGTTGGTCAGGCCCAACGCATGCTTGAGCAGGAAGTAGGCCTCGCAGATCAACTGCATGTCGCCGTACTCGATGCCGTTGTGGACCATCTTGACGTAATGCCCTGCGCCGCGCGGTCCAACCCATTCGCAACACGGAATGTCGTTATTCGGTCCGACCTTGGCCGAAATCGATTGAAAGATTGGCTTGACTAGCGGCCAGGCTTTTTCGCTTCCTCCGGGCATCATGCTGGGGCCCTTGAGCGCTCCCTCTTCGCCGCCGGAAACGCCTGTGCCGATATAGAGCAGGCCCTTTTCCTCGACATACTTCGTCCGCCGCTCTGTATCGGTGAAATGCGTGTTGCCACCGTCGATGATCACGTCGCCCTCGTCTAGCAGCGGGATCAGATTGTCGATCAGCGCGTCGACGGCCGGTCCGGCTTTGACCAGCATCATCACCTTGCGAGGTTTTGCGAGACTGCTTACCAATTCTTCGACCGAGTGGCAGCCAACAAACCGTTTGCCGCCGGCGCGGCCGGCGATCAAGTTATCGACCTTCTCGGTCGTGCGGTTATAGACGGCGATGCTGTAGCCGCGACTTTCGACATTCAGGGCCAGATTTTCGCCCATCACGGCAAGGCCAATCAGGCCAAAATCACAAAGATCAGTTGCAGTAGACATAGTTCAATCACTTCGCATTAGGGGGCTTATCGGAATTCCAATCTGTAACTCATTCACCACTTCAAAACTGTAAAGCCGTGACCAGTGGTCGCGTCCCGCCATCTCACTCAACCGGCCACGGCGGCTGCTCCGGCAAATACTCAGCGAACTCAGCCAGCAGCGCCGCCTGATACTCTCCGGCAAACTCTCCACCAAGGAACTTATCGATCCCTTCTTCGTGAAAACGCTTCCAACTCGCTTCCTCGGCGCCGGGGTTGATCGGGTAGAAGAGACAGTCGTTGGCTTTCGCCGCCCGATGATCGCCAGGGGCGTCACCAATCATCAGCACATGGCCCGCCGGGTATTTGGTCGCGTTGCTGAGCGTTTCTTTCTTGTTGCCGGACTCTTGGCCGCAGATCGCGGCGACAAATTTCGCCATGTCGTGCTCTTCCCATTCGGCCTTGAGCGCCTCGTTGGGAGTCGCCGAGACCACCAGCATGTCGGCTTTGTCCGCGAGTCGCTCCAAGCTCTCGCGGACCATCGGGAACGGCGGCACGTGGCGAACCATTGCCGCCACCGCCTCGTTAACGGCCGTCGACCATGTCAGGGCATGCCGCAGATCGGGGTCGCCTGACTCTTTTACTTTCGCTTCCAACGCCGGGTTCCCCAGCTTGGTTTCTTCTTCGACCCATCGTGCTAGCGATGCGGGAACCTCGGGATTCACGCCGCGGGCACGAACCTCAGGACGTTTCTGCAACCACTCAAGAGCCTCGACCAGTGCGGGAAACCGATTCACGCCGCGGCTCTTGGAGTAGAGGTTCACAAACTCGGCCGCCTCACGAGCGTACTTGCTGACGCCCTGGAGTTCGTAGTAGTTGATGATGTTCGGGATGAAACACTCTTTGTGCTTCAGTTCCATGGTGTCGAACGCGCAGCCATCGGAATCGATGCCAACGAGAAAATCGTGTTGCGGGGTGATTTCGTACATGCCAGCTTGGGTTGAATTCAAAAATTGGGGGATAAGTTGATGTAAAGCCGCGACCAGTGGTCGCGCAGGAAAGCAGTTCGTTGTGCGCGACCACTGGTCGCGGCTTTACAAATGAGTGATTGCTACGTCCGGTCGGCTTGGGGTTGATACTTGTCCAGTTTCTGGTCCGCGAACAACTCGCGAAAACGTGTCATGCGTTGGCGACCATCAACCATCGGCAGACTGATCATGCCTTCGCCAACGAGCGGTTTACAGTAACGCACGAACTCGTCGGTCACGTCGCAACCGCTCTCGGCAATCCAGTGAGCCGGGAACTTTCGCTCGCTGTTGGCGACTTCCGGCAGGGGAACCTTATCGTAGCGGACGCTGTAAACATCGCCCGCGTTGCGAAGAATCGTCGACATATAACCGCTCTCGCCGCGAGCCGCCAACACCGCCGCGTTTTGGCCGGCGCGATACGATTCTTCCAGGTCGACCGTCGAAGCATAGGCGATCGCGTCGCGCTGATCGGTGCCCGGCACGTTACATCGGGCGGCACCCTTGGCGGCCAGACCGACTTGATTTAGATAATTGGTCACGATCTGCGCGACCGTAATCTGACTAGAGCTAAACGACGTGTGACCAAAGGAATCTTTTACTTCACCCAGATCGCCAACATCGAATCCCTCGCTTACCACGACGATGCACCGGCCATCACGGCGGAGTTGCTCGTTCACATTATCGGCCATCTGCTCGAGCGAGCAGGGACTCTCGGCCAGATAAATCTGCAGCGGCATCTCGCGGTTCGGATCGGCTAGTCGAGCCGCAGCGGGAATGAACCCAATCTTGCGGCCCATCGCTTGCATTACCAATACTGGATCGGCCGGGCAGGAACCTTTGTTCTCTTCGTTGGCATTTTGTACCGCGTGCATCCAATACTTGGCGGTCGAACCGTAGCCCGGCGTGTGATCGATCAGCTTGAACTCGCTGTCGCCGACGTCGTTGTCGATCGTTTTCGGACCGCCGACGCCGACTAGGTCGAGCCCTCGTTCGCGGGCGAGCAGCGCGATCTTGTTGGCGGTGTCCATCGAGTCATTGCCGCCGATGTAGATGAAGTAACCGACGTCGTGTGCCTTGAGCACTTCGATGCAGCGATCAAAATCTTCGTCCTGGCCATCCTTGAGCTTGTACCGACATGTGCCAATGGAACCAGCGGCCGGGGTGTAACGCAGCAGCGAGACCTCTTCCGGGCACTGCGATGACAGGTCGAGCAGTTCTTCCTTCAGCACCCCTTCGATGCCATGTCGGGCACCGTAGACTGTGCCGATCTCGGGAAGATCGCGCGCGGCTTCGATCACGCCGCGGACCGTATTGTTAATCACCGGACTAGGTCCGCCACTTTGGGCGACGACCAGATTGCGTGGCTTGGCCATTGCATCTACCAACAAAACGGACAGAAAGAAGACTCATTTGGCGTGGGGCATCCCACACCGCCACGGGGGACGCTCAGCGAGCAGCTTCCACAGCGTTACCGCCACGGAGAAGCGCTCAGCAAAGAATCGGGCATTATAGTGGCCCCGCGCGACGCCGACAATGAGGGGGATTTTCACCCACCGCCGCCAATAACCACGCCCAACCCCAATGTAAAGCCGCGACCAAATGTAAAGCCGCGACCAGTGGTCGCGCGAGAATCAACTCTCAAAAGAAAACCGCCCGCCAAATGGCAAGCGCCCTCTACCAAAGCTACGAAGAAGCTTCGGGAGTACGCGACGCCTGTTCACGCCCACACGCACCAATCAATCGCAGCACGCTACGATTGATTTCCAACGTGTTATTAGGCTCGTCCATTTCGTCACAGACCTTCTCGGCCCGCTGAGCGATCGACGGGCACCCATAGTTGCGCCCCGTTCGTTGCAGGTTCTCGCTGACCCGACGCACTTCGGACCAATCGCTTGCGGTCGTTGCTTCGACGAGTCGGTCCATGCGCCCCACGAGGCTATCCATGTAGCGTGACACTCGAGCGTTGTCTGCGGCCGCCTTGGCGATCGGTTTGGCCAAATCGGCGTTGGGGGTGTGAGATGAATTCATCGGTCGTACCTTTGTGCGAGAGGGATCAGTACGGTCACACAGAACCTCGCAAGTCTACGCCACGCTGGTGCGCCGCGCTCGGGGCAGGCACCTGATGTGGCATCACCATCGATGCAATCGGTACAACCGGCCGGCGACTCGTTATGCCGCGTGCCGCAGCGGGTGGATCGATTCGCGATGAAGCATCTCACGCACGCAAGACTGGATGACCGATTGCATCACCACGTTCTCGACCTGCCGACGATCTTCGCCCGAAAGCTGGCGGCCGGAGAGCGTTTGAACAAGCTCTACCGCGACGACCGGACGGCTATGAGCGCGAATATAGCCACGGGCCTCAGCAAGGCTCATCAGTGCCATCTGACCGGACACACGCTGAGAAATCCGAGAGTGGCACGTGCGTGCGATATCACGTGCCAAGGCGGGTAGGTCTTCGGGGTGCCGTAGTCGTGAGATCCATTGCTGAAGGCCCATGAGTGTGGTCCTTATACTGGCGAGTGACTGGGAGCCGCCAAGGTGTGAAAAACTGGGCGGCGTGTAATTTTCGGCGAAATAAGTTTCGCCAAGGAAAGTGCGGCTGCACAGATTAGCATCGAGTATCCGCCGGGAAATTCTTCAATTCATTCCCCCCCGGGGACCCGCAATCCCACGAAGCGACGTGCTACCGCTGCCTTCTCTGGCAGTAGCCCTTGACCTATCCGCAATGTTTTCCTACCTTACCGCGCTATAGACAGAAGGCGCCGTGGCCAAGTGGCTAAGGCAGTGGATTGCAAATCCATCATCCCCGGTTCGAATCCGGGCGGCGCCTCTTTGATTTCCCCCTCAAAACGACGGGGGCTCGGTATCGCACGGCGGCTCGTCAGCATAGGTTGGCGAGCCGCTTTTTGCGTCACACCGCCTTGGTCGCCAAACAGCGAGATCTCCTTCCTTCGCCCATACGCGGAAAAAGCGATGGCGATGGGCGTGTGTTGCCACAATACGCGACATCGGGAGCCGGGAGAGGTATAAAGGTAGTTTCAAACGGGACATCCCGACTTGTCGTGATGCCAACAAACTAACCTCAATTGGCTGGGAGACTCAATCATGCCGATCCGGGCTCGAAGTGCTTGCGCGGCAGTCTGCCTGTTCCTTGTGTCGGCGCCGTTGGCGCTGGCGGACTTGTCAATCAAGGCGAGTCCTGACGGGCCACGCGATGCGGTGACGTCGCCGGTCGAAACGGAGTGGACCTACAGCATCGACGGTGGAAAGACGTTTGCCGCGGATGCGCCCGTCGTTACCAAAGGGCAGCAGCAGGAGGTCGTCCTCCGCGGCGTGTTCCATGTTGACGATCCGGAGAAAGTTGCCGGTCTCTATCTCCGCCACGAAGGAAAAAGCGCCGTCGTCTGCACTGGGCAGCGTCGGCAGATGATGATCAAGGTCTGGCATTTCAATCAGGGCATCGAGAACACCCGGGTCACGCTCGGCGGAAAACCGCTGACGGGCTCAGTCGCAACCACGTGTTACTACTGGATGCCGCTCGATCCGTCGGGGCTGATCAGCAAAGGCAAGAACACGCTCGAAGTTCGCGGCACATTCTTCAACGCAACCCTTCCCGAGCCGGCAAAGCTCTTTCCAAAACTCGCCGCCGCCGTACCGCAAGCGCCCAAGATATTGCATGGCCCGGTGCTCGGTTCTCTCGATGCGGAATACTTCAGCGTGACCTGCAAGACGGGCGCGCCGGCCAAGGTAACTGTCCGGGCCACTGACGCAGCGCGGCCCGAATCCGCAACAACGGCGTCTTCCGGTGGTGGCTATTACCACCGTTTGAAGATCCCGCTGCCCAAGGGCGCGCGAAAGGTATCGTATCGTGTGACGGCCGAGCTTGCGGGCAAGAAGTCGACGGTCGGGCCGTTTTCGTTTCATCTGCCTCGAGGCCCGGCAGGACATTTGAAGTTTGTGGTGATAGGTAACACGCGCTGTCATCATCTTTACACGAAGCATACCGGTCCCAAGCTCGCAGCCGCGATGCTTGCTCAGAAGCCCGACCTGTTTCTGCATGCGGGTCAGGTTTCGGAATTTCCCTGGTGGGATTTTTACTGGGAGCCGGCATTCTTCGAGCCTTATCGCAAATTGGTTCGCACGGTGCCGACGTATCTCGTGGGACCGGAGTTTCGTGAACACTCAGGCGGGGCAAAGGCGATCTTCTACACGCCCGCCTCCGAAGGCCATGCACGTACATGGACGCAGGTCATCCAAGGCGTTCGGATCATTGCCATCGACGGAATCCAAGACTGGTCGGCCGCGAGTAACAACACAAAATGGCTCGATACGGTCCTAAGCGAGTCCAAGGAGAAGTACGTCTTCGTGTTTGATCACTTCCCAGGCTACGCGTCGGGCAAGTTGAGCCGCCCGCCGTTGTTTCGCCCGATGGCACAAGCTCGCGAGGTGATTCATCCGCTGCTGGCAAAGCACAAGGCGACGGCACTGATTTCCGCGTGCGAATTTGAATACGAGCGGAGTGAGCCGAAGGGCGACAAGGGCGTTCCGCAGATCGTGATCGGCGGCGGCGGAGCGAAGTACTACGCTCAGAGCGGCCGCGCCACGCGGAACAATCCCTTCATCAAGGTCTATCACCGCCGACATGGTTTCTGTCTGTTTGAAGTCCAGGGCGAGAAGTGCCTGATGCGGGCGATCGATATTGACGGCGTCGAAATGGACCGGCGGACCTTCGCGCCGCGGTGAGTGACCTTGTGTGGAACTTCGATCCAATTCGGCGTCCGGAGTGCTGTCGTCCGGCGCTATCGTATTTTGTCGCGGCTTAGTTGAGCGGCCAACCGGCGAATACGAGGGTCACGATCACTGTGGGCAAGGGCCTCGATCCGAGCAAGCAGCCGGCGATCAGCACCCGCAGCGAGCGTTCCCATTGCCGCCAGTCGCACTTCGGCGCTGGGGTCGTGGGCAAGTCGTAACAGCCAGGCCCGACCGTCAACGTCCTGCAGACGTGGCAGCGCATCGACCAATCGACGGCGCACGTCGATATCATCGGAGGTCAATCGCCGCGCGATTTCTAACTCGATCGAATCAAAACCGCGGCTGATGAGTTCATCTTCGGCCTCAGCGCGGCGTTTGTGATCCCGCAGATGAAGCCGGCGCATCAGATCGACCGTGTCCAATCGACGCACATCGACCGATGGGCTTGATGGCGGCTGTGGTGCCGCTTCCGCTGCAAACAGTTTGCGAATCGCTGAATGGGTTGGCTGTGGCGCGAGTTGAGAGGGCGGGGCTGTTGAGCCATCGCCCGAGGGCAATTCGCGTGGCGGTACGATGAATTTCGATCTGGGTGCCTTCGTGCCAGGTATCGGCAGCGCAGCCACGAACGGGTCGATGGTCCTTGGCGGTTTGACGGCTGGAACGAATTGCGGGACTTGTTGTTCATCGGCCGGTCGCGGCGAAACGGTGACCTCGCCACCCGGTAGATCACCGCCCGGTAGCGACGAAAGTGTTTCGATCTTGACCGCCGGATCGACCCACTGACGCCGTTTCGGTTTTGCAGTGACACGATTTTCTGGCGGCAATTCAAACAACGGGTTCGCGGGGCTATCGCTCTGCTTGGTCGTGCCAGCCCGCACGAGGCGCTCGCCGACGGCAATCAGGTGGGCCCGCGAGGTGCCATCGTTGATCGGCCAGGCGAGCACTCGGATCGCGGTTGCCGCGGCGAACCGACGCGACGCCGGTTCGTATCGATCGACCTGCTCAGCCAGGGCGTCCAGCAGCAGGACGACTCGCGTCGTTCGCGGCTGGATCTTTAACGTCTCCCATGAGTCGGTGCGCTCACGAAGTACCTTGCGAGCGGCCTGCTTCACGGTTTCTCGCCGTGAAGCGAGCGCTTCGGCCAGAACGCCGATCCCCTCGTCGCTGGTCTTGTTGGTCAGTCGCAGTTCGGCCAGCACGCGATCGTCGGGCAACTGTTCAAGCCGGCGAGCCCACGAATTGGTAAATGAGCGCGTCGTCCACTTGCGAAGCATCACCGCCGATGCGACCAGCGCCACGGTGACCGCCAGCAGCAGCATGACGCGAGGAAGATTGATTGGTTTTTTTCGCATGGCCAACCGGTTGCGAGCGAAACGGGACCTGTTTGGGGCCGCGTATCATGCACAGAAGCCCCTGATTCGGGCAAGAGCGTTTGCGCCAATCCAGCACGAGATAGCACATGAAAGATCGAGACCTG
>Ga0114996_10003704_pt1 | contig 18801 bp, 16 predicted proteins | sample ArcticOcean_MG_C_4_FD_87039 | JGI IMG/M metagenome (GOLD analysis project Ga0114996, IMG submission 87039) | Marine microbial communities from western Arctic Ocean - ArcticOcean_MG_CB4_134 | ecosystem: Environmental > Aquatic > Marine > Oceanic | place: Arctic Ocean: Canada Basin | collected...
CCAGAGTCATGACCCCGGTCATCGCAAAACACTGCATCAAGACCGAAAGCACATTCTTGGCGCGCACCAAGCCGCCGTAAAACAGCGCCAGGCCCGGAATGGTCATGAACAATACCAGGGCCGTGGCCGTAAGCATCCAGGCTGTATCGCCGGAATCCAGCGCCTCAGCCCTAGCCAGGCCGGGCACCCCCAGGACCAGCAGCGCTGGCAAAACCAGGCACCACTTATTTCTTATATCCCTACTCCTATCAAACATATCCAATTCCCTCCCTTTGGCCTATGGATATACACAGTGAAATTTGTTTAGAAGGTATAATATATCATGTCGCGGCAGGCAAATTTTTTCACCCTCGGTCGACCCATTTATAAGCCGCTTTGGCATTTTTCCAAAAGTATTTCTCTCGTGCCTCTTCCCCCTTGGCGGAAAAATATTCGTTGACGGTGTTAAATACCTGGGCGTAGTCCCCGCCTACATCCGATACCGGCCAATTGCTGCCATAGACTAACCGGTCGGCGCCAAACGCATCCCATAACACGTCGAGCATAGGTGTGTAAAAGACTACGTCGGCCGGCGCCGGTTTGTCTACAGTCGACTCCACTAACCCCGACACTTTGCAATAGACCTGCGCACAGGAGGCCGCCTGGTACATATTTTCGACCCAGAGCGGATCCGGCGCACCGCCGTCGATCGATAGGCTGCCGATGTGGTTGATGACAATGCGCAATTGGGGCAGGCGCTGCGCCAATTCGCTGACGCCGGGCAAGATGGCGTAGGAGCCCAACACGTCCAATTCCAGGTCCAGGCTGGCCAATTTCTCCATATCCCCGGCAAAACCATCCTTGTCGATGTCCTCAAAGTGGCCGCCGCCAACGCGGATGCCACAGAACAACTCATGGCCAGCAAAGCGCTGCAAATGAGCGCCAAACTCCTCGGTGCAGGGATCGATATGGCCCACTAAACCAACAATGCTGGTATCGTCCACTGCCAGATCGAGAATCCACTGATTGTCTTCCAGCCAGGCGCTGGCCTCCACCACCACCGTGCCCGTCACCCCGTGCGGTGCGGCCAAGGCGCGCCAATGCTCGGGCAAGACGGTGCGGTAGAGCAATTCATTGTCCGGCCCCGGCCAGGGCGCCCCTTGGGGCCGGTGCGGATCGTAGAAGTGAGTGTGTGTATCTATAATCATTATTACAGTGCTCCTCGGATTAAATAATGGGCCATAAATTCAGGCGACCACGCGTTTGATGCAAGCGACAAAGTCTAGCACGTCCTCTTCCGTCGTATCAAAACCCGCCATCCAGCGCACCTCACCGGTAGCGGCCTCCCACACCGGAAAGAAATAATGCTCCTGTAGCGTCGCAATGCGCTCCGGAGGCATAAAAGCGAAAACCGCGTTGGCCTCTATCGGGTGGGAGAGACGCACCTGCGGGATCGCCTCGATTTGCTGCCCCAGAAAACGCGCCATCGCATTTTCGTGCTGGGCAATCTGGCGCCACAAATCGTCGTGCAGCAAGGCCTCAAATTGCACCGCCAAAAAACGCATCTTTGACGCCTGTTGCAACCCCTGCTTGTGTATGTGAGCCATCCCGTCGGTCAAGCCCTGGCGGCAGAACACTACGGCATCGCCTAAGAGCAGCCCATTCTTGGTGCCGCCAAAGGAAACCACGTCGACCCCCACGTCGGTGGTCATCTGCTTAAAACCGATGCCCAGACTCGCCGCCGCATTGGGCAAACGCGCCCCGTCTAGATGCAGGAACATATGGCGCTCGTGGGCAAAATCGGCCAGCGCCCTTATTTCGTCCAGACTGTAGACTGTGCCCAATTCCGTCGGCTGGGTGATCGAAAGCACTCGAGCCTGGGATACGTGAGAATCCTCGGGCGGCGGGATCAATTGCGCCAAACCGTCCACCTCAATCTTGCCCTCCACCGATGGCACTGGCACCATGCTACACCCGGTGAAACGCTCGGCAGCGCCGCATTCGCCTATGTATATATGCGAGGTCTTGGCGCAAACTACCGAATGGTGCGCCCGCGTTAAACTGGCGATGCTGAGTACATTGGCCGCCGTACCATTAAAGGCAAAGAAAATCTCGGCCTCGTCGCCAAAATGCTCCTTAAAACGAAGGGTCGCGCTGGCCGTGTAAGGATCCCCGCCATAGGGCCGCGCGTGCCCCACATTGGCCGCCTGTATGGCCTCCATGATCTGCGGATGTACGCCGGGGCCGTTGTCGCTGTAAAATTCCTTCTTGTTTTCCAAAGTCTCCATCTATTGCTCCAGTTCATTTTCATTTTCATTATTATGGGCAAAAGCGTAGACGTAGCCATCGCAGCCGCCAATCCACAAGCCAGTGCCCGACAGCGCCGGCCCAGCAGCCAGCGGCACGCCCAAGTTTTGCTGCCAGACACATTGGCCATTTGTCACATCTAGCACGTAGAGGCCGCCGTTGGCCGCGCCTATATAGAGATGACCACCGGCGACCACCGGACTGGTCAAAGTGGCTGACCCACTGCGCGCATAGGGGGTAAACAAAGCGCCCTCCTCCCCCACATCCCAACGCCAGACCTCGGCGCCGCTGCCCACATCCAAAGCGTGCAAGGTTCCAGCGGCCGTCGGCACAAAAAGCCAGCCACCGGCCAGCGCCGGAGAAGCTTGGCTGCGCCCCACCGACAGCGACTTTTCCCAGCACAGTTCGCCCGTCTCCAACACAAAAGCCCGCACTGTGCCGCCGCTGACTGTATATATGACTCCTTCGGCGCCGACGACCGGAGTGGAGTACATATGATGCGACTTGCCCTCTTCCTTATACCATATCGTCTTGCCCGTACTGGCCTCTAGCACCGCCAAGTTGGTCGGCTGCGATAAGAAAGCCACCACCAAATAACGCCCTAGCGCCGCCGGCGAAGCGTACGAGCTAATCCAATCGTCCGGCCCCAGATCATCGCGCCGCCAAGCGACCTCACCACTTTCCTGATCCAGCGCCACCAAGTGTGAACTCACCCCGGTGTACACCCGCCCACCCCAAGCCAACGGACTGCTGTAGACCCAACGCCGCGAGGGATCCCCCACCTGATATGTCCACTCCACCTCCCCATTGTCGGCATCCAGGGCCAAGACCTGCCCAGTTACTGTGACTGCAAAGAGCCGACCACTGCCATAGGCCGGAGCGCGTTTGAGCGCCGCATCGGTAGCGGCGCTCCACAGTAAATCTCCACTCTGCGCTGCCAATGCCACCAAGCCGTTGCCCTCAATCTGGTCTTCATTTTTGATGGCCTGGAATATTTTGCCCTGCGCCACTAGAGGAGACGCCATATGAATAGAACCGCCCGTCCCCGCCTTCCAGCACAGACTCAACGGCGGCCGCGGCCCCTGCGTACCCGCCCCCGTACGGCCGATATTGCCCTGGAATAGAGGCCACTCCGCATCCACCCGTGGCCGCACCGCCCCCGGTGGCTGCACCACCCCGGCCACATTGTCCGGATGTGGCCGAAAAGTAATGCCCGCAAAAACACCGGCCGGCACCAACGCCCGAGTTTCGACCCGCAAACGACCGTCTTCATAGGTAAACAGCCGATAGGCACGCGGGCTCTGGTCAATGCCACCAAAGCTGAAGTTCGGCGTATTGTAGTGCACCGTCTGCCCATCGACAAAGAGCCGCGTTGAATGCCAGTGCCCCGACAGCGTCGCAATGAGCGGAAATTGGCGCCACTGTCCATAAAATTCACTGCCCCAAGGATAGTGGTTAAGCAAAACCACCGGCCGCCCCTGCGGCTGCGCCGCCAAATCAGCGCCCAACCACTGATCCTCAGCCGTAGCCACATAACCCAAATTGCCCGTCCCACTCCCCCGGCGCATATGCGCCTCTCCATCATAGACCGCAAAATGCACCGGCCCCCAGTCAAAACTGTAATAAAGCGGCCCCAAATGCTCAGCAAAGTGGGCCCCTTCGACCTCCACATCATCGTCGTGGTTGCCCGCCACATGAAAGCAAGGCAACGGACAATTCTCCAAAATCTGCAAATAAGCAGCGTATTCCTCCGCCCGACCACCGGCCGTCAAATCCCCAGTAGCCACAACAAACTGAGCCGCCCCCTCCACCTCCTCCAACATACGCTGCAAATCGGCACTAAAATCCCCGGGCAAAGAACGCTGCTCAGTAGAAATATGCATATCGGTGATCTGCACAAACGAAAAAGTATCTACCGCACTCTGCCCATAACCGCGCAACATAAAGTCCACCGCCGCCACCGTCGGCTTGCGATAAAAACGCCCCATGGACGCATACCCTGCCGGCACCGTAACCCAGACATAAGGCACCTCATCATAACGCGGTATCTCATAACGCCCCGCCTCATCCGTCCGCACCACTTCCCGCCCATTGGAAACACAGATACCAGCCAGCCCGCTCCCCTTATCGTCGTACACATATCCAGGAATAATCGCCATAGTCTCCTTCTCCCCATTACCACGATACAATGGCGTAAAATAGCCCTCCCTCCCCGCCTCTGCAAGCCCTCTCATAAATCACTATATTTCCACCCATAACTTTAACACGTTTTACACGAAAGGCCATCAATGAAACGCGTCCTCCTCGCCGGTTTCAAACAAGAAACCTCTAGCTTCAACCCCACCCCCACCCACTACCAAGACTTCATCATCCAACGCGGCGACGAACTCATCCGCGACCTAACCGGCACCGACACCGAATTCGCTGCCGCCTTAGACATCTTCGCCAACCAAGTCGAAGTCGTACCCACCTACGCCGCCTGCTCCATCTCCTCCGGTGGCCCCGTCGCCACCCCCGACCTCGACCGCCTCATTGACGAACTCGTCGACGCCGTGCGCCCCCACACCGACGTCGACGGCGCCTACATCGTCTTCCATGGCGCCATGGCCGGCGCCGACGAAGTAGACCCAGAAGGCCGCGTTTTGGCCCAGGTGCGCCAGCTCTTGGGGGACAAACCTATCGTCATTTCCCGCGACATGCACGGCATCCTCACCGACCGCCTAGAAGAAAACGCCGACGTCATCAACGTTTTTCACACCTACCCCCATATCGACCAATACAATACCGGTGAGCGCGCCGCCACCAACCTGCTGCGCTTGCTCGACGGCGCCAAACCCACCAAAACCCGCATCAAACTGCCCATGCTGGTGCGCGGCGACGAACTCATCACCGCTACCGGTATCTTTGGCGAGGCCATCCGCAGCTGCCAGGCGCTCGAAGCATCGCCGGGCGGCCTGGCCGCTTCCGTGCTCATTGGCAATCCCTTCACCGACGTGCCCGACCTGCGCTCCAACGCCCTGGTTTACACCGACAACGCCCCTCAGCGCGCCCAGCAAGAAGCCGAAGATCTGGCGCACTTCATGTGGCACAACCGCCAACATCTGATCGCCCCGCTCAAAAGCATCGAAGCAGCCATCGCCATCGCCGCGGCCACCGACGGCCTGACCGTGTTCTCCGACGCCGCCGACGCCACTTCCTCCGGCGCCCCGGGCGACGGCAATACCATCCTCAAAGGTTTCCTCACCAGTGACTATCCCGGCAAGGTGCTTTTGCCCCTAGTCGATGCACCAGCCGCCGCCCGCGCTTTTACCGCCGGTGTTGGCACCACCTTCACTACGCCCCTGGGCGGCACCCTCGACACCGAGCGCCACACCCCGGTCGAGGCCAAAGTCTACGTCAAGGCCCTCTTCGACGGCGACTTTCTCTACGAAGACGCCACCCAAGCCCGCGCCGGCCAAACCGCCGTGCTCGTGGTCGGCAATTTGACCGTATTGACCACCCAGCGGCCGGTCAATATCATGGGCCGCCGCGTTTTTGAATGCCACGGACTCAACCCCCAGCATTTTGACGTAGTAGTGTGCAAATCGCCCAACGGCTTTCGCACCCACTACGAAGCAATCGCCGCCGCCATCGTGCCCGTCGATGCGCCCGGCTCGACCAGCGCCAATATTAAATCACTGCCCTACCAACACTGCGCCCGGCCAACCTTCCCGCTCGACGATAATGTGCCGCCGCCCATTGGAGTAAATGAATAGACATGAAAATCGAACGCGTCGAAGTGCGGGCCGTCGGCCCCGAAATAGAACGCTACACCTGGTCCCACGATCTACCCGAGCAGTACATGACCAATACCATTGTGCGCCTCTACACCGACGAGGGAGTCGAAGGCGTAGGTGCGGTGGCCAATTACACCTCCTACGATTTTGACCGCTACACCGCCGAATCCATTCGCCACCTCATCCCGATTCTCCTGGGCAAAGACCCCCTCAAGCGCGAGAGCCTCTGGCCCAGCTTGTGGTCCCGCGTCTTTCCGCAAACCCCGGGCGCACTGGCCGCCGTCGACATCGCGCTGTGGGACTTGCTGGGCAAAGTGGCCAATCTGCCCATCTACCAACTCTTGGGCGGCGCCCGCGACCGCATCCAGTCCTATGCCAGCACGCCTATGTTAGAGGATGTGCCCGCTTATTTACGCTATGTCGAAGAGATGTTGGAACAGGGGTTTCGCGCCATCAAATTCCACGCCTGGTGCCTGCCCGACAAAGACCTGGAACTGGCCCGCGCCGTGCGCCAGCATTTTCCTGGCAAAGAGATCGCCTTCATGCACGATGCCGAAAACAATTACGACCGCCGTGCCGCCCTGCGCGTGGCCGAAGAGTTGCAAGATTTGGACTTCACCTGGTTTGAAGCCCCGCTGCTCGACTTCGACATCGAAGGTTATCGCGAATTAACCGAAAAAGTGCACATCCCGGTCATTCCTTCGGGCAATTGGATCCAGGATCTGCCGGCCTTTAGCGAAGCACTGCGCACAAAAGCCTGGGGCGCGGCGCGCACCGACGTAACGGTCTGCGGCGGTTTTACCCCTGGCCGCAAATGGATGGCGGTGGTCGATGCGGCGGGCATGGGGTGCGAAGTGATGGCCTGGGGGTATACGTTGATCGCGGCAGCCAATCTACACCTCATGCTGGCGTTTAATAATTGCACCTACTACGAGCAGGCGGTGCCCTACACCTCCTACGAGTACGGCATGAAAGACGTGATTCGCACTCAACCCGACGGTTATGTCTATGCCCCGAGCAAAGCGGGCTTGGGGGTGGAGATCGACTGGGACGCGATGGAAGCGGCGACCATTCACCACATCGACAGCGCCGACTAAATAGGCCAACTCTACTACAGTGCTATGGAAATATTGACTTGAAAAAGTCTAGATAATAGAAAGGATACTATGGCCGATCACCCCACCTTCGCGGCGCCACAAGTAGATGAAATTCTCGACTTTTTCCGGCGCCACAATTACGTCGTGCTCTCCGACACCCTGAGCGCCGAAGAATTACTCTACCTCAAAGGTTTCATCGACCGTTCCCAAGCCGAGTTCCCAACGGAATGGCGCATTGGCGATAAGGAAGTCTATTCGCACGCCCAACTGCTAATCAATTATCCGGAGTTAGACCCCTACATCCGCCCCCGGGTCGTCTTCCCCATAGTCGACGCCATCATGGGTCCAGATACTCGTTTTGCCCAATTTGACTTTCGCGACAGCCCCGATCAATTCGCCAAAAACGACACCATGCGTTTCCACCGCGACCGCACCGAGGTGCGCATCAAGGATGCCAACAACGAAAACGATTTTGAGTGCGCCTATGTGTGCAATATTCAGTATTTGACCGATGTCGATGAAAACACGCCATGCTTCTGCGTTGTGCCCAATAGCCATCCTTACGAAAGCATAGAAGAAGCCCAGGAAAAAATGGGCGCTGCCTACCAGGAAATCCACATCCACGGACCGGCCGGCACGGCCGTGCTCTATAATATTGGCATCTACCACCGCCGCTATCCCGGCTTACAGGACCAGGGCCGGCGCACCCAGCACAATTATTTTAGCCGCGCCGCCAGCCCGCCGCTGACCAATTGGGTGCTGCTCCCCCAGCGCCTAGCCGAACACCCCGATCCGGATCTGCGCACTTATTACAGCCAGTGGTCCGACGCCACTAAAGCTTTCGCCGAGGCCGGGTATTCACAGCAATATTACGACGACAATGTCATGGACAAACCCACCTGATCGTTAGGCCACCGATTTGCTCGGCTGATATTCGATCCGCCGCATAAAACGCTCGCCGACATCGTAGTCCGGCTGGTCGGAGACAAAACGCCACAGTTTAACGCGCTGCATGAGTTCGTAGCGATGTTCGTTGCCTTCCCAGCCGTGGTTAGTCGACAAAATCTGGCCGATCTCGGGATCGTCTAAATCCGCCGTATCGAAGTTGCGGACCTGCGGCTGTGTCGGATTGAGCCGCAGCTTGTACATGTAACGATCCTGATCGGTGTGATTGCTGCGCGCACCGTGCCAAACACGCGTATTCCACACATACATAGTCCCCGCCGGGCAGGTCGCCCAAATCTTACCGCGCATATGGTGGTAAATGCCAATCTCCGAAGTGCGCACATTGCGGTACTGCGACCCCGGAATTAGGAAGGTGCCGCCCATCTCATCTGGGGTGTCGGTGGGAAAAAGCGACAGTTGGATGTCGAAGTAATTTTCGCGAAAGTCGATGACCGAATCCTGGTGCATGTCCGCCCCCCTCATCTGCCTAGCCTTAACCAGGTGGGCGGCGTGGTGGTCGTACAATGGGTCGCTACCGACCAGGGAATGGATCAGGCCCTGCACCTGGGGCAACCGGAAAGTGTCACCCAGAGCAGTGCCCTTGGGCCAAGTATCCTCAAAGGGCGTGCCGACGGCGAGATATCCCCTACTATTTTGGCGCATTTCTTCGAGGCAGGCATTGCACAGATCCTCGGGCACCATGTCTTCGAATTTTAGATAACCAGAGGCGACAAACTGCGCCATCTCCTTTGCTGTTAGGCGATTATCCTTCATGATGAGCTTTCCTCCTCTTGCTGCAATTCATTGAATTTCGCTAGCACGGTCTGGTAGGGCAGCGGCCCCAACTCATAGCCGTCATCGTTGGAACGATGTTTGAGCTCCGACATCTGAATAACCTGCCAGCCGTCGCGCATCGCTTCCATGGCATTCTTGTAGGGCGGCTCACTCTCCTCAACGAAGTCGTGGACGCCCGTGCCCTGGGAGGCATTGTAGTGGGCCCAAGCAACGGCATTAGAATCGAGCGCCGGGGTGGTCTGAAATAATACTAGAATATCTTGTACGGCGGGCATGGAAAGACCTTCTTAGAAAATGGTGGTTGATATAGATCTCACGACATGAAAATAGACAATCTGCAATTGGTGTAAAGCCGCTAATTGGGCAGATAAACCGGTTAATCGTCGACGCTAAATACGCCGCGGTAAAGATGGCCGACACCTATCGCAATACCAAGTTCGTTTCTATAACGCTTGAGCAAACGAATTTCTTGCTCTGTCATCAACGAAACCGCATATCCTTGTGACCCCGCCCGGCTGGTGCGGCCAACCCGGTGCAGATAATCTTTACTCTGGGTCGGGATATCAAAATTAAATACGTGAGATACGCCGCTTATGTCGAGGCCGCGGGCGGCGATATCAGAAGCGATCATAACGTTTGCTACGGCATTGCGAAAATCGTCAATGGCTTTTCGGCGCCGCGAATTGTCCTGCGCGCCATGGAGATCAACGGCCGCTATTTTGTGATGCACCAGTTTTGCGGTGATTTCTTCGGCGTTGGCGTTGCGATGCACAAAAACGATGGCGCGCTCGGGGCCAATCGCACTGAGCAATTTTCGCAGTATGTCCGGCTTATCGCGTTCCTCGCACTCTATATAGGAATGTTCAATTGCAGTATTTATTTGGTCGCTGCCGGCATGAAGTTGGACTAGGTCGGGCGCCAGGGCCTCGGTTTCTTTAGAACTTTCAGCCTGCGTCGTCGCCGATACAAAAACCAATTGTCGCTCGCGCAGGGTCGACTTGATTATTTTTTGGATTGCGACCAGGCTGTCCCCCGACAATAATCGATCCGCCTCGTCGATTATTATGTTCTTGACCGTGTGCGGTTTAATCTTGCGCATATCGATCAATTCGTTGATGCGTCCTGGGGTCCCAATAATGACATGCGGTTTGCTCTTTAATTTTTCCAATTGGCGTTTGACCGAAGCCCCACCAATAAGCTCTTGTAAACGGATTTCCAGGCCAGATTTCTGGGCTAGGCTGCGTCCGAGTTCACCAATCTGCATAGCCAATTCGTGGGTGGGAACAACGATAATGCTCTGCAGTATGCGCTGGGCAGGATCGATCTGCGAAAACAGCGGCAATAGGTAAGCCAAGGTCTTGCCCGTTCCGGTTTCGGAGCTGACATAAGCACTCTTCCCGGCTACTAGAGCAGGTATAGCTGTGACCTGAATCGGCATAGGTTCAGTAATTTCTTCTGTCGCTAATGCCGATTCAAGAACCGATAATATTCCCAAGTCGCTGAAGGTTGTCATCTGGCTGCAATCTTTCTGTTGTGAGTTCGATTCGTACATGCCATTTGTATAATGAGCGCTTTTAGCCGATCACCTCTGACAGAATCCGCAGGTGATTAGTTCCAAGGATTTTGCGCACGTCATCCTCGGCCAATCCGCGTTGCAACAGCAGCTCGGTAATTTGCGGGTAGGTCATGGCACCCTCCACTAGCGTCCCTCCCCCGTCGAAGTCCGAGCCAAGGGCAACGTGATCGATCCCGGCCTTCTCTATCGCGTGCTCTATATGGTCGATCAGCCCGTCGATCGTCGGTGCCGCGTCATCGATAAACTCCGGCACGAAAGTAAGCGCGACTACCCCACCCGCTGCGCCCAACGCCTTGAGTTGGTCGTCGGTGAGGTTGCGTGGATGACCGCAGAGGGCGCGGCAGCAACTGTGGGTTGCCATCACCGGCATCGTCGAGTGCTCTAATGTCTCCCAGAAGCCGCGATCGTTGAGATGTGACACGTCTACGAGCATGCCGAGCCGATTCATCTCCGCGATCATGCGCTTGCCGAAAGCAGTCAAACCACCGCCATTTTCTACTTCGCAGCCGTCCGCCGCCCAAGAGCGCGTGCTATGCGTCACCGTCAGTGCCCGCACGCCAATCTCGTAGAACGCGGAGAGCGTGTAGATGCTCTGGTCTAGGCCGTCCGAGTTTTCGATGGCGAGAACGGCGGCAAGTTTGCCTTCTTCATGGGCGCGCGTGATATCGGCGGCACGGCGCACGATGACGATCTCCTCTGAAGAATGAGCCGCTTCGCGCAGGAAGAATCCAAGTCCGTCCAGGGCGTACTGTAAATGTGTACCTTTGGCGAGGGTCACGTCGACAGCAAAAAAGGCCGCATTCACTCCGGCGGCACGCATTTTGGGAAAGTCGAGCTGTATTGGCGCGCCATTGTAGCGACTGAAGCGCGTCACAATGGCAGCCCCCTGCTCGCGCACTGGGCCGCCATCTAGATTGAGCCCGGCGCGCATATGAATGACGATGCTGTCGTTGTGAGAGTCGATAACCAGCGCCGACTCGTGCAGTGCTGCGGCCTGTTCACTAACCATGTGGAATATCTCCAGTCGTTATAGTCTTTCCATCAAGCGCCAGCGGCCCCTCGGGTGTAATGCGTATCCATTGCATCCGCGGCATGGCCGGGGTCGCGTCGTTGTTCAGAAGTATTACTGTACTAGCAGAAGTTTGCGGATACTGACCTGGTCACCCGCTGCGAGCCGATAAAAGTAGACACCGCTGGCCAGAGGGCGTCCATTGCGGTCGCGGCCATCCCACGACAGCACATAACTGCCAGCAGAGTGCGAGCCCTGCACCAGTTCGGCGACTTCCTGTCCCGCCGTATTGTAGATGGCCAAGTGCACCCGGTTCGGCACCGGCAGATCGAAGCGGATCGTCGTCTTGCTGTTAAAGGGATTGGGGTAATTCTGTGCCAAGAAAAAGTGGGACGGCAACATATCTGTATACGCTTCGATGGCCGTTGGCACCGGCGGCGGCTCGATCTTGATAATCAGGTGGTTAATCCAATCGCTAGAGAGGTAGAGATTGCCCTCCGCGTCGCCGGTTAATCCTACGGGTTTGCCCCAATTACTACCTCTCGAGCTAGTCTCGAAGCCAGTGATAAAATCCCCCACCCGCGCCCGACTGCCATCCGCCTCGCTGAAGATCGCAATCACCTTATGCCCCTCCTCGCGCCGGCCGTTGCCGCGCAGGGCCACCAGCGCGGCATCTCGGTACTGCGGTAGACGGTCATGGGTATAGAAATAGATACCCATCGGCGCCAGATGAGCCGACACCTGCACCGTCGGCCGCACCATGCGCTCCATGTCGAGGGTATCCTGACGCGTCAGTGGAAAAATCGCGTCGCGGTACTGGCTAATACCAAAGTCTACCGGCACCTGGTAGCCATAGGCCACAGGCCAACCGTAAAAACCCCCGTCCTCAATGACCGTTATCACTTCGGGTGGCAGGTGATCCCCCTCCTGGTCGTGGCCGTTGCCGGTAATCCACAATTTGCCAGTCAATGGATGCAAAGCCATGCCTATAGCGTTGCGCAATCCGCGTGCATACACCCGCAGATTGGCGCCGTCGGGATCTGCCTGCAGGATGGTGGCACGGCGCTCGTTGGTCTCGCGACACAAATCGCAACTCGAGCCGATGGAGAGGTAGAGCTTGTCGGCGCTGTGGTCAAAGAGGATAGTGCGGGTGCGGTGGTGTCCCGCCGGCAGATCCCCGATCACCACCGTCCGCTCTTCGTATATGCCGTCGCCATCGCCGTCGCGCAGGCGCACGACCTGATGCATATCGCCAACATAGAGATCGCCCTGATAAAATTGCAGGCTGTGCGGGAACCACAACTTGTCGGCCACCACGATCGCAGTGTCAGCTACGCCGTCGCCATCGCGGTCGGGCAGGGCTACGATCTGTGCAAACATTTCGTCTTCTGCAGGCGGGACCGCAGTATCGTGTTTAGGCGACCATTGGCCCCCTTCCACCTTCATATTGGCCACGTGCAGGACCCCATCCGGACTCCAATCCATGAAACGCGGCCCGACCAGCCCAGTAACGGCGAATACGCTGGCTGCAAAACCCGCCGGCAAATTCAGCATTTCCCCTTCTGGGACCTGCCCCTTGAACTTTTCAGGTACAGTCAGCAGCACAGGCTCCAGCACCAGGTCCACCTGCGGGGTAAGAAAGACTTCACCCGGCTGCGAATCTTCTAGCTGCGGTGGTTGCTGGGCCAGCACGGTTGAAGCCAAAAGAAAGGGCAACGCCGCCAAAAACGATTTGCACATTATCATCTCTCCTAAAAAAACCAATAGGTACAATTTTATTCTATCAAAAAAAACCACAACCAGCAAGTGTTACAGGCATTAGAAGGCGCCGTTCTATAGAGTTACCGTTCCCCTCTTGCTCCTTACTCTCGTGCATCCTATCTTGAGTCCCAGCATGCAGTATCTCTTTTACTTAGATCTGCGCCGGATTTAGTAAATTTCTACCTTCACGAGAATTATTCTCCCGAAAGACCCGCTCCATGTCTTTAGTCGACAGTCGCTGGCGGCGCACGGTAACTCTATGTGCCCTATACGTGGCCCAAGGTGTGCCGTGGGGATTCATGCTGATCACTCTGCCCTCGTACTTAGCCTACAATTACCAAGTCGGCGATGATGAGATTGGCCAATTGACGGCCATCATTCTCCTACCCTGGTCGTTCAAGCTCATCTGGGCGCCGCTGATGGATACCTTCACCATCCGTTCCATGGGACGTCGGCGCCCCTGGATTATCAGTGCCGAATTGATGATGGCCTTGACCTTGCTCGGTTTCATGGGTCTGGGGAATCCGTCGGAAAATCTGCGCTTCATCCTCTACATGTACTTCCTACATAATTGTTTTGCCTCACTGCAGGACGTTTGCACCGACGCCCTGGCCGTCGACATATTGCCGCTGGCAGAACAGGGCAAAACCAACGGCTTGATGTGGGGCTCCAAATTGGTCGGCAAAGGCGTCGGTGCTTGGGGGCTGTCGCATGTGCTCAACAGCGCCGGAATAGAAGCGTGCGTCGCCGTCCAAATCGCCCTACTGCTGGCCATCATGCTGATCCCCATCTTGTTCCTGGAGCGCGAGGGCGAAAAGCGATTTCCCTGGAGCAGCGGCCAGGCCAGTGAAGAGAGCGCTACCAACGTCCGACCTCCCACGGAAGTGTTCAAATCATTTGTGCAGGCGTTTTCCCTAACCACGACGCTGGTCTACGTCGCCTTCACATTGACCAAGGTGATCGGGGCGGGAGTCAACGAAGTAGTGACCAAAACGCTGTACACGCAGCGCCTAGACCCCAGATGGACCGACGTCGAGTTCTCAACGGCTACTGGCCTTTTCGCCGTCGGCCCCATTATCCTGGGCGCCGTACTTGGCGGCTACTTGGGTGATCGCTGCGGTCGTCGTTTGATTCTGACCATCGGCTACGGCGGTTATGGACTGGCGGCCCTCATTTTTGCCGCATGGCCTTCCATGTGGAACGAGCGCTGGTTCACCATGTCGTATGTGCTGTCGTACGAAACCTTCAGCGCGATCGCCTCGGTCGGTTTTCTGTCCATGGCCATGCGGATCTCGTGGACGAAATCGGCGGCAATCGTATTCACTACCTACATGACCTTGTCGAATGTTTCGCACATCTGTGGCAATTGGCTGGCCGGTCCAGTCCGGCGCTTGTTCACCCTGTCGCAGTACGGCGAGTCAGCCGCCATGGTCTCCTACGAACTGACTTTCTGGTTTGTTGGCCTAGTCACCCTAGTCCCATTGCTCTTGCTCTTTTTTGTCCGGCCCGCAGAGGTCGACCGCGCCCGCCAAAAATAGAAGCCAAACGTGTACCTTACTCCCCACTCGACTTATTTTCTACAGGTTTAGATACTTATGAACAAAGAACAGAGATTCGCATTCGACACATGGGGCTTCTTCACGGTGGAGGATGCCCTCACGTCCGATCAGGTAGCAGAACTTAAGGCCACCACCGCCGAGCGCGGCTCCGAGCTCTATTCCCAGCGTCAGGAAAACGGCGGTTTCTGGTCGCAGGCTTTCGTCGACCTGCTCGACGTGCCGGCCATCTCGGCGCTGCTGAACGAGATCTACGGCTGTGCCCCGTCTAGTGAGTCGCCTCCCTTCCGCATCGATCACATCAACGTGCACACCCACGGCGTCTTTAACAAGGATCTCGCTGGCGGCAAAATTCACGGCGGCAATAGACGATTGCTGGAACCCGATCGCCCCCAAGAGCTGCAAACCATCTACTTCGACCGCGATCCCGCTACCGATGCCTTCGATAACGGCCTGGTCGCCGTGGCTTACGAGTTGGAAGACACCGTTTGTAACGGCGGCGGTTTTGGTTGTCTAGCCGGTTCTCACAAGTCCCCCTACAACGTTCCAACGGCCTGGGTAGATATGTCCAAGGGAGTGCACCCGATGGTTACGCCCGTGCCAGCGCGGGCAGGAACCGCCATCATCTTCACCGAGGCGCTAGCGCACGTGACTCTGCCGTGGACGGCACCGAGCCCGCGCGCGACCCTGTTCTACAAATACACCAAGCAAGGGGTAGCGTGGTCGCAAGCCAACTACTTTTTTCAACCATCCGACACCAACGACTGGCAGGGTGTAGACGACCGCAAGCGCGCCATTCTCACCCCGCCCCCGCAAGCCTACGTCGACCGCAAAGCAGAGCTGGCTAAGAAGGAGGCCTAGGCTTTGCGATTTTTCTTCACCTCCCAGGGCCGCACCGCGATAATGCACGCAGACGGCAGCGGCCTGCGCTACCTCGCCTTCGATGTGCCGGACCAGGAGACCTGGCAGCCGTCTGCATTCTTTGCCGACGGACATCGGGTACTCTTCCTCAGTATGGAAACCCGACGCGATGGCCCCGGCAAACCCTTTGCCGAGTATTACCACAAGACACCAACACACATCTGGACCTACGATCTAGAGCGGGAGATCCTCAGCGAAGTGGTCGCGCAAGAACGGCTGGCTACTTTCCAAACACCGCAGCTGCTGCTCAATGACGAGCGTTTGCTCGTCCAGGTCGTAGGCGATGAGGGTGGCCAGATTTTCAACGTCAACCTCGATGGCTCGGACCCGCGCCCAGTGACCCATTTGGGCGAGGGTTTGCCCTATGGATTCAGCCTGAGTCCGGACGGACAGCGTCTGGCCTACCATCTGGCCAGCCCGTCGGGTTACCAAATCTGGACTAGCGACCCCTATGGCCAGGCACCCACGCTAGTGGCCGCCCACGACGACTATCTCTACTTCTGTCCGCAGTGGTCGCCCGACGGCCAGTGGCTGGCCTATCAGGCCTGTCTATACCGGCAGGACCCCGGACACGACTGGGCCGACCTGTGGATGAGCCGCCCGGACGGTTCCGAACAGCGCGCCCTAACCACGGGGCAAAGCCTATGGTTTGCAGCCACCTATGGTCCGCCCCAGCGCCACGGCGGCGGCTCCAATACGCCGGTATGGACGCCGGACGGGGCCCTACTGGCCTCTTGCCGCTCTGCCGCTGCGAGGGTCCCCTGGCAGTTCCAGTCGCAGCGCCCGGACGTAGACCACTTCAACCGCGACTTCGCACCCGAGCAGGCTCAGGGTGGGGCTCAGATCCACCGTTTCGATATTGATAGCGGCCACAGCACAGCGCTGACCGATGATCAAGAGTCGGTTTGGGATTTTCGCCAGAGCGCGTCACCAGACGGTGCGCTGTTGCTGTTCTGTCGTGCACCCACGGGCGACTCGCCCTCGATCTGGATAGCCGATGCGCATGGGCGGCAAGCGCGTCCCCTGACCAAAGGGTGGGACGACCTGGGAGTCGACCACCCGCGCTGGATGCCTCTGCAGTAAGTTCAGAGACTGGCGCGTCCCGAGACGTGCATCTTACGAACACCTTGTAAAAAATAAATGATAAATGTAATACAGAAAGTACTTGGTGCAGGCCTCTTTGCCGCTATCGCAACTTACATAGTAGTCGGCTGCGCTGCCGGCGTAAAAACCAATCTATACAGTCATCAAACGACAGTCCAAATTGGCTTTGGTTCGTGCCTCGCTCCGGAGCAACCCACTGATATATTCGATGCAATTAACACACGGCAGCCAGACTGGTTCCTTTTCACGGGAGATTTGGTTTATGGAGACGATCTGGCTAGTTTGAAAAAAGCATATCAAAATCTCGGCCAAGATCCACGAGTCGCAACACTACTCAACTCGGCGAGAATTGCTGCAACCTGGGACGATGGCGAATACGGGCTTAACGACGGAGGAGCGGAATCCAAGATTAAAGAAGAAGCCAAGAAACTTTTTCTGGACGCCATTGGGGAACCGCAGGACTCTGAACGTCGCAAGCATGATGCAGTGTATCACGCACAGAACATTTCCGTAGGAAACCTCAATGTCCAAATAATCCTTCTAGATACGCGATGGTTCCGCAGCCCCTTAAAACGTGCGATAAACCCTGGACCTGGAACCGAGAGGTACGTTCCCGATAATAGCATATCTAAGACTTTTCTGGGTTCGGCCCAATGGCAATGGTTAGAACATCAGCTTTTGCAAAAGGCCGATCTTCGCCTGCTTGTATCAAGCATTCAATTCCTTCCTAACAACCATGGCTTCGAAAAGTGGGCGAACCTTCCCGCGGAAAGGGAACGTTTGCTTCGCATTCTGGAAAATACAGCCGCTAATGGAGTCATCCTGATCAGCGGCGACCGGCATTCTGGTAGTGTTCACCGTCTCAATCGCAAGGGCACCTATCCACTAGTGGAGTTTACTGCCTCTAGTTTCAACTTGGTTGCTTCTACTAAAGGAAACAAAGATAGTTTAGGAGTCGGAGACGCTCACTATGTACCAAATTTTGGGTGGATTAAAATAAGTGCGGATGGACGCGTTTCAATTTCTTTGAGAGGTAGCAACGGTGAGATTCTACAGAGCTTCTCATTGTGGACCGAAACAATGAAATGATCAACCTAGAGGATCCTCCGTCGCGCTCCAGATTCTGTGCCTCCAAAGACGTCGTCATAATCATTCCCCCCGCCGTCTACCAACTCGTAATCAGCTCCTCGACCGTGAGGTCCGGCATCTCGTGGTAGTGTGGGCTTAGGCGCTCTTGCTTTGGGCATGTACTGCTTGAATCAAAACGCTTCGGTGTTGTATTGCTTCATTTTCTGCTGCAAAGTCCAACGACTGATATTCAGGTGCTTGGCCATACGGCTCTTATTGTCATTATAGAGCTCGAAAGCCGCCTGGATCATTTCCTGCTCCAACGCTGCAATGCCCTCGCGCAGGGAACCGCTCAGTGGGGTCGGTTTCTGGTCGCCGTGCTGGCGAATCTTTTCGGAGAGCATATCCAGGGTCACAGTGCCGTCTGACGGAGTCAGGACCAAGGCGCGCTGGATTTGGTTTTCTAGCTCGCGCACATTGCCAGGCCAGTCGTAGCGACTGAGGGCGTCTATTGCTTCGGGAGTGAAGCCGCGGATCGAGACGCCCAATTCGGCGGCGCGCTCTTTGAGAAAGTGGTCGGCTAGCAGAGGGATATCCTCAGGACGCTGGCGCAGCGGCGGCAGCTCGATAGGAAAAACGCTCAGGCGGTAGTAGAGATCCTGGCGGAAACGGCCGGCTTGCAGCTCTTCCTCCAAGTTGCGATTGGTCGCCGCAATGACTCGAGTTTGAATCTTGCGGGGTTCGCTCTCGCCGACGCGCACCACTTCGCCTTCTTGTAAGACCCGCCATGCTACACGACAAAACGTAAAAGACCTACCCCTGATGTAAAAGGAGTTTAACTTTGGAGTGCCGAAGTCCATGTTCCCCTTCTACCTAGGAGCAGATCTATGTCACCCCAAACTAATGA
>Ga0114996_10003707_pt1 | contig 18781 bp, 17 predicted proteins | sample ArcticOcean_MG_C_4_FD_87039 | JGI IMG/M metagenome (GOLD analysis project Ga0114996, IMG submission 87039) | Marine microbial communities from western Arctic Ocean - ArcticOcean_MG_CB4_134 | ecosystem: Environmental > Aquatic > Marine > Oceanic | place: Arctic Ocean: Canada Basin | collected...
CATGCCGTAATCGTATGGTTCAATCTCGGGATAAAGCGGTTTCATCTGCTGCCTTTAAGTTTCACATCACGTCCTTGAATCTGTAGAGAGGGCGAGGCGCTTTTCTATTTAAGTCGATTTCAGCAGCCTCAATGGACTCCCAGCCAGGCGTGCATGCTGGCACTTTAGCATCCGCAGGCGGATCCCATTGGGGCCAAGGATCACAGAATGGCAATTCCCTAGCCTCCATGGCTTCAATTGCTTTCCGTCCTTCCGCATAAAAGCTCTCAGCTTCCTCTGGCAGATATACGCCCTTCTCCAACCGATCCGATATTCCCTCCTCATCCTTCCAGTGCCACATGTAATCTGGCCTTACGATTACATCGAGCGCATTGTCAGTTGTATCGAATCCTATCTCAGTCCGCTGAAAGGGCGACTCGAGGTCTACCTTCCATCCCTTGAAGTCCCCGTTGGTCCAGTTGTAATGATCCTTGTAGTATGACGGGACACCTGTTCCAGCATCAAAGAATAGCAGGACTGCGTGAGCGCGTCCGGGAAACATCAGCCGCAGCACGTTCATTCTGATTGTCCAAGAACGCAAAGGCGATTGCTCGACACGGTCGAAGCGCTCCACAATAGTACCGGCTGGTTGGTAGAGGATGACAAGATCGCTGCTATCGCTGATCACAATATGTGGACGCCCCCACGTAATCCAATCGTGGTGACCTACATAACGGTGAATAACTAGATCATTCGGTTGCCAGTGGTTAGACATAATCCAATCCTACCTGGGGTTCTCCCTAACAAAGAAGGATGAGCTACTCGCCCATTTCTGGACGTACATAGGCATGTCCACCAACCGTAATCTCGGAATCCTCTATGCCCAGTCGTTCACAAACTCTGATGACTTCATCATAGTCGCCTTCAACCTCAAGATACGGGGGGAACAAGGGATTATAAATAATTTCAACAGATACCAATACTTCAAACTCTTCTACCAACTCACGATTCCTTCGTACAAATAAAGAGAGAGCCGGCCCCTCCCAGAACCAGCTCTCTCCTCCCTACACTTCTTTTTTGCCGATCTACTTCTCAGGAAGCCTGAAACTCATCAATCAATTCACCAATGCGCCCATTCTCCACCCCACGTCCTGGGTGCGTAATCAACCTAAAACGAAACACCGCCTGCTCCCCTCCCTTTATGGTCATGCTCCCATCAAGACTTTCATCGTTCTTAAAATGATGTAGACCAAAAGGATTGGCCGTAAACAGCCCATAACCCCGCACGTGCCAGTAGGTCGGATAGCGCGGATTGCTCTGATGATCCACCACCGTATGCCCCCACTGCTCACCACTGGCCAACGGCCCCGAATAATCGACCCACGCCGCCGCTTTGCCCCAAGTCTCCTCCTCACCCTGGCCACTATCGTAAACATGCCCTTCCGAATTCTCAATGCGTCCCTTGTCTTTGGCATCCATCGACGTGGGCACGCGAATACTAAACAGCCCGCCTTCTTTGGTATCGCCAAAATTCACGTCCCCATAATTGGCGCGCAACTCGCTGCGGTGATCCATAATACGCAAATCCCCCTCAGCGCGAATCGCTACAGTGCGCCGCTCCTCCAACACTTTCTGCCCCTCCGGTCCAAACCAATCGACCATCCCATCAATCTGCGCCGCATCGTCCACCACGCCCACCACCGGCTCCCCGCGCTGCAACATAGCCCCATGATCCGTGCCCTCATCCCACAAATTAAATCCATTGACATCCCCATGCGCCACGTAAATACTGCGGTGATGGTAGTGATCCTGCGTCTCGCCCTCCACATCCTCTGCCGGATAAGCCCGCGTCAATCCTTGCCCATCCCCAGTAAGTACCGGATAAAAATAAGGCCGACACACATAATGCCCGTAACGATACTCAGTAAAAAGCTTACCATCGACATTAATGACGGCTTTAAAATCTTCTGGCTGCAATTGAATATCAATCATCAGTTTCCCCTACGTTTATAAAGATTATGACACCAGCACCCATTCTAGCGCCTAAGCTGCCTTACCGCAACACCGCTTATACTTCACCCCACTGCCACAAGGGCAAACATCATTGCGCCCCGGTGCCTTCTCTGCCCCCTTGGCCATATCCATCTCCCGCACCCACTGCATCACATTGGCCGCCGGCCGCTGCTGCTGCAACTCATTAGCCATAAAACGCAAATAAGGATCGGCATGTCCAAAAAACATCTTATACCCCTTGCACAAATAATTCAGCCCATCCTCCCCACTCGGGGTCTTAATAAAGCGCTGTTTGGGACAGCCGCCGTTGCAAGCAAAACGATAATCGCATTCAACACAGTACTGCGGCAAAGTATCCTTCTTGTCCTGCCCAAACTTGGTCTGCGGCTCGCTGGCCACCATAGCGCTAATGCTCTGCTCCATAACATTGCCCAAATTATATTCGGGATAAACAAAATGATCGCAGGAATACAGATCGCCGTTGTGCTCGATAATCAGGGCGCTACCACAGGTCTCGGCAAAAATGCACAAGCTGGCATCCTGCCCCACCCACGACCCCAAGGCCACATCAAACATCTGCACAAAAACCTGCCCCACATCGCGGCGCACCCACTCGTCGAAAATACGGCAGAGAAATTTGCCATACTGCAGCGAGCCCACCGACCACTTTGAAACCTGGGCCTTGCCCTCAAAGTGCGGATCAATCAGCTCTAGCCCATCGTCATCCGGATCGCGGGCGATGCGCTCGACGATGGGAATAAACTGCATGAAATCGCTGCCAATCTCCTTGAGGAAATTGTAGACCTCCAGCGGCTGGTCGGCGTTGTGGTTTTGCAACACCGTCAGCGTATTAAATTCTACCTTGTGTTTCTTGAGCATCTCCAGACCGGCCATCACCCGGTCAAAAGTGGGATTCTGTCCCTTGTCGACTCGGTAGCGATCGTGGAATTGGCGCGGCCCGTCGATAGACAGCCCGACGAGGAAATCGTTTGCGGCCAAAAACGCACCCCACTCGTCATCGAGCAAGATGCCGTTGGTCTGAAAGGCATTGGTAATGCTCTTGCCGTTGGCGTGCAATTGCTGCAATTCTACCGCACGGCGAAAGAAATCTACTCCCATCAGCGTCGGCTCGCCGCCCTGCCAGGCAAAATTGACCGCCGGTACATCCTGGGCTGCGATATACTGAATCACGTACTGCTCGAGCACCGCATCGCTCATACGCCAATTATTGCGGGCGTCGGGATAGAGTTTTTCCTTCTCCAGATAGAAACAGTACTTGCAATCGATATTACACACCGAGCCCGAAGGCTTGGCCATGACGTGGCAAGCGGCTTGTTTTCCTACGGCAGCAGCTGTGGTCTCCATACCCTTTCCTTTATACTTTTAGGTACGTGCAACAATCGGGATATGATACTATTTTTGAGAGACAAACGCAACTAGGGAGAGACCATGCGCACCATCTTCGTCGGCGATGTGCACGGCTGCGCCGCAGAACTGGCCGAAGTCCTGCAAGAAATAAACTTCCAGCCCAACAAAGACCGCCTCTTACTAGTCGGCGACGCCTTTAGCCGCGGCCCCGAGCCCCGACAAGTCTGGGACATGCTCCGCCAATACGCCGCCCAGATGGTTATGGGCAACCACGACGACAGCCTGCTCAAACGCCTGCGCCGCGTGTTACTAGGCAAAGACCCGCAGTTTAATAAAGAAGATCAACTATTTACATTGGAAAATTTACTGCCCGTTGCCGACACCCTGCTCCCATGGCTGGAAACGCTCCCCTTGTGGATTAAGGAAAAGGAATTCCTCTTAGTCCACGCCGGCATCAACCCCGAGAAAGGTTTAAAGAAAACCAGCCGCGACGAATTGCTCAATATCCGCACCTGGCCCCCCACCCCCGACACCTCGGCGCCGCGCTGGCACGACTCCTACCAGCCCAAAAAGCGCCTACTCGTCTTTGGCCACGACTCCCTCGGCGGCCTAGTCGTCAAACGCCGTGCCGACGGCCTGCCCTACCTGATCGGCCTCGATTCGGGCTGTGTCCACGGTGGCCGCCTATCCGCCTACGTCCTCGAAGAGGACCACATCGCCCAGGTAATAAGTCACCAACGCTGACATCGCCCCGCAATAACACACCTACTTACGCCGCTGCGGCGGCCTTTCCTTACCGCCCTCGCGCTTGCGTTCTACCCGCTCCCGTATGGTCGGCTTGCGCGGCGGTCGTTTTCCCCTGGCCTGCTTTAAGCGTTCCAATACCGGCTTCGGTAGCCTCCGCCGCAAGTGACGCCCATCGGCAATGCCGTCGCCATCCTCGTCGATAAAACGATCCAGTCCGGCTGCCCCACCCCGGCGATGCAATTGCTGTAACATATCGTGCATGCCATCGCCATCGCGATCGAGGAAATGCCGGTGCACCTCACCGCGCTCCTCGTCGACTAACCCGTAGCGAAAACCCTGCAGCGATTTGGGATCAAACTTCAACCCCGTAATATCGTTAATCCAGTCGCCATCAAAATCCACTACATTGTCGCAAATACCGTCGGCGTCGGCGTCCACATACTGGGCGTGCAGATCGTTGACCCCGTCGCCGTCCCGATCGACGAATAAATCGTTGATTCCATCGCCGTCTTCGTCGACAAAACGGAAGCGATGCGCGTATTTTTTCTTGCTGACATCGTCCACTCCATCGCCATTGGCATCGCGGAAGCGGTCGTTGAGCCCGTCGCGATTCTCGTCGACGTAGCCTATCGACTTTTCCCCGGACGCCGCCTCTTGCGGCGCCGCAGTCTCTACTTTATCCTGGGCCGTCAATCCCCCGCATAGGAGGAGCAAGACAAACAAGAAAATCGCATTAGCTTTTTTCATAAAATATCACTCCTGGTCCCTACTATTTAAACCCATATTTTTTCAGTTTATAACGCAAATTGCGCTCGGTGATGCCCAGCAATTCTGCCGCCCGGCTCTGCACCCCGCTCGCAGCAGTCATGGCCTGCTCGATAGCCTGCCGCTCCAGCGCCTCGACTTGCTCGGGCAAGGTGGCAGACGCCGACAATTCGACCTTCCTGGCCGAGCTCTCCTGCAATTCCGCCGGCAAGTCGGCGCGCGTGACAGCGCTACCGCGCGTCATGACCACGGCGCGCTCCACCAAGTTTTGCAACTCCCGCACATTGCCCGGATAATCGTAGCGCATCAGCGCCTCCATAGCCTCGCGCGAAACCTCGTCGATGCCCTTGCTGTTTTCGGCACTGTAGCGCTCGAGAAAAAAGTCGACAAGCACCGGAATATCCTGACGCCGCTGGCGCAGAGGCGGCAAAACCAGGGTCACCACATTGAGTCGGTAGAACAAATCCTCGCGGAAACGCCCCGCCTGCACCAGATCCTCTACCTGCTGATGCGTCGCCGAGACCAGACGCACATCCACTTCGATCGAGGCATTGCCCCCCACGCGTTCGATAGTGCGCTCCTGCAAGACCCGCAGCAGCTTGGCCTGGACCTCGGCCGGAATCTCAGCTACTTCGTCGATGAAGAGGGTGCCGCCGTCGGCCTGTTCAAAACGTCCCTGGCGCTGGGCATCGGCACCGGTAAAGGCGCCTTTCTCGTGACCAAAAAGCTCGCTCTCGATCAGATTTTCGTTGAGCGCGGCGCAATTGATCGCCACAAAAGGACAGGCGGCGCGCGGACTGGCCGAGTGGATGGCGCGCGCGATCAATTCCTTGCCCGTACCGCTCTCGCCGCGAATCAACACCGACGCCCGGCTCGGCGCCGCCCGCGCCACCACATTAAGCGCCTCCTCCATGGCCGGATCGACAGAGATAATGCCCTCAAAACGAGCGCCCTCTTTCAGCTGCGCTTTGAGCATGCGATTTTCCGACACCAGGTGGTGGCGCTCCAGCGCCCGACTCACCACGGCGTCTAATTCGTCCAGATCGATGGGCTTTTCCAGATAATGGCAAGCGCCTCCCTGGATGGCTTCCACCGCCCCGCCAACCGTACCGTAAGCCGTAATGATGACCACCTCCACTTCTGGGTTGAGCTGGCGGGCGCCCTTTAAAACCTCCATGCCGTCCATATCGGGCATGCGCAGATCCGTCAGAATCAGGTCTACCAAATTCTGCTGCAAAATATCTAACCCGCTGCGCCCATTGTCGGCGATCAACACTTCGTACCCCTGCTTGCGCAGATGGCCAGCTAATGCCTCGCGCTGCGCCGCTTCATCGTCGATGACCAGTATAGTTTCTTCTGCCATATTATCCTCTGCGCGGCAGGAAAAGAGTAAATATCGTGCCCGCACCTGCCTCGCTCTCTACATTGATGCGTCCCTCGTGCTCGGAGACAATGCGATGCACCAGACTCAACCCCAAGCCCGTGCCCTCGGCCTTAGTAGTAAAATAAAGGTCGAAGATGCGCTCTAGTTGTGCCGCCGGAATACCAGCACCCGTATCCTCCACGACAATCTCCACCCCGTCGTCCCCAACGGCGCGGGCGCTGAGACCAATCTCACCGTCCGCCGTCGCCTCTACGGCGTTGCTCAACAAATTTAACAAGACCTGCTCTAATTGTTCCGCATCGGCCTCAATGCGGCCGATGCCAGCAAAATCGCTCTCCACTGTCAATCCCTTAGCGGCAGCGCGGGAGGTAATCACTCGCACCGAGCGCTGCAATAGACTCTCCAAATCTACCTCGTCGACCTGCAATTGCGGCGGTCGGGCCAGGCTGAGGAATTGTTTGACAATGCGGTTGACGCGTTCGACTTCGTCGCGCACCACGCCGATAAGCTGGCCGTATTCCTCTTGGTCGGCCCGCGGTTCAAATTCTCGCGCTAGGCGCTGCACGATGACGCTGATGGCATTGAGCGGGTTGCGCACCTCGTGCGCCACCCCGGAGGCCAGCACGCCCATAGAGGCCAACCGGTCTCGGCGGCGCAAATGAGCTTCCATGGCTACCTTCTCGCTCAAGTCCTGGATCACCGCTACCACTGTTTCTACCTCACCTTTGCTATTGCGCACCAGCGATGTCGATAGCGCCAGAGTCAGAGCACTTCCCCGCGCCGGGCGGTAGTCACAGGTCTGGCCCAAAACCTCCCGTTCCTCTTCCACTGCCTGTACCAGGGGCCCTAGATCGTCCAACACCTCGGCGTAAGGCCGCCCCAGCGCTGCGGCCGCCGCCACCCCAAAGAGGCGCTCAGCCGTCTGGTTAAAAACCTCTATGCGACCTTGCGGATCGGTGGCCACCACCCCATCAGCCATCTGGCCCAGGATGCGACTGCTGTAGGTCTGCACCCGCCCATAGGCCTCATCCAGCAGCGCGTAATTTTGCCTAATAGCCACGACCCCGGCCCCCACCCCCCCCAACACCACCAGCAGCCCCGCCAGCAACACCAATTGCAGTTTGTCGCGCGCCACCTGGCGCTTGATAGCGTCGAGCGCCAGACCAATGCGCAATAAACCAATGGGCTCACCTTCCACCACAAAAGCCAGAACGGTCTCTAAAATAGCCTCGCCTTCAAATTGGGTCAGACGCGAAACCGCTTCCCTGCCGGCCAACGCCTCCTCCAAAAACACATCGCCGCTCAGGCGGCCAATCTCGGCTAGGTCCAACGATGCGGCCAGTATACCCAGGGTGTCTTGCAAGACCATATAAACCACCCCCGGATTTTCGCCAATCTCCTGAATCAAACGACCCGTGCCCGAAGTGCGGCGCAGCGCCAACATGCGCTCAGACTCTACCTGTACGACAACAGCGCCACCGACCGGTCGCGCCACCGCCGCTGCCACTGCATCGTTCATACCAAAGAAAAATTGCTCTTCTTCTTGCCCTCGATACAAGGACTCCAATTCCTCGCCCCAGATCTCCATTTCAAAGTCGCTCACTTGCTGCAAACGACTGGAGCGCAGCAATTGCCCAGCTTCGTCCACCACGTCGACGGCAAAGAGTGCATTGTCGACGGCAACACGCTGCAGCAGCGCATCGGTCAAACCCTGGCGTTCTTCCAGGTCGCGCAGCAAGCGCGCGTTGTCGAGCAAACGTTCCACTACCAAAGCCAGCGCTTCTTCATCGGCTCGCAAGGCGTTCTCGCCGGCCCGCGCCACCGCTTCGACCTGAGATACGGCCCCCGCCTCCATGATCTCGAGCATGAGACGGCGTGAATCGCGCAATTCGTGCCAGGCAAAGACGCCCAATACCAGCGCCAAGACGCCGGCCAGGGCGGCCAAATAACCGGGGCGCCAGGTGGCTGGCTGCGGCACGCGCCGCTCTCTTTTCTTGTCATCGCCTGCATTCATCACCACCTAATATAATAACAATCCGCAATGGCTATTTCGCGCTCAGAAACCGACCTGGATCCCGGTGGAAAATACCTGGCCAACGGCCGCATAATAAGGATCGTTGGAATCGGTGTTGCGGTACAACCACTCAAATTCAATATCCACTTCGCGCGCCCAGCCTTGCTCCATATAAAAGGTCTTGGCCAAACCCAGCGATAAACTACGGCGTCTATCTCGCCGCTCCACATCGACGCCGATAAAGCTGCCTTCCAGGTCCAGCGCCAGTCGGCCGCCGTAGCGCCGCCAAGCCCAATTAGTGCCGACCTCGAGCTCAGTGTTGAGCGGCGCCAGGTATTTGAGCGCCGCTTGCAACTCATCACTTTCGTAGCTATAGCGATCGTCGAAGAGTTCGTCGTCCGCATCGTAGAATTCCTCGTCCACTTGTCGACTCTCCCCGCTGAGATTGCGGCGCAGAACGTAGGACAATCGCACCCCGGCCAACTCCGACAGCGACTGGGCCGCCTTGACCTGGCCCACCCATTGCAACACCGCACCCTGCCGACCACTCTCGGAAAAACCGTCCGTCTGGCGTTGGCGCAAATAAGATTTCAACCCCAATTCACTGCGCGCTTGCAAGGTCATACGACGCGGCAAGAAAGTGCTCAACTGCGCAAAACCCACCTGTTCGACAAAACTGAAATCGCGCGCATTGGCGTATTTCTGGTAGCGCAACGTATAACCGGCGCGCGACATTAATGTGGGGCGCAGATAGCGCTTTACATTGACAAAAACTTGGCTCTGAATAAAGTCGCGATAATCATAAATGGGTCGATCCAAACGCACAGCCACTTCGGAGCCAGCATAAAATGTATCGCGGTCCTGGCCTGTCTTTAAATAACTCAAGCCCATGCGGTGCGTGTGGCTAAACAAATCGACAAATTCGTTAAAAACGCTGGCATTGCCGCTGTAGTAGAGATTGACATCGTCGCGCGCCACGTAGTCGAAGTCGAGGTAGAATTGGTTAATCCAGTCGGATTGGCGCTCAACCGTCTGAAATAAATTGTCGGTGTAGCTAGTGAAGAAATTGAGCCGCGGCACAATTTGAGTGCTGGCCGGCAGTGTCGCCCAACAAATGGCCAGCATTAACAAACAAATTATTCTCTGCAAAATTTGCGATCCTTAAGTTTTCAACAACAGCGCAAGACGGGGCCGGATGTATCCGACCCCGTCCCGACTCAGAAAACATAACCGGCTTTACTCGGCCCCTTGGCTCGCTTCCGGTGCCGCAAAGCGGCCCTTGCCGTGTCCACCGCGCTGGCCGCGCATCCCCTTGCGACCCTGCTTGCCTGCGGGTTTTTCGATACCGTTATCGGTGGCGAATTGTTCCACCGCAGCGCGGATCTCCTCGCGGCTAGCCCCGGCATCTTTCAACCCAGTCACCGTTTCGTGCAACTCGGCGCGCAGGACGGCGCGTTCGGCACCCTCAGCTATACGCGTCTGCTGTGCTTCACTTAATTCGACGCCGTTGTCGGCATGGAATTGCGTAATGGCATCGACCACCTCTGCGGAAGTGGCGCCCGATTCGCGCAATCCGGACACGGTCTCTTTCAACTCGCCGCGCTGATCGCTGGTCAGCAAACCGTTGTCGCCGCGAAATTCGTCAATAGCAGCGCGGATCTCTGCGGAAGTGGCACCGCCATCTTTCAATTCAGTTATCGTCGCCTTCAATTCAGTCTTTTGCTCATCGGTCAGGCCGCCGAGCCCTCTATTGCCGCGATGCCCAAAACGACCGCGGCGATGGCGGCGCACCTTGCCATCGTCCAGACCGTCGCCATTCTCATCGACAATGACGTCTTCGGTCGGAGCCGAATCTTCTTGGGCCCGACTGTCGGTCCACAGGCCACCACCCAAGATCAGTGCGAGAGCAAAAATAGTTAAGCGTTTCATAATCTGTTCCTTTCGTTGACAACTGCGAGTAATTACTGTGTCGACTCTTTCGACACTCACAGCTATCGCAAAAGGCGTGCCACCATTGAAAATTTCATTTTCCATAATCTGCAACTACCTGTATATAAAAAACTTAATGAATGAAAAAGGGGATGCAAACTAAGGCATCCCCACTACCGCTTCATTCGACCATTTAGTCGCCCTATAGAGCAAAAAAACAAATCTACTGTATTGCTATGCAAGTACTTACCTACATTCGACCAAATTGTCGAAGCCTGACAGATCCGTCGGATGTGTCGCCCTATTCAGCCGCTCGCTCGATTAGATGCTCAAAAAGCCGCTGCCACACCGTGCCCGGCAAACGCTCAGGATGAAACTGCACCCCCATGAGACGTCCATCCGCACTCTCCACCCCCTCGACCAAACCGTCGGTGCTGCGACTGCTGACCTGCAGTCCGGCGCCCATCTCCTGCACAGCCTGGATATGAAAACTGTTTACCCGCTCTGGCGCCGCCCCACCGATCAGCGCCGCCAGATGGCTACCGGGCACAACATCAACCTCGTGTTCGACGGGCTGCCCGCCGTTGCGCCCCGGCGCATGCGGGCCCACGCCGCGCGCTTCTTGCACATCCCCGTAGATTGTGCCGCCCAAACGCGCGTTGATAAATTGCATGCCATAGCAAATGCCCAATACCGGCCGCGCCCGCTGCTGCGCGGCGCTAAAAGCCCACTCGTCGGCTTGCACCCGGCGCGCCTCTACCGGCGGCAAATCAGCGGGCAGGGCATCAAGCAAACCTTCAACAATGCCGGGACCGCCAGTAATGAGCAGCCCATCTAGACCATCTAATACCGGCTGCAACGCTTCCTGCGTCGCAACCATCGGCAAAATGAGCGGCGCCCCCCCGGCCTTTTCAATGGCGTCAATATATTCGCATCCCAGCACCTGCGTCATTTCACCGTCGGCGCTACGCCGCAGGCTGCTGGTGATACCAATAAGCGGCCGGCTCACACCGCTGCCTGGCGCCGGGCGAAGAAGACCTGGTCCTCCAATACCATGAGGGCGAAGAAACTGGCTATTTCCTTACGGCTGGGATCTATACTGGCTATGGCGCCGCGCAGAAAATTCCAGGTGCGTTCATTACTCGGCCCCAAGGTCTGCAATCGGGTATTAAAAGCGTCGAGCTCTTCCTGACCTTGCGGCAGCCGGTCGCCCAGCCAGGCAACCACGGCCTCGTCCGTATCCTGTTCTTTTAGACCGGCGGCAAATTCCTCCTGGCTCAAGCCAAGAAACTCCAATACGCCGCGATCAATGCCCGAATCTTCGCCATACCAGTACAACCCTTGCGTGCCGCCGTTGAATGCCCGCGCCTTGTCGATCAAACGCCCCAAACTGGTCACCCCGCCGACGCTGGTATCGTAGGGACTGCGCGGCGCGTGGCGGGTTAAATCCACCAGGCCAAAGCTCTGCTCGTCGTCGCAGTCGATCAAATCGAAGAAAGATTGGATATCCGTGCGCTGCGGATAGGTCTCGGCGCGGCGGCCGAGAAAACGCTCGCGCGCCGCACCATAGCGCCCAAAATTAGTACGCACCGAGTTAAACGCCGAAACCTCGGCCGCCGTGCGCGGCGTGCGCCCGGCAATCCAATCGGACAGATCCGCATCACTGACGTTCCAATAGGCCGCCTCGATAAACTCTTCAGCATTAAAACCGTAAAATTCCATGATGCTCTCGTCCAGACCGGAATCGTCGCCGTACTTGTACTCGCCCAATTTGCCGATCTTAGCCGCCCGCGCCTTATCGGCCATGCGCGCCACGGCCATGGTATCGGCCACACCGCGGTCGTAGGGACTGCGCGGCGGCCGCTGAGTCAGATCGACATCGCGGAACAACCCCCAATCGTCTAATTCGATAGAGGCCAAAACCGTCGTGATGTCGGTGCGACCCGCGGCGTATTTCTCGACCCGCTCTTTGAGCAAGACTTGGTGGCGCTCGTCGTGGGGCTCGCGCTCGAGTTGGTCTTTATTAAACGCGGCAATTTCCGCCTCGCTCTTCTGGGCCCGCTCCAGCACCAAAGCGCCCAGAGCTGCGTCGTCCAAGTCGTCGGCCGCAGCGGCAAAGTCGTCGGCGCTCATATTGATAAATTCCAATAGTTGGCGGTCCAGCCCCGAATCGTCGCCGTAGGTGTACGCGCCCTGAAGCTCTGCATTGTGGCCGCGCGCTTTGTCGGCCATGCGTCCCATAGCGACAATGCCGGCCATATTGCAATTGGAAGGTCGGCGCGGTGGTTGTTTGGTAAGATCCATTTTAAAAAAACTCCTTTCTAACGGTTTAATTATCTATTGGTTAATAACCTAACATTCCCCCCTGCTCCACACAAGATTTGACGCCCGTGCAGACAAGATCTATTTTGACATTCCCAGAGATAGATCCGCCCAGGTTTCGACTTTATAAGCCCTCGATCCCACAACCACTATGCCCGAATTACCCGAAGTAGAAACCGTGCGCCGCGCCATGCAGCAGCACCTGGTGGGCTGCGAAATTGCCGCCGTTACCACCAGCGACAAACGCCTGCGCGAGCCGCTGCCCCGCAAACGCCTGAGCGCCCTCAAAGGCGACCGCTTTACCGCCGCCCAGCGCCGCGCTAAATACCTACTGCTCACCCTGGCCTCCGAAAAAACACTGCTCATCCATCTGGGCATGAGCGGCAATCTGCTCTTGCGCCCGGGAGGTGAAAAACACGACCACGTTGTTTTTGAATTAACAGACGGCGCTACGCTGGTCTTTTCCGACCCGCGCCGCTTTGGCCTAGTTTTGGTACTCACCGCCGCAGAGTTGCAAACCTGCCCCTACCTGACCCGCCTGGGGGTGGAACCGTTGAGCACGACCTTTGACGCCGACTACCTACACGCCTGCTGCGGCAAGAGCACCCGCCCCATCAAAAACCTCATCATGGACGGCAATCTGGTAGTGGGTGTAGGCAATATCTACGCCAGCGAAGCGCTCTTCAAAGCCGGTATTCGCCCCACCGCACCCGCCGGCAAGATCAGCAAGCCGCGACTTGCGCGCCTGGTCGACGCCATAAAACAAATTCTGCGCGCCGCCATCCGCCAGGGCGGCACTACTATCAGCGATTACCGCGGCTCGGGCAGCGGCGGCCTTTTTCAACAGCGCCTGGCCGTCTACGGTCGCGCCGGAGCACCATGCTCGGTCTGCCAAAAGCCGGTGCAGAGCCTGACCCTGGCCGGTCGCAATACGTTTTTCTGTACATCGTGTCAGAAATAGAAAACCGCCGGACCACAAATGCGGTCCGGCGGTTGTACAAAACTAAGATAAAATCTTATTATTTTTTCTTGCCGTTGACCTGGGGGGCCGTGGTCATCAACACCTCATCGATGAGGCCGTAGTCCCTGGCCTCTTCGGCCGACATGAAATAGTCGCGGTCGGTATCTTCGGCGAGTTTTTCGACGTCCTGCCCGGTATGGTGGGCCAGAATGCGGTTGATCTCTTCGCGCGCCCGCACGATTTCCCTGGCGCGGATCTCCAGATCAGTGGAGGGGGCGACAATGGTGCCCATGATCAGTGGCTGGTGGATCATGATGCGCGCGTGCGGCCAGGCAAAACGTCGACCCGCCGTACCGCAGGCCAGTAGCACCGCCCCCATGCTGGCAGCCATGCCCATGCACACGGTAGAAACCGGCGCTTCGATAGCCTGGATGGCGTCGTAGATGGCCAAACCCTCGTGGATATGTCCACCGGGACTGTTAACATAAATGACAATCTCTTCTTTGGAATCTTCGGCATCCAGTGAAAGCAAGCGGGTGACAATGGCCTTGGCCGAGTCTTCGTTGACGTCGCTCCAGAGGAAAAGTTTGCGCGCTTTGAAGAGGGTTTGTTCCAGGTTCTTATCCTGGAGATTTTTTAATAAATCGGGTTCCTGTTCTGCCATTTCTTTATCTCCTGAAACGCTATATGCCAGACGCATACGATCGAATTGAGAATATAGGCGACGGCCCAAACCGCGTCAATCCAACCCCTCCCCTGTGGCTGGGCCTGCTGGCGCTCTACTGCCTAGTCAAATTGTGGTTTGTTGCCGGGGTCGATCTGGGCAAAGACGAGGCCGTCTACTGGTATTGGGGCCAGCACCTGGACGCCTCCTACGCCCTGCTCCCTTTTGCCGCGCTCAAGCTGGCGCATTTCCTCCATCCCGGCCACGAATGGTTCTTGCGCTTAGGATGGATTTGCAGCGGCGCCTTCTCCATCGTCCTACTCTACCGCCTCTGCCGACTCTACCACCTCGATTGCACTGCCAGCCTGTGGGCTTGTATTGCTTTCGCCACTTCGCATTGGATCTGGCACAATACGTCTTATCTGCACCCGGACGCTTTTTTAGTGTGCTGCTGGCTGCTGACCCTGGTCTGGGCTCGCCAGGCTGCGGACGATCCTGCTCCCTCTTCTTTTATAAAGGTAGGCGTGACCGCCGGCCTAACCTGTCTGTGCAAATACTCCGCCGCCTTCCTGGTCCTGGGTCTTTTTCTGTGGATTCTCGTCGGCGGCCCAGGCCGGACGCGCTGGGCCGCCCTAGGCTATGCACTGCTGCCCTGTCTGCTGGTGGCGACGCCGTTGATCTATGCCCAGTTCAGCACAGCTTTCTATTTACCGACGACTCTGAGCACCTTGTCTCGCATTGTCGAGCTGCAGTCGCCGCCTATGCGTTTACTGCTCTTCCTGCTCAATCCACTCCTCTTTGTCTCCCCTTTGCTGCTCTGGCTGCTCTACCGCGCTGGGATCCGCGTTGGCCTCGATCTGCGCCGACGCTTGGCAGAAGACCAGCTTCTCGTATTTCTTCCCGCCCTTTGCCTGCTCTTAGGTTTTGCTTTTTTCGCCCTTTTTCGCGGCCAGATCAAAGGCAATTGGATTTTGCCGGCTTTCCTAGGTTTATGGCCTTTGGCATTTAGTCGCCCTTGTTTGCCGGCGAATGCTCGGGGTTTTCTGGTTTTGCTGCTGGCCACTGCCCTGCTCTATACGCTGCCTATTGCCTTTGGTCTCAAATACCCCGGCCTGGCCACATGGCTCGGCAATAAGAAACTCGACGCCACCTACACCGCCCTGGTAGCTCAACCCGACCAGGCGCGCGAGCAATCCTTTTCCTGGACCGAGCGCCTGTGTGAATACAGCGGCTGGGAAGTATGGGCAACTCAGCTGGACACATCGCTGGCGCAAAAAGGCTTTTCTCCCGCCGTGCCTCTGCTCAGCGCGCAATACAATATTGTCTTTCCCCTGGCTTATTATGGCAATCCCCAACGCCACTATTTTACTGTGGCCGATCCGCGTTTCTACAATCTGACGGATTTTGCCAACCAGGCTGGACCGGTTTATCCGCGCGATGTGCTGTACGCTGGACGCAGCGGTAGTTCTCTACCTCCTTCTTTACAGGCGCTTTATCCCAGTAGCCAGCTTGTGGCCGTGCTGCCCCGTGCGGATAAGGGGTGCCCACCAGTGAATTATCAGATCTTTCTATTGCGCCAATAAGCCAATATATTGGGGAGGAATTCTCGAGATATAAGCGTTATGTTTTGCGGCATCTCTTTGCGGCGCATTTAGTTGAGGATGGAGTATATTTATGATATATTCAGGAATCGCTGGGACATAGCAACCCAAGACAACTACATTAGAGCTGAATTGATGCGTCTGGAGTGGGGACTCCCGACGTACGTCGGGAAACATCCCCGGAGAGTGTGTACTTCCGACGTACGTCGGAAGTACAGTAGTTGGGTCGCCATAAAGCCGGCGACCCAATGTGGCGGCGGGCGAGCCCGCCAGTCGGTCGCCTACGGCGCCCAACTGACAGGTTTACGCTGTTGGATTCCAAGCGCTGCGCGCTTTCCATCCAACAGCGCAAACCCGCCGCCACATTAGAGGAAATGCAATATAAACTCCAAAGCCATCGACAGCTATCATTGTCGCCAAGTCAGGAATTCTTTCGCCAAGAAAGTCCCACATGAAGCGTAATGCAGAAGAGATAAAACGTGATTTGAGCCACGTTTATTGGATCGGTGGGATCTCTCGCGGTGGAAAATCGACCGTAGCAGAATCCCTTAAGGAAGAATTCGGTTTTTCAATTTACGACCATGATAAGAAGTGGTTAGGCGGGGATCATGTGCGGATGGCTGATCCAGATCGACATCCCACCATGTTCAAATACAGGGATCTGTATGAGGATCTAACCAATCAAAGCTTTCTCGCCTCTGGGCCTGTTGAAACACTTGTAGAAGAATTTGAGCGGGAAATGGTACAATCAAAGTACCGGGAAAAACCAGAACCGTGGTCCGATAAAGATGTCGAATGGCACTTGAAATGGAGAGTGAGGTGGAAGGAACGGGCGAATTCGCAAGCCGAAGGTTTGAGACTAAAAGTTGTAGAAACCGGTGGGAGTAGCAGCCTTGAGCATACGATTGATCTAGTCAAGACGCATTTCGGACTTTGCTCTTAGGAATAAAGAATTTGCACTACCTCTAACACTGTGCCCCCGGCTTCGGGCATTCGCCCTTCGCTAAACCGGCTGCGCCGGTTCGGGGGCACAACAACGATATATGAAATGAAATAAAAGAGGCAGGAATCTCCTTGGTATATTTACAACATTTTTTGTTGTAACCTAATCCTCTCAAAAAACGAGGCTCAATGTTGATCCAAATCGCACTGCTGCTGCTGCTTTTCTTTACCTACCATCGTGATTGCCGATGGCGTCCTCGGCTACTACCGCTACCCGGTATTGAACGGCGATATAGTCGTCTTTGCAGCCGAGGGTGATCTCTGGACCGTGTCTGTCGATGGTGGACTGGCTCGAAGATTGACCACTCATCCCGGAGAGGAAAAGTACCCATCTATCTCTCCAGACGGCAAGACACTGGCGTTCTCAGCTACATATGAGGGGCCGATGGAGGTCTACACGATACCCTTGAACGGTGGACTCCCAGACCGCCATACGTGGACAATGGAAAGTTCGATCGTAAACGGCTGGGATCCTTCTGGTCGCCTAGTCTATACCACGAACCATTATGCCACAAAACCTAATCGGCAGCTAGTAGCCCTCGATATTGAGCAATATACACAAGAGCGAATACCTTTAGCCGAAGCCAGTGAGGGCGTGTATAACAACACGGGCGACGTGCTATTCTTTGTGCGCCCAACTTTCCACAACAACGTGACAAAACGGTACCGAGGCGGCACGGCAAGAAAGATTTGGCGCTTCAACAAGGGAGCGGAGGAGGCAGTGGCGCTGACGCCGGATTATGACGGCGAGAGTCACTCGCCGATGTGGTGGAAAGGTCGGGGCTACTTCATCACCGACCGTGATGGCACGATGAATATTTGGTCAATGGGTGAAGGTGGGGAGGACCTGAAGCAGCATACACGACATAGCGGATGGGATGTGCGCGAAGCGAGTATAAACGATGGTCGCCTAGTCTATCAAGTAGGCGCAGATCTGTGGTTTCATGATATAGTTGGCGGCAAATCTCGCATAATTCCGATCACCCTCGCATCGGATGTAGACCAGTGGCGGGAAAAGTGGGTTACTGACCCCATGAAGTACTTGACAGAAATCGCGATCCACCCCGAGGGCAAAAGCGTGGCCCTTACGGCGCGTGGCCGGGTATTTGTAATTCCAACTAAGCAGGGACGTCTGGCACGGGTCACACTTTCGCCTGGAGTGCGATACCGAGATGCTGGCTACATGCCCGACGGAAAGAGCCTTCTCGCATTGAGCGATGCAACCGGCGAGTTCGAGTTCGTCGAGCTTCCCGTGGACGGCGTCGGCGGGAAACGCACCTTGACCAAAGATGGTACCATTTTACGTTTTTCTGGCTATCCGTCACCAGACGGAGTGTGGATCGTCTATACAGATAACAACCAAGACGTCTGGTTGCTGAACGCCGAATCGGGAAAACAGCGGGTAATCTCGACGACCCGCGAGTGGTCTGGCGATATCGCCTGGTCGCCCGACAGTCGCTGGGTCGCCTTTGTCCAGGCTGCTCTCAACAGCTATGCCCAGATCGCTTTATACAATGTGGGGGACAAGCGTTTAACTATGTTGACAAGTGACCGAGTCAACAGCTTTAGCCCAACATGGGATCCGGCGGGGAACTGGCTGTATTTCCTGTCTGATCGCCACCTACAGTCCCTTGTCACACACCCATGGGGACCACGGCAACCTGAACCATATTTCGATAAGCCGGTGGAGATCTACCAGGTCGCTCTGCGAACCGGACTAAGGTCTCCATTCCGGCATACCGACGAGTTGTACGACGATAACGAGGACGAAGAACAGGACGACGGGAAGAAAGAAGAGGAAGGGAAGATTGAGCCCATCGCCTTGGAGTTAGAGGGCATCGAGGACCCGTTGGCGCTGGTCCTGGACCGGTTGGTGGTGTTCATAATGGACGGTGGTTGGGGTGAGGAACCCCAAGCCGGTGTGATAATGTTCGTCGTTATACCACTGGAAAAAGGGCTGACTCCAGGCGCGTGCATCTTCCAGTGAGCCAAATCGATCGGGGAAACCAGGTCGATATTTGAGGGTTTTAAA
>Ga0114996_10003709_pt1 | contig 18778 bp, 15 predicted proteins | sample ArcticOcean_MG_C_4_FD_87039 | JGI IMG/M metagenome (GOLD analysis project Ga0114996, IMG submission 87039) | Marine microbial communities from western Arctic Ocean - ArcticOcean_MG_CB4_134 | ecosystem: Environmental > Aquatic > Marine > Oceanic | place: Arctic Ocean: Canada Basin | collected...
CACCCTCCGGGGGGGCACCGGCTTGCTGTTGGGCATCCTGATACAAGACCTCAGCCAGTTTGTGCGAGGCTTGCTCCAATTTCTCCACGCCGGCCTGGATGGCTGCATCGTCGCTGCCCTCCAAAGCCTGCTTTAACTCGCTGACGGCCGCCTCCACGGCCTGGCGCTCGGTCTCGTCCAACTTCTCGCCGTGCTCCGCCAGCGACTTTTCCGTGGCGTAGACCAATTGATCGGCTTGGTTGCGCCGATCCACTGCCTGGCGCCGCTGCTGATCCTCCACCGCATGCGCCTCGGCGTCCGATTGCATCTTTTCGATCTCCTCGGTCGACAGACCGCTGGACGACTCGATGCGGATCGACTGCTCCTTCTGCGTGCCCTTGTCCTGGGCTGAGACCTGCAAAATACCGTTGGCGTCGATGTCAAAGGTCACCTCCACCTGCGGCATGCCCCGCGGCGCCGGCGGGATGCCATCGAGATGAAACTTGCCCAAGGGCCGGTTGTCCTGGGCAAACTCGCGCTCTCCTTGCAAAACATGCACCTCCACCGACGGCTGGTTGTCCGAGGCGGTGGAAAACACCTGGCTCTTCTTGGTCGGGATGGTGGTATTGCGCTCGATCAACTTGGTCATCACCCCCCCCATCGTCTCGATGCCCAGCGACAGCGGCGTCACATCCAACAATAAAACATCGTCGACCTCGCCGGCCAACACCCCGGCTTGCACGGCCGCGCCCGAGGCCACCACTTCGTCGGGATTGACCCCCCGGTGCAACTCCTGAGCAAACAGCGCCTGCACCACCTCCTGGACCTTGGGCATGCGCGTCGAGCCGCCTACCAAGATTACCTGATCGATCTCCGAGGGCGCTAGCTCCGCATCGGCCAAGGCCTGCTGGCAAGGCCCCTTGGTGCGCTCGATCAAATCGTCGACCAAGCGCTCGAATTGCGCTCGACTCAAACTGGTCTGCACGTGCTTGGGACCGCTCTGATCGGCCGTGATGAAGGGCAGATTGATCTCCGTGCTGGTCGACGAGGACAACTCGCATTTGGCCTTCTCAGCGGCTTCTTTCAAACGCTGCAAGGCCATGGCGTCCTGGCGCAGATCGATGCCCTCGGCCTGTTTAAACTCGTCGGCCAGCCAGTTGATGACGGCCTGGTCGAAGTCGTCGCCGCCCAAGTGGGTGTCGCCGTTGGTCGACTTGACCTCAAAAACCCCGTCGCCCAATTCCAAAATCGAAATATCAAAGGTGCCGCCGCCCAAATCGTAGACGGCGATCTTTTCGTTGTGGCCTTCCTTGTCCAGCCCGTAAGCCAACGCCGCCGCGGTGGGCTCGTTGACAATGCGCAAGACCTCCAGCCCGGCAATGGCTCCGGCATCTTTGGTGGCCTGGCGCTGGCTGTCGTTGAAATAAGCCGGCACCGTGACCACGGCCTGGCTGACCTCTTCACCCAGGTAGTCCTCGGCGGTCTGTTTCATCTTCTGCAGCACCATGGCGGCGATCTCCGGCGGCGTATAGTCCTGCCCATCCACCTCCACGGCGGCCTGATCGCGCGCCCCTGGCTTGACCGTGTAGGGCACCTCGGTGATCTCCATGCTGACTTCGTCGTAGCGCCGCCCCATAAACCGTTTGATCGAAAAGAGGGTATTGTGCGGATTGGTCACCGCCTGTCGTTTGGCCGTTTGCCCTACCAGGCGCTCCCCGTCTTTGGTAAAAGCCACCATCGACGGGGTGGTGCGGCCGCCTTCGGCGTTGGCGATCACCGTGGCGGCGCCGCCTTCCATCACCGCCACACATGAGTTGGTCGTGCCCAGATCGATTCCGATTACTTTAGCCATTTTACTGTCCTTTCCCAATTATTAGGATATTATAAAGCAAATGAGTCTTATTTGGTTTACAGATATATTAGCAAAGCTTGTACCAGAATTTTTAAATTATATATAACTATATTATATATAATAAGTTAAATTGAAAACGAGATGAATTTTCTCAATGTGCTCTTGCCAATTATGGCAGAAATGCTGCCATAATGGCGCTAATGTAATCAGTAATTTATTAATGAAGGCTTTTTATTGACAAGGTCGTAGCCCTCGGGTAGATTAGCTCTATCACTGAGGAGTTGGAGAACATGTCGGAGTTTAAGCTCGTAGCAGACTATGTACCCGCAGGCGATCAGCCTCGCGCAATTGACGAGTTGGTGAGCGGGGTGCAGATAGGGCAGAAACATCAGACTTTATTGGGTGTCACAGGCAGTGGGAAGACCTTTACCATGGCCTCGACCATCGAACGTTTGCAGCGTCCGGCATTGATTCTTTCGCACAATAAGACGCTGGCCGCGCAACTCTACGGCGAATTTAAAGGGTATTTTCCAGACAATGCAGTAGAGTATTTTGTCAGCTATTACGACTATTACCAGCCCGAGGCGTACAAACCCGCCACCGATACCTATATCGAGAAAGAGGTCCAACGCAACGAGGAGATCGATCGATTGCGGCTAAAGGCCATGAGTTCGCTATTGGAGCGGCGCGACGTCATTATCGTCGCCACAGTATCGTGTATTTACGGTATTGGCTCGCCTAAAGAATACGCCGAACAGAAGCTCGAATTGCGTCAGGGGCAACTCATTGAGCGCGATGATATGTTGCGCGCACTCATAGATATCTATTACAACCGCAACGATTTTGAGTTAGAGCGCGGCAGTTTTCGGGTGCGCGGGGATGTCGTGGAAATTGTGCCAGCTACAGAAGAGCGGGCGGTGCGGGTCGAGTTATTTGGCGACGAGGTAGAATCCCTGGCAATTGTGAATATGGTGACCGGGGAAATCGTCGAAGAGCGGCAAGAGATTGTATTCTATCCGGCTAAGGCCTACGTCACCGACGAGGAGCGGGTGGGGCAGGCCTGCGAGGGCATTCTGGTCGAGTTAGAGGAGCATCTGCTCGACTTGCAGGCCGAGAATAGGATCGTCGAGGCGCACCGTTTGGAGACGCGAGTCAAATACGATATCGAGATGATGCGCGAAATCGGCTTCTGTCCGGGCATTGAAAATTACACGCGTTATATGGACGGGCGCGAACCCGGCTCCTCTCCCTTCGTCTTATTGGATTATTTTCCGGAAGATTACCTGCTCTTCATCGACGAGTCGCACGTCACCATGCCGCAGATCAAGGGCATGTGGCGCGGCGACCGCTCGCGCAAAGAAATGCTGGTTGAGCACGGCTTTCGCCTGCCCTCTGCCTACGACAATAGGCCGCTGTATTTTGCGGAATTTGAAGAACATATGAAGGCTAGCGTTTTTGTTTCGGCTACGCCGGGGCCCTACGAACTGGAAAAGTGCGGCGGTGTAGTCGTCGAGCAGGTCATTCGGCCTACCGGCCTGATCGATCCGGAGATCGAAGTGCGTCCCTTGGATGGTCAAGTCGACGATCTGATGGAGGAAATCCAGGTGCGGGCCGCCAAAAATGAGCGCGTTCTGGTCACGGTGCTGACCAAGAAAATGGCTGAAAGATTGGCCGATTACCTCGAGCAAATGGGCACGCGTGTGCGTTATTTGCACTCCGACATCGACACCATGGATCGAGTCGAGATTTTGCGCGATTTGCGCTTGGGCGAATTCGACGTTTTAGTGGGCATTAACCTCTTGCGCGAAGGTTTGGATCTGCCCGAAGTATCATTAGTCGCTATTTTGGAGGCCGACAAGGAAGGATTCCTGCGCTCTGAACAGGCGCTTACTCAAACCGTCGGACGGGCGGCGCGCAATGTCGAAGGCAAAGTGATCTTCTACGCCAACCGCATTACCAATTCGATGCAGAAGACGATGGACGAGACCAACCGTCGGCGCAGTTTGCAGCGGGACCACAACGAAGAGAACGGTATTGTGCCGAAAACGATTTATCGCAGTAAAGAGGAGATTTTGCAGACGACTTCAGTTCTCGAGCAGGTGCGCTCTGGCGAGGCGAGCAAGGTGGCTGAGTCCAAAGCTACCTACAAAAGCACGGCGAATATGGACGAGTTGCTGGAAGATTTAGAAGGGGAGATGAAACAGGCAGCGACGCGTCTAGAGTTTGAAAAGGCGGCTCATTTACGCGACGAAATAACCCGCTTGCGCGCCGAGCAAGAGGCCGGTTAGCAGCAATGCTCGAAGCGCAGTTTGAAATAAGCTGTTCCCAGTGCGGCGGCCAGGAGTTCAGGCAGATTTTTCCGGTGCCGGCCGCGACCTACCATCTCTACGGACCCGAGGACGAGCGCGCCGAACCGCGTATCGTCAGCGCCGCAGTCTATGTCTGCTTAGGTTGCGGCCATCTCGAGAAATTCATCGATACGTCTACCCTCGAGAGTCCTGGGGGTTCGTTAGACGAGCGCGCTTAAACGCTGACGCGGCGCGAGATCATTTTGATGCGCGCCAACAATTCTTCCAAATCAAACGGTTTGTCGATGTAGTCGTCGGCGCCATACTCAATGCCCTTGACCTTGTCGGGCGTGGCGGTGAGGGCAGTGATCATGATGATGGGTACGTTGGACGTAATGGGATTGCCCTTGAGCGTCTGGCAGACCTGGTAACCGTCGACCTTGGGCAGGCGCAAATCTAGCAGGATCATGTCTGGCTTTTCGGTAAAAGTTTTGGCCAGTGCCTCTTCGCCGTCGGCCGCTTCGCAAACCGCGTAACCGTGCCCCTGGAGAAATTCCCCGATACTTGCCCGCACTTCGTCCTCGTCATCGACCACCAGAACTTTGCGCGGCCGCTCGACATCGGCAGGCAGAGAAGCTTCAAATTCTCTGAAGGGGGTGGCAATAATTTCATCGCCCCGGATGGTCGTCACCTGATCGGCGATTTGTGCCAGGGAAAGGCCCTGGAGGCGGAGCTCTCGGAGGCGATCTCTGATCTTGAGAATTTCGGTGCGATCAAAGAGATCTTTATTGCCGCGTTTATCCGAGACGCGGATTATGCCGAAGTTTTTGTATTTGCGGATGGATTCTACTGATTTGCCAAATGTATCCGCAACTTCTTGAATATCAATTAGTTGTTCACTTTCACTCATGGCGAAACTCCTCGCTAAAACCCTCTTGTACGATCTCGAGTATAAGAAAATTATACTAAATGGTAGTGTTTGGCGTCAAGTCCTTGTTCATACGTATTATCGGCACATCCTTAAGCTTGTTTACCTTTTAGATCAAATTAAGGCAAAAACCTAAATTTGCGCCGTAAGAAAATTCGGTTTGACTTGTGGGCAGAGGGTGTGTAAATTGTCAAAATGCTTAAAATTCAATAATAGTTAGGGAAATAAGGAGAATGGTGGGGAATATGGCTGGGAATGGACGGAAAGTTATAGTGGATGTGCGCGACGTGCGCATGGTGTACAATTCCAAAAATCGCGACGAGTCAACCCATGTCCACGCGCTGAGGGGGTTGACTCTGGATGTATACGAAAACGAATTCTTTGCCATCATGGGGCCATCGGGATCGGGCAAGAGCACACTTTTTAATCAGATTGGCGCCTTGCAGACCCCCACATCCGGTGAGGTTTTGATCGAAGGGGTAAATTTGGCGACGCTGAGCCCACAGAAATTGGCGGCGGTGCGTTGTTTTGAGTTGGGGTATATCTTCCAGACGTACAATTTATTGCCGGTCATGAGCGCCCTAATGAATGTGGCGCTTCCCACGGTTTTTGCTGGTATGACCACGGCGGAAGGTGAACAGCGTGCGCAGGAGTGCCTCGACATCGTCGGTCTGGGCGATCGATCGCACCACTTGCCGGCCGAATTGTCGGGCGGCCAGCAGCAGCGTGTCGCCATCGCCCGAGCCTTTGTCAACAAGCCGCGTATTATTTTGGCAGACGAACCCACTGGTAATCTCGACAGCAAGACTGGACAGGAGATTATCGATTATATGAAAAGCCTTCAGCAAGAGATGGGCACCACTATTATTACGGTGACCCACGACGATAAGATGCTGACGGTGGCCGATCGTATGGCCTGGATCCGCGACGGTCAAATGGAGCGCCTCGCTGAGCGCGACGAGATCGAAATTCAGATGGGGAGCATCAAAGAGCACTAAAACGCAAATTCACTAAACAAGGAAAAGGGCGACCGGTGTTTTACTGGTCGCCCTTTTTCTTTGCCTGGCGGCGTTTTAGGCCTTCGTTGAGGAAGAGTTCGCGGTTGGGAAAGCCATTGACCAGGGTAAAACCGCCGTCGACGGCAACCAATTGGCCGGTCATGTAGGAGAGTCGGGCAAAAGCGTAGGCTGCATCGGCGATATCCTGGGGTTCGGCGATGCGCGGCAGGGCCTGGGCGCCGCCTTCGGCCATTAAACCGTAGGTTTCGGCGACGGTGTAATCCTCGCCGCTGTCGGGGTTTGCAACGCCGGACGGGCGGGCGGTCAGCGGCGTGTCGACCACGCCTGGGCGCAGGGCGTTGACCGTGATATTGTAGGGCCCTCCCTCAAAAGCGGCGCCGACGATGGCGTGGTTGAGGCCGGCTTTGCTGACGCCGTAGGGAATGCGGGTGGTTTCGGGGGCAATATCGGAGATCGAGGTGATGAAGAGGATGCTGCGATGTTGGGGAGTATCTTCTTCTTGGGCCTGTTCGATCATGTATTTGAGGGCGCGCTGTGCCAAACGATAGGCGCCCATCAGGTTGAGATCAAGGACGCGGGCCATCTCCTTATCGAGGTGTTCGATGGGAGTTTCGTGAAAACGATAGCGCGCCAGATTGCCTGTTTCGTCGGCAATGTAATTGACCACGCCGCTGTTACTGATGACCACGTCGAGGCGGCCGAAGTGCTCGTAGGCGTGGTCGACCAATTGGAAAGGGGCAGCGGCCTGGGAAAGGTCAGCGCCGACGGTCAGTGCTGCGATGCCGTATTGCTGGCGCAACTTGGCGGCTATGGCTTCGGCGCGATCCTGCCCCGAATTGTAATTGATAACCACATCGTAGCCGTTGGCGGCAAAGGTGCGGGCGATGGCGGCGCCAATACCGCTGCTGGAACCGGTGACGAGGCAGACGGGATTAGTCAAATTCAGCTCCTTAGCGTGCGCACGGTTTCGACGACGCGCTCTTCGTTGGGAATGGTCGGCAATTCCAGTGAAGGGCTGAAGGGCACGGGGACCTCGGCGGCGCCAATGCGGGCAACCGGGGCGTCTAGGTAATCGAACGCTTCGATGCTGAGCATGGAAGCCAACTCGCCGGTCACACCGAAGCGTTGTACGCCCTCATCGACGACGACGGCATAACCAGTTTTGCGCACCGATTGTACCAGGGTCTCTTTGTCCAGCGGCACCAGGGTAAGCGGGTCCACCACTTCGGCTTCAATGCCGTCAGCGGCGAGTATATCGGCGGCCTTGAGGCAAATACCGACCATGCTGGAAGTGGCTACCAAAGTGACATCGCTGCCGGCTCGTTTGATTTCAGCTTGGCCAAAGGGGATAGGATCGTCGGCTTCGGGTACGGGGCCGATATCGTTGTACATCATTTTATCTTCAAAGAAGAGCACGGGATTGTCGTCGCGAATGGCCGTTTTGAGCAGACCCCGAGCGTCGGCTGGACAGGAAGGTACGACCACTTTGAGGCCGGGAACGTGGGCAAAAATGGCGTGCAGACTCTGCGAGTGCTGCGCCGCCGAGGAGCGGCCGGCCCCCATGGTCAGGCGAATGGTCAAGGGAACCTGACACTGCCCGCCCGACATATAGCGGATCTTGGCCGCCTGGTTGACGATCTGCTCCATGGCTAGCAAGGAGAAATCGCCAAACATTAGCTCGGCGATAGGGCGCATGCCGGTCATGGCGGCGCCGACGCTGAGACCAATATATCCCGCTTCGGCGATGGGGGTGTCCAAAACTCGCTCGGGACCAAATTGGTCGAATAGGCCCTCACTGCACTTGAAGATGCCGCCGGAGCGGCCGACGTCCTCACCCATGAGGAAGACGGTCTCGTCGCGTTCCATCTCCTCGCGCGTGGCCTGGATGATGGCTTCTCTAAAACTGATATCAGGCATACAGATCCTCGTACGCTTGTTCGGGCGGTGGTAGGGGGGCATCCTTGCCGAACTCGATGGCCTCGAGCACCTCTTGCTCGATTTGTTCCTGCAGGGCATCCAAGTCGGCGGCGCTGGCCACCTTGTTCTTGCACATATGGTCGCCCAGGAGTTTGATCGGGTCTTTGTGCTCCATCCAGAATTTGACTTCGTCGTCGGTGCGGTAATAACCGTCGTCGCCGACGTGGTGGCCGCGATAGCGGTAGGTGTAGGCTTCTATGAGCGTGGGGCCTCCGCCTTTGCGCGCCTTGTCGACCGCAGTGGTGACCTTGGCATGGACATCGAGTGCGTCCGAGCCTTCGGCCGTTACGCCCTGAATCCCTAAGCCGGCGGCGCGGTCGACGATGTTTTCTACGCCGGTGACGCGGTGGTAGGGCGTGTGTTCGCCGTACTGGTTATTTTCGCAGACGTAGATGGCGGGTAAGTCCCAGATGACGGCCATATTGATGGTTTCGAGCATGATGCCCTGGTTGGCGGCGCCGTCGCCAAAGAAACACACAGCGACTTGGCCGCTGCGCCGCATTTTGGCCGATAGGGCGGCGCCGGTGGCGATGCCAAAGCCGCCGCCGACGATGCCATTGGCGCCCAAAATGCCCACCGACATATCGGCGATGTGCATAGAACCGCCCTTGCCGCGACAGTAGCCGGACTCCTTGCCCATGATCTCGGCCATCATGCGGTCCAATTTGCCGCCCTTGGCGATGCAGTGGCCGTGACCGCGGTGAGTACTGGTAATGTAGTCGTCTGCCTTTAGGGCACTGCAGACGCCTACGGCCACCCCTTCTTCGCCAATGTAGAGGTGGGCTAAGCCCGGCATGAGTCCGCGGGTGTAGACGTCCCACACGTGTTCTTCGAATTTGCGGATCTCGACCATTTTCCGGTACATGAACCAGAGGGTATCGGCATCGAGGTCAGGCGTCTGGGCCTTTATGACCTTTCGAGGTGCCTTGGGGGGGATTTTTTTTGCGACGGTGCGTTTCTTTTTAACTGTGCTCTTTTTTGCCTTGGCCATAGTATGTCCCGCTGGGGTTTTACAGCTGAAAAAGGAACAGAAAGTTAGGTATTGTTTAGCCCAACAGTCAAGCATGAAAAAGCCGGAATGTCGTGCGACATTCCGGCAAAAAAACGACAGGCAAAGAGATTTAGTCTTTCTTTTCTAGGTGTTCGGCGTTGTCTGCTTTGTACTTTGCCCACACTTCGGCATTGTCGCGCAACTCGAAGTACTTTGCGTTAATTTCGGTGTAGTGGTTCCACTCTTCGGGCAGATCCTCTTCGGCGAAAATAGCTTCGACAGGGCATTCGGGTTCGCAGGCGCCGCAATCGATGCACTCGTCGGGGTCAATATAGAGTATGGGCTCACCCTCGCCATCGGTCGGGTGAATGCAATCGACCGGACAGACTTCGACGCAGGCTTTGTCTTTGACGTCGATGCAAGGTGCGGCAATGATGTATGTCATGTCTTCCTCCTTCAAACCGTATTAACAATGGAAGTGGATCGTCTTTTTCGGAATAGACCATTTCCTAAAATACAAAAAGCCCCAATACTGTCAATATCTGAATGTGGGCTTATTTATCCACCGAGATTGTCCAGCAAGCTGGATATGTTGTGTGTCCCTTCGCCGCGCACGCGCAGCGAAGGTAGATTGCTGGGAGAGGAAGTGTTTTCTATGGTGAAGTCGGCGTCGCCATATAGATTGTCGAGCCCAGTTTCAAGTGCTGTCTGAAAGGTCTCGAGCGCGGTCGGCGTATTGGGAAAATTGAGCCGGTCGTTAGCCACTATTTCCAATTCGCCGTTGAACTTGGCTTTGCCCTGCAACATCGGATCGTCCTCCAGGCGGCGACAGGCCTTGAGTGCGGCGGTCACGACCTGACGCAATTGGGCCGCCAGGTCGCCTTCCAGCGCTTGTTTGCTGCAGTAGAGCAAACCCATCTCGGCATTGGTGTTGTCGATGCTATAGTCGGCCTGGTGCCCGATGAGCAGCGTGATGGGACCGTTGTGGATATGGCTATAGTCGGCCACGTCGATAAGGACTTCATCGGGGGTGTCGGCGATCCAATTGTTGAAAATCTGGAAGACGGTATCCGCTGGAGCGGACTGGGGATCTTCGAGGAAAAGTTTTACGTGTATGCGTTTTGGATTCATTGGTTAGATGCAGGGTTAAGGGAGCATGGATGTTGGCAAACGTTCGGCGCTCGCAGTTGTAGATGGAAAGTTAGAATAAGTGTCCTTATCTCTAGTCGCTCGACATGCGGTCAAAGCAGCGATAGGCTGCTTCGATGAAGAGTTGGGTCTCTTCGATGCGCTGGCGGGCGAATTCCTGCGTGTATTCGGCTACCTCCTCTTCGTAGGCGCGGAACAGGTAGCGGGCGAATTTATCTTGCGCAAAGCGGTCCCAGAACAGTTGGGTATCGAGGAGGCGAGTGCGAAACTCATCCTGGATGACCTGGGCGTCTTCGGGAATGTCGAGGAATTGCGTTTTGACCAGCGCTTTGGCGGCGTGCAGCATGGCGCTATTGGCGGTATGGGTGGCCTTTTCGTAGTCCTCTTCATCGAGCAGGACCTGGGCTTCAAAGGCTTCGCGTTCGCAAGCAGCCATTTCGACCTGGATTAGGGGGATTACCTCGCCGGCGCATTCGCCAATGCCCATATCGCCGGTGGTGAACTCGCGCGGATCACCCCAATCGCTGTAGAAGGAAGCGTTTTCGCTATGAGCCGGCACCTGGGTGAGGTCGTCCAACATGGCTTTGACCTCGCGTTTGCCCAGGCGGGCGATAAAGTCCTGGAAATTTTCCTCTTTGTCGCGTTCTTCGATATAGCGACTGGTGAGGCGGGTGACTACATCGGGAATGCGCTTGGAAGGCACGGCGCCCATAGCCAGACCGTAAGCACCGGCATTTTCCTTCCACTGGCCTCCCAGAATGACCTGGAAGTGGGGTACGGGAATGCCGTTGATCTTGCGGCTGTTGCCAAAGAAACCAATGTCGGCGGCGTGGTGTTGGCCGCAGGAATTAAAGCAGCCGCTGATCTTGATGCGCAGATCTTTGACGGCCTCATCCATTTGCATGCTCTGTTCGCCCAAGCGCTGGCGCAATTCGGCGGCCAGGCCGCGGGAGGAGGAAATACCCAGCTTGCAGGTGTCGGTGCCGGGGCAGGCGGTCACGTCGACGATGGTACCGGCGCCCGATTCGGCCAGGCCGGTCTGCTGCAATTCGGCGTAGAGGGCCGGCAGGTCGGCTTCACTGACCCAGCGCAGCACGATATTTTGTTCTATCGTGGTGCGGATGGTATCTTTAACGTAGCGTCGGCAGATGTCGGCCAGGGAATGCAATTGGGATGAGGTGATATCGCCCAGTGGCAGGGAGACGGTGACGGTTACGTAGCCATCTTGGCGCTGTTGGTATACGTTGGTGGCGTACCATTCGTCGAAGCCTGCGGGTACATCGGCGCCGTTGAGTGCCTGTGCTGGTTTGAGTGGCTCTTCGTCAAAGGCGTTGAGAAATTCTTCGATATCGGCGGTCCAGCGCGGGTCTTCGGGCAATTGGGCGCGTTCCTCTAGAACAAGGCGCTTAAATTCGTCGATGCCCAGTTTGGCCACCAGAAATTTGACCCGGGCACGGGCGCGATTGCGTTTTTCGCCGAGGCGAGCGAAAACGCGGGAGATGGCCTGGGCAGTGGGCAGCAATTCCTCGGGCGGTAGGAATTCGTCGAAGAGCTTGGCTTTGTGAGGAACGGCCCCTAGACCGCCACCGACGTAGAGTTCAAAACCGCGTTGTTCTTTGCCGTCGACCGTGCGGGTGACGGCGATGGCTCCCATATCGTGCATGGTGGTCACGCCGCAGGCCTCGTGTTTGCAGCCGGAGAAGGCGATCTTGAATTTGCGGCCGAAATCTTGGACGTCGGGATGACCTAAAAGAAAATTGGCGCAAGCTTTGGCATAGGGCGTCACATCAAAGCTTTGGGTGCGACATACCCCAGCCAATGGGCAGGCCGTGACGTTGCGCACTGAGTTGCCGCAGGCCTCGCGCGTGGTAATACCGACGGCGGCGAGGCGGCGCATCAGATCCGGAGTGTCCTCGATATGGATGAAGTGGAACTGCACGTCCTGGCGCGTGGTGATGTGGGAGATGCCATCCGAATACTCTTCTGCGAGGTCGGCCAGCACATCCATCTGCCTGGTATTCAAACCGCCAAAGGGGATTTTGATGCGCTGCATGCCCGGGGCATCCCAGACCGTTTCGGGGCCTTTGGTCAAACTGTGGCCATTGGAACTGGAAGGGAATTTTAGTTCCTGGGTCTCGGCGCCGTTAAAGCGCTGGCCGTTATCGTAGCGCTGGCCGTAGACGCCGCGACGCAGGCGAGATTCCATGAAGATACGCTCGTCGAGTCTGTCCTCTTTGCGCATTTGGATCTGGTTTTCGAAGATATCGATCTCGCGTTCCAGCTCTTCTTCTATCTGGCCGGATAGTTGTTCCTTCCAAGTCGTGCTCATATTAGTTTCTGCCTTGAACAAGAGGATGTGCGCCGTACAGTTATTAACGTAAATATCAATAATAATTGCCCTTAAGATATGTACAAGAAAAATGCTGTCAAGCGCGATATACGTCCTATTTTTTGTAGTTGGCCAGCTTTTTTTCCATGTAGGCAATGACCTCAGTGCCACTCTGAGGATCTTCGATAGCGTAATCGATGAAGGTCTTAAAATAGGCCAGGTGATTGCCGATGTCGTAGCGCGTTTCTTTGGCAGCCAGTTTAACTGCCCGCACCATCAGGCCTTCTCTGATAAGCGCCATAATGGCGTCGGTTAGATAAATCTCACCGCTGGGTGCTGGCTTGACGGTGCGGATAGCAGCAAAGATCTCCGGCCCAAAAATATAGCGGGCGCTGACCGCTAGGCGGCTCTTGGTCTGGTTGGGATTGGGTTTTTCGATGATGTCGACGAGGCGACAATCCGCTCTTTCTTGCTCGTCGTCGTCTGCTACGACAATGCCGTAATTGTGTACCATTTCAGTGGGTACTTCGTAGACGGCAATAGTACAGACAGATTGGTGTTCGATGTGAGAAGTGATCATACGTTGTAGCAGCGTTTGTTGTTCTTGCGAGTGGATGATGCTATCGCCAAAGGCCACTACAAAGGGGGCACCTTCGGTGAAACTTTCGGCGGCGGCTACCGCATCGCCGGTGCCCAAGGGTTTGGTCTGGCCGAAGGGGACCTGCTGGCGGGTGAAGAAAAATTCGACGCCGCGCTGGCGGTAGTCGAAGCGGCTTACTTGCTGCACCTCGCTGCCGCTCAGTTCTAGGTGGAGCATGAGTTCGGAATAATCGTCGAAGTGGTTTTCGATGGCAACTTTGCTGCGGCTGGAGACGAAGAGGTTGCGGTTGATGCCGGCCTGGATAAGTTCTTCAACGGCGTGCTGAATGATGGGGTAGCGGCCCAAGGGCAGCATTTCTTTGGGGATAGCTTTGGTAGTGGGCAGTAGGCGGGTGCCCAGGCCTGCTACGGGGATGACGGCTTTATTGATTTCCATGTAGATTCTTTAGTTATAAGGGGTGTGTGAGAAGAGCAAATATCGTTGTTGTTATTGAGGATGTCAATTATTTGACACAGAGGGGGTTGCGCGATATTGTTCTGGGCGTTTATGATGCGAAAGGAGGATTTGCATGAGTGAAGGGTTAAAGTATCCGCCGCTAACGGAAGAGTTGCGCTCGCGCAATTTGAAGTCCCTCGCGCTCCTCTTTGGTCCGGGGGCTATCATTGCTTCGGTCACCATTGGCAGTGGGGAGACGGTTTTTGCCTCGCGCGGCGGGGCGCTTTTTGGCTATGCGTTGCTGTGGTGTTTTGTCGGGGGGGGAATCATGAAATTTGTGCAGGTGTACACGGCAGCGCGCTATATCACATTAACTGGTGAACATCCCATCGAACGCTGGCGTTATTTGCCGGGACCGCAGAATTGGGCGGTGTGGATTTTGGCGGGCATCACCTTATTGTGCTTTCCACTGTGGTTGTCGGGGCTGCCCAAAATGTTGGGTGGATTGACTGTGTGGATGTTTGGTTTTGAAGGGATGCAGGTTTGGGGGGATGAGCGCGTGTGGGGGACGACCTATGTAGTGGTAGCGATCACGCTGACCCTGGTGCAGAGCTATGCAGCGTTGGAGCGCTTTCAGACCGTGGTTGTGGGTGTCTTATTATTGAGCATTATAGTTGCTGCTATCGCGGTACAGCCCGATTGGTTAGCCGTGATATACCATATTTTTGTGCCCTCGTTGCCCGATTACCAACCCTGGGTTGCCGAGAAATACCCGGCCATCAATGATCGTTCGCCCTGGATTGAGATTGGCGTCTACTTGGGCGCGATTGGAGGTGGGACCCAAGACTATTTCGGCTATATTGGCATGCTGCGGGAAAAGGGGTGGGGTTTGCTAAAAGAGAAAGTAGAAGCTGGTTCCGAAGGCGTGCATTTGGAGGATAGCGCGGAGAATTACCAATTGGGCAAGCGTTGGCTGCGCGCCCCGTTCACCGACGGATTGGTTTCGTTCACCTGCATCGTGATCTTTACTATCGCTTTTATGGTCCTGGGTGCAACCGTACTGCACACCCAACAGATCGTGCCGGCATCAGACAAATTGCTCTCGGTGCAAGCGGAGTTCCTGACCTTGCTGCACCCGAATCTGGTCTATCTCTATCAGGGCGGGGTGCTCTTGGCTTTTTTTGGTACAATATTGGGAGCCTATGAGCTTTACACGCGCACTACCTACGAGTGCTTGCGGCCTTTAGTGACCAGGGTACGTGAGTTGCCACTTGCCGCGCTGCGCCCTTGGGTAGTGGCTTATTGCGGCATCGGTGGTGTCGCTATCATGTGGTTAGGCGGCAACCCGGTAGCCATTGTCACACCGGCGGCTATCTTCGGTAGTTTGTTGACCTGCGGTCTGTGGTGCCTGTTGATGATCTGGACCGATCGCCGTTTTTTGCCCAAACCGCTGCAAATGGGCAGCGGCCTACTGATACTAAATTTATTCAGTGGTCTCTTCCTAACTTGTTGGGGGCTGCGCAGTATTTACGAACTCATTGTTGGATAATGGGTGTCGGCGCGCCTATCTGGAATCGGGTCGAAGCCGTACTCGAAAGCGGTGCCAAGATCGGGTTGGCAATGACCGGAGGGGGCATAGAAGTATGCTCCTGGTTGTTGAACCATCCCGGTGCTTCGCGCGCCGTGGTGGAAGTGCAGGTACCCTATCACGAAAAGGCGTTGGCCAATTATCTGGGGGTTGCAGGGCCGCATCGAGCAGAGGAGGAAACTGCTCGGGCGCTGGCGGCGCGGGCGTATTGGCGGGTGCGGCAATTTGCTGGCAAAGAAATGCTCAGTATCGGCGTAGGGTGCACGGCGGCTTTGGCCACCAGGCGCCAACGGCGCGGTGAGGATAGAGCGCTTATTGCTTTGCGCACGGATCGCGGTTACCGCTTTTTTAGCCTCCACTTCGAAAAAGGGGAGGCAGATCGCCTCGGACAAGAAGAAGCCCTTAGTCGTTTTATCTTGCAGGTGCTGGGCGAAACGTGTGGTTTGGAGGAGCAATTGGAGGGGGGCTGGCCAAGCGCTAGTATAAGCAAAGAAGTGCGCGATATCTCCGCATCCGAGCCGTTAGAAGCCGTCCTGGCCGGGGAGGTAGATGTGATCGAGGCTCACTTTCCAGAGAATATGAACTCGGAAGTGGAAAGGCGCGGTCGGCTGCTCTTCCCCGGTTCTTTTAATCCCCTGCACGAAGGACATATCGCCTTGGCACAAGCAGCTCAGAGGCGCGCTGGTTTACCACTCTGCTTGGAGATTTCTGTGGCCAATGTCGACAAACCTTCTCTTGCCTATGCGGAAGTGGCACAGCGGCTGGACTCGATACAGGGACGTTACCCAGTAGTCGTGACGCGTGCCCCGACTTTTGTAGAAAAAGCACGCCTCTTTCCGGGCTGTATTTTTGTGATTGGTTACGATACGGCTGTGCGCCTAGTAGAGGGCAAATATTACGACGAGGGAATAGCAGGTATGGAGGCGGCATTGAGCGAGATGGCCGCTGTCGGTTGCCGCTTTCTGGTAGCGGGGCGACTCCACGAAGGTGAATACCGGACGTTGAGCGCAATAGAAATACCTTGCGACTACGAGTATATGTTTGAAGAGATACTAGAGGAAGAATTTCGCATCGACATTAGTTCGAGCCAATTGCGCGCCAGCCAAGATAACATCAGGCCTTGATTAAACTCAGAATATCCAAAAAAGAGGTCCGTATAGTTTATGACGCCGCATGAGTACCTGGAAACCAACCAGGAAAGACTAGTCCAAGCATTGCAGCAGATGGTGGGCATCGCCACGGTCAATCCGCCTGGAAACTACTATCTGGATATGGTCGAACTGCTAGAAAGACAATGCGGGCAATTGGGCATGGTTACTAAAGTGCACCGCGTGCCAGATCGCCTGGTCGGAGAGGTGACGGGCACGACCGACTATCCGCGCTATAACTTGATTGCGCGCTGGGATGTCGGCGCTGCCCAAACCGTGCATTTCAATGCCCACTACGATGTGGTACCGGTTATGGGCAAGTGGAAGTTTGATGATCCCTTCAGGCCAGAGCTGAGCAACGGCGCCATCTACGGCCGTGGATCGGGAGATATGAAGGGAGCGATCGCCGCCTTGTTAACAGCGATAGAAGCGCTGCAACGCGGTAAATGTACTCCCGCCTTTAATATCGAATGTTCGTTTACTGCTGACGAGGAAACTGGGGGGGAATTGGGGGCCGGTTACGTTGTGCGCCAGGGGCTGGTCGATGCCGATTATGCTGTTGTATGTGAAGGGGCTTCGGGACTTAATGTCGGCTATGGGCACAACGGCGTTTTGTGGCTCGAAGTGGAAATCCAGGGCAAACCAGCGCATGCCGCCAGTCCTCATCTAGGGGCTAATGCCTTTGAGGCTATGGCACATCTGGTACAGGGCTTGCAGGATTTCAAGGGCAAATTGGCGGCGCCGGCGCGCTGCTATCGCGATCATACTGGTCAGGAGCGCAATCCCACCATTAATATAGGTGGCGTATTTGGCGGCGGAGAAGGAGATAAGATCAATACTGTACCTGCTCGAGCGATCTTTTCCATCGATCGTCGCATCGTGCCCAATGAAACGCTGAAACAGGCCGAGAAGGAATTGCGCCAGGTCTTAACGCGGCTGGCAAAGAGTCAGATCAAGGTCAAGTTCAATGTACAAGCACCGCTGCGTATTGAACCGTGTGTTGTGGATCCCCAAATCCCCCTGCCGCAGGCGTTTGCCCAAGCTGTGCAGACGGTGCGCCGGCACCCCGTCAGTTTTCGAGCGACCACGGGTTTTACCGATCTACACTACTTTGTCGAGGAGGGCAGAATGCCGGGAGTCGGTTATGGCCCCAAAGGTGAACAGGGACACGGTATCGACGAGCGGGTAAAGGTGCGGGATCTAGTGCAGACGGCGCGCATCTATGCCGAGTTCATGTTGCGGGGGATCCAGGAGGTTTGAAAGGCAATTTTAGAAAGTTCCTGTGGACGGCATACGACCACTTGGGCGGTTTAATCGTCGTCAATTTGCTGTGGGGTATCCTCAGCATTCCCTGGATGGTCCTGGCCTACATTCTGGTCGCTGTGGCACAGGGGTTGGGGGAAAGGTTCGGTTTAATTGCCCTTATTTTGGCAGTGGAAGGGGTGCTCTTCTCACCGCCCACGATCTTGCTTTTTTGTGCCGCCAGGATTTGGGCCCAGAAGCGAGAAATTGACTGGAAAGACTTACTGGCAGAAGGACGGCGTTTTGCTACACGGGCTCAGGCCATCGGCGCCGCATTGGTGCTGGCGACGTTTATAGTATTGGTGAACATTCACTTTTACCAAGGTATTGGTGGCTGGGTGGGGTTGTTGCTCGGTGGCACCATGATATGGTTTGCTCTTGGTCTTGCATTGGTTGGGGTATACGTCTTTCCTGTACTGGTGGCGCAGGACGGTAGCGTCTGGCATACCTTGCGCCAAAGTTTCCTCTTGGTCATCGACAATATAAAATTGTCGTTCGGCCTATTGTTGGCGGCGTTATTTATGCTCGGCGTGGGAGCGTTGTCGGGCGTGGGCCTGTTTTGTGGTGCGGGGGCGACACTGGCCTTGCTTTTGAGCGTTTATTTTTGGGAATTGCTGCCCAAGTACACTGGCGCTGCGCACCCGGAAGAACCGCACCGCAGTTTGCGCGAAGTGTTGCGCCCCTGGGAGGTTTGAAACCGTGGACGTAGATTTTATCAAACTTGTCACTGGCCGTGAAATGGCCGAAATAGACCGGCGCACTATCGAGGAACGCGGTATCCCCGGGGCCGAGTTAATGGAGCGGGCTGGTCGCGGCGTAGTAGATGCCATAGCCGAAAAATGGGAGGGGTTAGAAGACTTACAGGCGGTGGTCGTCTGTGGCAAGGGTAACAACGGTGGCGACGGTTTTGTGGTGGGACGCCTGCTGCACCAGGGCGGTGTGGAAGTGCGGTTATTTATAGTGGAACGTCAAGATGTAGTGACAGGGGATGCCGCCCACCACATGAAATTGTTTGAGGCGGTGGGAGGACAAGTCGAGACGTTGGTTGAAGCAGAGGCGTTAGATGCGCTGCACGCCGCCCTAGAGGATGCCGATCTTGCCATAGATGCGCTGCTGGGAACGGGAGCGCACGGTCCGCCTAGAGAACGGGTAGCCCGTGTGCTAGAATGCCTGAACCAGAGTGGCGTGCCTA
>Ga0114996_10003711_pt1 | contig 18772 bp, 7 predicted proteins | sample ArcticOcean_MG_C_4_FD_87039 | JGI IMG/M metagenome (GOLD analysis project Ga0114996, IMG submission 87039) | Marine microbial communities from western Arctic Ocean - ArcticOcean_MG_CB4_134 | ecosystem: Environmental > Aquatic > Marine > Oceanic | place: Arctic Ocean: Canada Basin | collected...
CGCTGATCCTTTCCGGTGTTTTGTTGGCGTGTTTGGTGCAACTCCACGCGTTGGGCTCGGTCTACATACCCGCCGCCCTTGCGTTGTTGATCGTGTGTCGACACCACTTGAACCGTCGCAACGTACTCACCTTAGTAGGCAGTGTGGCGATCACGTTGCTTCCGTTGCTCATCTACGCCATCACCTCGCTCTTCGATCCCGCCGAAAGCAGCGCGCGTCACAGTGGTGGATTTTCCTGGGATCCGGGGAGGTTCTGGGAAGGAGTGACGTCGTTGGTACAGCCAAGGTATCTGCTCTCCGTCAAATGGGGCGGTCGATTCGTGCTCTTTTTGGTCGTCGTCTCAGGCGTTGGCACCGTTCTGCGGTACCGGGAGGCCAAAGACACTCAGAAGAAACCTTGGTTCCGTCTCTTTTTGTGGCTTCAATTGGCGGTCGGAAGCCTGGTTGTTTCGCTCATTCTTTCCTACGAAAATGTGGGCCGGTATCTACTTCCTGTGCTCTTCCCGGTGTTTGCGCTGGCCGCGTTAGGGATCGCCGACATTGACGCATGGCTAGTTCGCCGCAAACGAACACTGGGTGGGCGTGCCCTCACGTGGATCGCCGTGGTCTTGGGGTTGGCTTTTGTGCAGCCGCCGGTTGTGAACGTGTGGGCCACACTGGCGGACTCGGGCCAAAAGCTCCAAAGTGACGTCCCCTTGGAACCCCTATCGCTCGAAGAGCAAGAGGCGGTAGTTTCGTTCTTAGTCGAGGAGCGTGGCTTAACTTGGGACCGCATGCGGGGACGGGTGCATGGGGTCTTTTTCGGACCGCTCTCGGGCATCCGATACTTGGAGCGGGCCCACCGAGACGCGGCGGCCACGAGCCTTCCTTTCGATCCCGCACACCATTGGCTCGTACTTCCCGACGGGTCGCCCCCATCGGCGCTGACCACAGGGGCGATGGAGCATGTGACGCTATCGGGCCGAACGCGAGATATTCATCTATGGCGGTATCGCGCACGCTTCGATTCAACACATGTCCGCACCGGTTCAGGCGATCCTTGTGAGTGGCCCTTTCCCTATTTGTGGACTGAGGCACCGTCATCGTTGCTGCAGCAGGTGGGTTTCCCGCGCGGGCACGGCCCCGACATCCACCGGTGTTTGACTGGCAAGGTTCCGGGGACACTTCTTGTGGAGATCCCGACCGAGACGACCGAGTTGATGCTCCAACTCAGCGATGATGCTGTCTTCCGAAGCGATGACGAAACGCAAGAGAATCCGGTATTGACGGTCCGATTGGAAGCGGAAGGGTTTCCGCCGCTTCCATTGCATCCCATTCGGCAGTCTGGCACGGAGAAACTTTGGTACCGGATCACCATGCCGCCCCGCCAGGGCATGGGAACTCTTCACCTCACACTGCGGCCGCGAGGGCAGCTGGGGTTTGTGGATCTGTATTGAGTCTGGGAACCGTTATGACGTGACGGCCGTAAAGGCTTGTCGAATGTCTTCTCGGCTGGCGTACACTTCTTCAATGGCGGTGGAGTCCATCAAGACCCGCTCTACATCACGGACGAGTCCCTTTGGCGATCTGGCTTCACAGATGGCATTGACCAACACGTCCACCAATGCGTCTTCAAACTCGGGGACGATCTCGATCAGATCCTGTTTCTGTAGATGACCGACGAACGCGCGGGCGATGCTTGGGGCAGCCTTCTCGAGTTCACTCTCGGGAGGCAGAAAGGGTTCGACCATTTGCATGGCGGCCGGTCCCAACGTGAGGGCCAACTCCTTGACGTGTGCGAGCAGCACGTCATTGGCGTCGGACAAGATGGTTTCGACGGCCCAACGCATGTCGTCATCGGCACCTGGGATGGGGGCTTCGAAAATCAACGGTAAGAGCACCTCAACCAGTGCCTCGTGGTCGGCGCACTTAATTAAGAACGCCAACGTAGCCAGCCGCGAGGAACTCGACAGAAGGATATGGAGATCATCCACCACCAGGGTGATGGCATCGTAATCCTCGAGCGCACTGAAGACGGGGATGATGTCATCCGACAAATCAGGGCGGTCTTTGTAAATTTCATGCAACGCGGGCAGACAAGACTTGTGACCTCGGATCTCCAGGGCCATGGATGTTCGGGCGGCCAATGGGCCGGCCGGCGCCACGCGGAGATAGTTTGTGAGGATTGTTGTGCTCTTTCGACCCTTGGACTCCGCAAGTGCATCCAGGCAATTCATCACCACTGTGGGATTGTCAGAATCCAGCAACGCGGCCAATTCCTCCAGGGACTGCGGTGTTGCTTGCATGATGTTCTTCCTATCGTGAAATGTAGCGACTTTCGTGTGACCTTGTTGCGATCTTCGGATGTTGTTCGTGTCTCGTCAAGTGGCACTTCATAGACGCGCTTGTTGACCCGGTGGTTTGTGCCCGGATAATGAGCCGTGATCATGGTGAACAATCGGGTCTGGATGATGGTTTGTTTCCCGATTTTCGGGATGGGGGCACTCTCGTGTGGAGCGGCCAAGGACGCCGGTGCGCCTTCGATGCCCCAAGACGTAGACGCCACTGCGTTCGTTGATGCGGAACCTGTGGAAGATGTGATTGCCCCAGGGCCACTGTGTGTCAGCGATGGAGACTGCATCGGAGTGTTCTTTGATTTGGGAACTTGCGAAGTGGTTCGGTGCGATCCAATGGATGGTCAGCAGGGGGTGTGCGTACGAGATCCATTGCCCACGGGACAACCGTGCCAGGACCACAACCCGTGTACATTTTGGTCCACATGCGATGGTGACGGGGGATGTCAGGGCGGCGAAGGGCCAGCATGCGAAGATCGCTCGTGCATGATTTCGCTGGGCTGTTCCGAAGCGACTGGGGAATGTGCCTACGAACCTGTAGAGGATGGGGGTTCGTGCAGCGATGGCAATCCTTGCACCCTTTCCGACACGTGTGTGAGCGCTTCCTGTGTGGGAGCCTACGACACGAACAGCAGTGCATGCGCCTGCACGCGAGACAAGGACTGCCCGGCTCCGGACACACCCTGTTTTGGGGACATGAGGTGTTCTTCCGGGGTATGCACACTGCCGACCGATAGCGTTCATTGTGACCAGAGCCTCGCAGGTCCTTGCGAACGTGTTCAATGTGATTCAGACACGGGCGGTTGTGTGACTGTCCTCCAAGCGGATGAAACGCCATGTGACGACGAAAATCCATGCACCGTTGCGGATCGGTGTGTCGCAGGGAGTTGCTTGTCCGGCGAAAATCATTGTTCGTGTGCGAGCGACAGTGACTGTCAGTCCTTCCAGGATCAGGACTTGTGCAACGGTCAGCTGGGTTGCGTTCTCTCTGAAAACAACGGGGGGGTGTGCGAGGTGATCTTGGATTCGGTGCCTGTTTGCGATCCCTCGGGTTTTTCGTGTGTGACGAGTCAATGTCAACCCGCCACTGGTTTGTGCACGCCCGTGCCAGTGGAGGACGGTGTCTCGTGTGACGACTCGGATGCTTGTACACACAATGATCGATGCATCTCCGGTGAATGCACCGGCGGCTCTCAAGCCCTCTGTGGTCCCCCCACCCAGTGCGATGCGGGGGCCTGCACACCCCAATGTTGGGATGTCCCTGCATGTGATCCCGCCCTTGGCTGTGAAGAACACCCACTGGAAGGCCCATGTATCGATGGCATGGCCTGTCACATTCAGGACATGTGCGTGAACGGTGTCTGCACCCAAGGTTCTTTGGAAGTTCAGTGCAACGATGGAAATCCTTGTACGAACGATGGTTGTGACGATGTGGCTGGATGTGTCTTCACAGCGACAGATGGCGCTTGCTCAGATGGTGACCCCTGCACAATCAATGACAGTTGTTTCAATGGCGATTGCGTGTCGGATACGCCCATGGAGTGTGAGGATGGCAACCAATGCACAACCGATTTTTGTATTGCGGGCACAGGGTGTGCGCACATATTCAATAACGCACCGTGTGAAGACGGTGACCCGTGTACCGAAGGCGATGCGTGCCAAGCCGGCGATTGCAAACCGGGTGACAAGGTGTGCCCTTGCAACGAAGACGCCAATTGTACGGTGCCGAATGGCGGGAATTGTGCGGGTGTGTGGCACTGCATTGCCAATCAATGTGTTTTGGAGTCTACAGCAGCAACGGGTTGTCCATCCACAGGCTCACCTTGTGTTTTGAGCGTATGCGATGAGGTGACGGGAACCTGTCAGTCCACGCCCGCTCCCACAGGCATCCCCTGTGATGACGCGAACGAATGCACGGTGGGTGACGCCTGTAAGGACAGTCAATGTGTGTCCAGTGCCTTCAATGATTGCGATGATGACAGCGTGTGTACAGCAGACTCATGCGACCCGCTGAGCGGATGCGTTTATGCCCCCTCACCGGGTCTTTGCGATGATGGGGACCCCTGCTCAGTACAAGACCTGTGTGTCGACGGCGAATGTTTACCTGGAGCAGGTGCTTGTGAGTGCATGGTGGATACCGACTGCACTCAGCCGAAGAACAAGTGTATGGGACTTCGCCGGTGCGTCAATCATCAATGCAAATTGGATCCAACCACCGTTGTGTCTTGTTCTTCGTCGGGCGTGGGGCCTTGTTTGAGCGCCGACTGTATTCCATTAACTGGCGAGTGTGATGTGTCTCTTCAGCCCGATGGTGTGGACTGTGATGATGACAATGCATGCACCATCAGCGAGACATGCTCGGGCGGAGCGTGCGTCTCCAAAGACATGTTGCAGTGTCCGGATGACAACCCCTGTACGGTAAGCAGCTGCGATCCACAGAGCGGTTGCACGTCGATCCCCACCGATGGGCCCTGCAATGACGGCGATTCGTGCACGACCGATGAACATTGTGTGGACGGTGTGTGTACCGGGACCATCAGCCAATGCGATGAACTTTGCGACAATGGTCACGACGATGATGGGGATGACGCGGTGGACTGTGAGGACAGTGATTGTGTTGAGGAATCGATTTGTGATCCCTGCGCTACGGCTCCTTTCCTGAGTTGTGGGGGCATTGTCACTGGCATTTTGGGTGACCAAGCACCGTCGTTGGTTGGAAATTCGGCCTGTGGTGCCGGTGATCTTGGCGACACCGTTTTTCAATTTACAACCAACAATGGCGGAGAAGTGACCCTTTCGCTCTCATCCACCGGCGGTGCGTTTGCGTTGCGGGTGCTGACCGCGGCTGCCGACGGCGGCTGCCAACTTTCGTCGTGCAAAGGCAGCGGCCAGGACGTCGTGTTCACCGCTGCGCCCGCAGTGGTTTACCACGTGGTTGTGGAAAAACTCTTCCTCGGTGGTGCGTCGACGTTCGAGGTCTCCGCGTCCTGTGCGGTCGATTGTGTGCCTGCTTGTGAAACAGTGAACTGCGGTCCTGACGGATGCGGTGAATCGTGTGGCGCTTGCAATGATGGCAACCCGTGCACCAACGAATGGTGCGTGGACGGCGCTTGTGTAGCGGTTGGCGTCGACGGTTGCTGTCAATTCAACAGTGACTGCGATGACAATGACTTGTGCACAAAAGACTATTGCGAGGGGATGGTTTGTCACCATTCCGACGTCCTCGAATGTTGCCAGACCGCCCTGGATTGTGACGATGGCGTGGATTGCACAACGGATGCGTGTAGCGGTGGGTTCTGTGTCTATCAACCGGGACCCAACTGTTGCGTATCGGATATCGACTGCGCCACGGGAAAGGCGTGCGAGGTCGGCACCTGTCAGGCGGGTCATTGCGTGACGGTGAATGTGCCGGGCTGTTGTGAGATCGCAGACGATTGTGTGGATGTGGGGCCCTGTGATGTTCCCTATTGCGTCGGTCAGCAGTGTGTCATCACCAAGATCCCAGCTTGCTGCACGTCGGCGATGGACTGCGAGGATGCGAATCCTTGCACAGTCAACACGTGCGACATCGTTAAGCAGAGTTGCCAACAACAGTGGGTGCCCAACTGCTGTTTGTCTTCTCTGGAGTGCGCCGCCGATGACGACGCGTGCACCACTGCACAGTGCGTTGAGGGGGAGTGCAACCAAGTGCCCATTGCCAATTGTTGCCTGGACGATGCGGACTGCGGTAACGCACCGTTCACCGCTTGTATGGCTTCCCAATGTCAAAACAATGTGTGCGTGGCGGAGCCCATGGATGATTGTTGCACGTCGGATAGCGCTTGTGACGACTCGGATTCGTGTACGAGCGATCAGTGTGTGGCGAACACGTGCGTCCACAACGCCGTAGTCGGTTGCTGCACCACCAATTCGGTATGCGACGACTTGGATCCTTGTACGAATACGGCCTGCTTGAATCAGCAGTGCGAGGTATCTATTTTGGCCAGTTGCTGTCTGAATGATGCCGACTGTGCGGACACAAACCCCTGCACAGACGATCGTTGCAACGATGGCATCTGCGAGAATCCGATCATCGTGGAATGCTGTACGAAGTCGGCCGATTGTGTGGCGGGGCCCTGCTTGAATCCGGTGTGCAACGCGGGTCAGTGTGCGTATATCCCATTGCCGGGCTGTTGTGGCGAGGACTCGGATTGCACGCAATTGTCCCCTTGTCTCCAAAGCGCTTGTTTGGGTGGCACCTGCACCGTCAGTGCCCAGGCAGACTGTTGTGTGACGGCGTCCGAATGCCCGCTCCCAGCAGGGCCGTGTGAGCGCACAGTTTGTACCAGCAATCAATGTGGATCGGAGGTCATAGCGGGTTGTTGTGTGGTCGACATGGACTGCGCATCTTTGGTCGGTCCTTGCGAACAAGCGCACTGCTCGGGACATGTCTGCGTCGTGGAAGATCTCCCCGGTTGCTGCCAGAACTTGGGGGATTGCGCGGACGATCAAGTGCCCTGCGTGAACACGAGTTGTGTGGAAGGCAGTTGCGAGACCAGCATTCAACCCGATTGTTGTAGCAGCGACGAGCAGTGTTCGGACGGGAGCGCACCATGCGGGCAAGGCGTTTGTTCCAATGGTGCCTGTGAGGTGTTCTCCGAGCCCGGGTGTTGTGTGGTTCAAGAGGACTGCAATTCGATGGAAGCCGAGCCCTGTGATGAGATTCAGTGTGTGCTTGGACAATGCATGGTGACCGGCCAGATTAACGGTTGTTGCCTAAGCCCCAATGATTGTCCGGAACTTGATGACTTGTGCGTTCTCCGCGACTGCGTAGACAACCAGTGTGTGTTGGCGCCTATCTTGGGGTGCTGTGAAGCAGCGGATGATTGCCCAGAGGCCACGGAGGCCTGCCAGCAGCGTACCTGCCAGGACGGTTCATGTGCGCTGGAATCCATTGAGGGCTGTTGCACTTCCGGAGTCGTTCCCTGTGAAGACGATGAGAATCCCTGTACCGAGCAGATGTGCGTGGGGCAATCGTGTGTCAGTCAGCCCTTGCCGGGTTGCTGCGTGGCCGACATGGATTGTGCGACGGGCAACGAGCTGGCGTGCACGACCATGCAATGCGTGGACAGCCAGTGTGTGGCTCTAAGCACGTCAGGCTGTTGTGTTGACGACACGGATTGTCTGGGTGGTGGCGACTGTAGCCAAGTGATGTGCCTGGGGAACACCTGTGCGGACATCCCCATCACAGGCTGTTGTACACAGGACTCCGAGTGTCCAGAGAGTGAGGATGGCTGTGTGGTGGCGGCATGTCTGAATGGTCAATGTGGTTGGGATCCGCTCGACGATTGTTGCGCCTACGATGTGGATTGTCCTCAATCAAGTGATCCCTGTGTGGCACCCACCTGTTCGGATGGGCAGTGTACGGGCGAAGCCTCTGCCGGTTGTGCTCTGGGAGCGTGTCTCTATCAAGGGTTTGATTTGGGTGACTTTGACACCTGGGAGACCAGCGCAACCCAGACCGCACTGGATTGGGCGGTGACACCCGACGAGAAGTTTGGCGGCTCCCATGCAGCCAAGCTCACGTACGGCGGGGGCTATGCCGGTGTTGTGGTGTCCATGACTTCTCCGGCCTTTCAAGTGACTGGCGAATCGTGGATTCGGTTCCGATATCGCTTGTCCAAAACAATCGGGGATTGTTCCGACGGTCAACTGCGCGTGTTGGCCATCCCCGCCGACGGTAGCAATCCAACGGTTTTGTGGGCGCGTTGCAATTCGGAGCAACAATGGGCACAGATTGTGGTGGCTTTGGATGATCTCGTGGGTCAACTGATCCGCGTGCGCTTCGAGTTGGACACGGCAGAGGGGACGGACAAGGGATTCGCTGCGTTGGACGACATTGCCGTGAGCGGATCGTGCAGTCTGGCTTGTGAAACAGACTGTATTAACGCGCCGGCCTGTGCGTCGACCCAGTGTGTGAATGGTCTGTGTGAATCTACCCCCTTGCCAGCCTGTTGTGTGTCGGACGAGGCGTGTGCCGATGACGACCCGTGTACGCTAAACGAGTGCAATCCGGCGGTGGGTTGTGCCGTGTCCCCCGTTTCGGGTTGTCTATCGGGCGCCTGCGTTGGGAGCGTTCTGACCGACGGCCTCGATGATGGATGGACCATTGATGGCAACGTGAACCTCACGTTCAAGACCACAACGCTCGGCTCCCTGGGCTCACCCGGACACCTGATCGCTGTGGCTGGGTCAACCGGTGCAGGTGAAGCGACCACCGTGCACTTGCCAGCACTGATGGTCACGTCAGATACGCTGAGTCTCCGTCTCCTTGTGCGCCAGAGCGTGGGCAGCGCGTGTGAGCAGGGGCGCTTGATGGCCGTTACCGACACCGGATTGGAGATACCGCTTCCCTGCGGTTATCACGATTGGCGTCCAATACAGGTACCCATTCCCTCTTCCATTAATCAGGTGGTGCGCATCGGTCTGCGCTTTGATGCCTTCAAGGAAGGGGCCAGTGTTGAAGTGGACGATCTTCGGGTTTTTGGTTCTTGCCAACCCATAGAATGCACCGAAGCCGATCAGTGTGACGACGGAAACTCCTGTACTCTGTCGGCCTGCGACAGCGGCTATCAATGTCAGTATCTGTGGACACCCGGATGTTGTGAGATCGATGCAGACTGCGTTTCGTTAGAGGGTCTGTGTGATGTAGGGACCTGTGCCGGCGGGACGTGTGTCATTTCACAGGCGCCTGGCTGCGATGTAGGGGCTTGCCTGTTTGAGGCATTTGACGATGGATTTCCAGAGAATTGGACATTGGGCAATGAACAATTCGTCGTTTCAGGAATCGACATGAGCTGGTCCGTGGATGCCATCGACGCATACAGTGAACCCTTCTCGTTGCACGCCCACGCATTTCTCCCCGAGTCATTCCAGAGTGGCGCTACGGTCCGTTCCATCCGTTTGCCGCAGGTTTTGGTGGGGAGTGGTACGACGGCGTTGACCTTCATGGTCAAGCGTGACTTTCCCGAGGCCGATTGTACGGCGGGTGCGGTCGAGGTGTGGGCAAAAGAGAACCTCTTGTGGTTGGGCTGTGGGGACACGGACACGTGGATTCCGGTGACCATCCCCTTGGGTTCTTGGGCAGGCGATGTGATTCAACCCATGCTGCGTTTTCGTGTTGGGGGCACGCCCGGCACGACGACGAATGTGTTTGTGGACGATCTGCGCATCGACGGCGATTGTGTTCCCACCACCTGTTTGACAGCGAGCGACTGTGCCGATGGCAATGTCTGCACCAAAGACGTGTGCATGGGCTATCAATGCGTCTACCTAACCCAATCGGATCTGTGTGACGATGGCGACGTTTGCACGGTCGGAGATGACTGCCAGAATGGTTTGTGTGTGGGTGCGCCCAAAGCGTGTGATGACTCGGAGCCCTGCACCATCGATCACTGTGATTCGCAAACGGGCTGTGTGCACGAGCCAACGACCCAGGTGTGTGATGACGGTGATGCATGTACGGGCGGCGATCTTTGCCTGGATGGTGCGTGCATAGGAGCACCTCTATTGTGCAAGGATTTCAATGGGTGTACCCGGGATATGTGCACATCGGGGGTGGGCTGTGACTATATTCCCGAGCCCTTTGGGACGCCCTGCGATGACAACGACTCAAACTACGGGATCTGCTGGGACGGTGTTTGCGTGGATTGGCATGTCCAGACCTTGCTGTCTATCGACGATCAGCCATCGCGGGCGCTGGATGTGCAGCGTATGGGTGTGGGCTCCCCCGTTTTGGTTGTGGGCAGTCATGGGTTTGACGGCGCCAGCGAAGCCACTCGGTGGAGTGTGGACCACCAGACGTTGGCGCTGACACCCAAGAGCCAGGTGCCAACCATCCGAACATTCCATGCGATGGCCGATGACTTTGCCGTGGGAAGTCAGGGAACCCTTGTGGCGGGGACGACCGCTTTGGATCTCATCGACGTTGGGGTCTCTGCGGGCGTGGATCTTCGGGCGGTGACGTTGTCCGGGGCTACGCTCTTCTTGGGTGGCGATGGGTACGGCGTGGCCAGCCCTCATTCCACATTGTTGCGTTGCCCATTGGTGGCGGGTGAGGTGCAGTCGTGTCTCCGAATGCCAGTGGTTCATTCACCCGAACATTGCTCGAAGCAGTCGTTCTTTCATGTGCGTCGCTTGTTGGCGCTTTCGTCTCAGAAATTACTGGTTTCCGGGTTCACCATACGCGATCTACACAACCCAGAGTCGGACGACTTCGAGGCGCATGTCGCGCTGTGGGATGGCAACACGAAGAGCTCCTGTCCCGGGCTGGGCGTCTACAGCGGCGAAGTGTACACCAATCATGCGACCAGCTCGTACACACTGGCTGTCAATGCGCATCCGCCCGGCGTCCGCGAGGGGTTTTATGCGATGGGTGCGGTAAGCCTGGACGACATCTGGGTCGCCGGTGCCCGAGGAGCCATTCAACACCACGATGGGTTGGGCTGGAGCGTCGTGCATCCGCAAGTGTGGTCCGAGACAGCGGCCTGGAATGAGCACCACGACGTGTACGATCTCGTTGTGACCGAGGACGATGTTCACTTTGTAGGGGATGGCGTGGGCGCCCGTGTCGGAGGTTGCCGAGACACGTTTTATCTTCACGCGGCTCGCCAGGATGGGCAGTGGGCGTTCGATCATTTGGTGCATTTCTCTTCCATTGCCTCGGATTGCGGAGAGCCGCCTTTCGACAACGCGGGGATACGGGCGATTACGCAGGATCCAATGACTGGTGATTTGATCGGGGTGGGTTGGGCGCCGGATGATCCACTGATTCCCACGACGCACCGAGCGCTTGTCATGCGGTTGGAACGACCATGAAACGCTGGTTTGCCGTAGTATTGCTCGTTTTCTTAATCTCGCCGGGCTGCCGTCGTGACAAGACTCCTCCTTCCGAGCAACGGGTCGACAGAGAAACGCCGATTACGCATCCTCTCTCCTCGCTTCAGACCATTCACAACAAACAAGGCGACTGGCAGGATGTGCACAACTTCTATGGCGTGTACATGGCCGGGAACAAGATCGGGTGGGCGGAAGAGACTATGGTCCGGGTCGCCGACGGCGGTGTGCGCGTCCAGCTAACGATCAACATGCGAATCGTCCGTTCGGGGGCGGAGATGGTGATGTTGATTACGGACGATACCGAATTCGATCCGCCTCCCATGGGACGCTTGAGGCGTTTGCACTCTCTGCAAGAGATGGGGGCGGGGAGCCGTGTTTTGTACGAGGGCAAACGGCAGAATGACCAATTTGTCATGCGAACGACCGTGGGAGAAAAGTCCCATACCAAGATTATCCCTCTGCCCAAGATCAGCGTGGTGGATCGAGTGCCATTCCTTCGGATTAAGCGATTAGCCGCCGCAGCCTCCGGAACGCCGGTCGTGGAATGGGAGTTTGATAATGAAGAGTTAATCGACATGCGCATGGAATCGAAAGTCTTGTCTCAGCACTCCACTCGGCTTCACGGCGTGCCCGCCACGGTGATGGTCGTTGAAACGTTCGTTCCCCGTCGGAAACTGACCATGACCCAGCGGTTGACGGCCGCGGGTCAGATGTTGGAAACGCAAGTCGGGCCCATGTTTCGTTTGGTGTTGGAAGACAAACAGATGGCCCAAGACGTGTCCGCGTCGGCACCGGACATGTTCAAATCGTCGATGATCTCGCTGGATCGACCGCTTGGTGATCCGGCCTTGGTACATCGTTTGTGTTTGCGACTGACTGGCGTTCCGTCGTCGGTGGAATTGGGCGATGCTCGGCAGACGCGAGAAGGGGACCAGTTGACGATTCGTCGCGTGCCCTTCGCTGAGCTGCCTGAAGTGACCCTCGATGAGAAACAAGAGCGTTCGTTTTTGGAGGTTACGCCCTTCATTGACCACAATGACAAGGCGCTGCATGTGCTCGTGGGGAAAGTCCGTGGGGAGAAAGGCACTCTAGACCATGTGCGCTCCTTGACCCGTCTTGTGCATCGAACCCTTCGCTATACGCTGGAGACCGTGCCGGAATCGGCCAGCCAGATCCTCCAGGGTGGAAAGGGGGATTGCAGTGAATATACCCGGCTCTTTGTCGCACTATGCCGGGCTGCAGGATACCCGGCACGTGAAGTCGTTGGCGTCGCGTATGCGGGGGATAGTGAGCCGGGCATGATGTATCACGCCTGGGGCGAGGTCTATGTGAAGGACCGATGGCTGGCCGTTGATCCCACATGGAATCAGCTCCCCATCGACGCCACCCATCTCACGTTGGCTCGGGACCGATCCGGTTTCGTGGGTGTTGTGGGCGGTATCCAGGCCTCCGTACTATCGGTGAATTAGTCGTCCTGAGGTCTCCTCACTCGGGAAATTGTGGATTTCCAACAGGTCTTTTTGACTCCGCCCGATCCTGCGGTGATGCTTGAATCACTATGAAGACGGAACAATCTCTTGCCATTCGTGTTTTGCTCTTACCCAAGGACACCAACGCTTTGGGCACTATCTTTGGTGGCGTAATCCTGAGTCATATTGACCTCGCTGCCGCCGTGGAGGCGAGGCGACATACGCCCCATCGTCTGGTGACCGTTGCCATGCGTGAAGTGGTGTTTCACCGCCCCGTGTATCTGGGGGACCTGGTCTCCTTTTATACGCGTCTCGTTCGTATCGGTACCACCAGCATTACGGTGCATGTGGATGTTCGAGCCGAACGTCAGGGTACCACCGAAGAGATCGGTGTTACGGCCGCCGAGGTGGTGTACGTGGCCGTGGATGAAGAAGGGAAAAAGAGGCCCGTTCATCGGTAGATCACGCGGCTTCACCCACCCGCGGGGTAATGTTGGATTTGTTTCTGCGATATCGATGAGTTACACGCCTTCTTTCTCAATCACACTTTCGGACCTGTTGTTGCCGGAATAGATCGTGTTATAGAGCGAGACTATGTCGGATAAGACACCGTTTTTCGAACGTATTGCCCCGCTGTGTACCAGCATGCGCTGGACCGAGTGGGCCGGGTATCACGCCGTTTCGTCGTTCGACAACTGCCATGAGGTCGAGTACCACGCCATTCGACAGGGAGCCGGTGTCCTGGATGTGACGCCCTTGTTCAAGTATGAGGTTACGGGTCCCGACTCGGGTCGTTTCCTTTCGTTTGTGATGACACGCAACATCGCCAAACTCAAAGTAGGGCGGGTGGTGTACACGTGTTGGTGTGATGAAGCGGGCAAGCTGGTAGACGATGGAACCGTCACGCGGCTTTCGGAGTGTCACTACCGGGTGACATCCGCAGATCCTTCCTTCTCTTGGCTGGTGCAGTTGACGCGAGGATTTGACGTCCAGATCGAGGAGAGCACAAGCGAGCTGGGTGCCCTGGCGATCCAAGGTCCGCGGTCTCGCGATATCGTGGCCGACATCCTCGATGAGGACGTCACAAAGTTACGTTATTTTGGTGCCATGGCCGCTCGCTGTAGCGGTGTGGATGTGCATGTAACGCGCACCGGGTACACGGGCGATTTAGGCTATGAATTGTGGATTCCGCGAGCCCATGCGCTCGAGGTCTGGGACGCGCTCATGGCCGCAGGGACGCCGCATGGGCTGTTGCCGGTCGGTTTGAACGCGCTCGACATGGTTCGAATTGAGGCCGGATATGTCCTCAACGGCGTGGAATACAACAGCGCGAGGCACTGTGTGATCCCCGAACAGAAAACGACCCCCTATGAGATGAACTTGGGGTGGACGGTCCAACTGAAACGAGACTATTTCGTGGGCCAGGAAGCCCTTCGTCGCGAAAAGACGCAGGGCTCAGCGCGCCAATTGGTCGGGCTTGTACTCGATTGGGGAGAACTCGAATCCCTCTACGCGGCGTGGGATTTACCGCCGGCAATCCCATCGGCTGCATGGCGTTGCTCAGTCCCCATTTATGCCATGAATTCAAGTCAGCAAGTTGGCTACGCGACCAGTGGCACCTGGTCACCCATTCTAAAACAAAACTTGGCGATGGCGTTGCTGGATGCACCGCACACCAAGCTGGGCACTCAGGTGCGAATGGAAGTGACGGTGGAGCATGAGCGCAAGACGGTCACGGCGACCGTCACGAAACGCCCTTGGTATGACCCCCCTCATCGGAGCACATAATGCGGAAGCAGTACGACGCAATTATCGTAGGTGGTGGGCACAACGGCTTGTGCTGTGCTGCGTATTTGGCACGTGCGGGTCGCAAGGTGTTGGTCTTGGAGAGGCGCCACGTACTCGGCGGTGCGGCAGTGAGCGAGGAGATCTATCCGGGTTTTACGTACTCCGTCTGTTCGTATGTGGTGAGTCTGTTGCGTCCTCACATCATCCGGGATCTGGATTTGCCACGCTTTGGTCTGCAAATATTGCCTTTGGACTGTGCGTTCACGCCCTATCTCGACGGACGCTCGCTGGCGCGATGGGCCGACTCGGAGCGGACGCGTCGTGAAATCGCTCGCTTTAGCCCCAAGGATGCCGAGGTCTATCCGGATTATAGCCGCATGATGGGTCGTCTGGCGCGCTTCGTGAAACCCATCATTGAGATGACGCCGCCGGACCCAGCCAGTTTGCATCCGCGCGATCTGGGCGCCATTTTGAAGTTGGGCAAGCATTTTCGAGATTTTCCCTCCGACGAGCGCGTGGGTATGGCCAAGCTCATGACCATGAGCGCGGTGGATCTTTTGGATGAGTGGTTCGAGAGCACAGAGCTCAAGGCGCCCATGAGTGTCAGTGGGATCATCGGCACCTTCTTGGGTGTGCGTTCTCCCGGAACAGCGTACGTGCTGTTGCACCATTACATGGGCGAAATCGATGGGGCGTTTCGAGCGTGGGGGTTCTGCAAGGGCGGAACGGGAACCATCAGTATGGCCATCGCCAAAGCGGCCGAGAGCTTTGGGGCGGACATCCAATGCGAAGCCGCCATCGAGTCCATTGATGTGCGTGATGGGCGGGCCGTGGGTGTGGTGATGGAGAACGGTGATGTCTTGCGCGCGCCGGTCATCGTATCCAGCTTGGATCCGCATCGGACCTTCATTCGTATGGTGGGTGAAGATCATTTGGACACGGAATTTGTGGACCAGATCAAGCGCTATCGGTATCGAGGCAGTTCCGGCAAGGTCAACCTCGCGTTGGATCGCTTCCCAGATTTTACGTGTCGGCCGGGAGACGGTCCGCACGTGCGGGGTGACATCGCCATTGCGCCCAGCGTGGAGTACCTTGAACGTGCTTACGACGACGCAAAGTATGGTGCCTATTCGCGGCGCCCCTTTCTCAACGTCGTGATTCCATCATTAACGGATCCGAGCGTGGCGCCTCCGGGCAAACATGTGATGAGCATCTTTGTCCAATATGCACCCTATGATCTCAAAGAAGGCCCCGAGGCGTGGCCCTCGCAGCGGGACGCGTTTGGCGATGCTGTCATCGACACGTTGGCTGAATACTGTCCCACACTCAAGGACTCCATTCTGCACCGCCAGGTGCTCACTCCCTGGGACATGGAGCAGGACTTTGGCTTGACCGGCGGCAACATTTTTCACGGTGAGCTCAGTCTGGAGCAGCTCTTTTTCCTACGCCCCGCCCCTCGATGGTCCAAGTATAGGACTCCGGTCAAAGGGCTCTGGATGTGTGGATCCGGCACGCACCCTGGCGGCGGTGTCATGGGGGCATCCGGAGCCAACGTGGCCGGTGAATTGCTTCGGAGTGGAGCCCTATGAGCACGCAACACACCGTCGACGCCATTGTCATTGGCGGCGGTCACAACGGCCTCGTGTGCGCGGCATCCTTGGCGCAAGGCGGACGCCGAACCGTGCTGGTGGAGGCGGCGGACGTGCTCGGTGGAATCGCCGCGCCGCGGGCGTTGGCCGACGGCTACAACGTCCCAGGACTCTTGCACGACACTGCGCGACTGCGCCCCATGGTGGTGAAGGGGCTGGCGTTGGAGGACCGGCACGGGCTGGTGCTTCGTGATCGGCCCGATGTGGCGGTGTTGCGAGCAGGGCAGGCGCCCCTGATGTTGGGTGCATTGGTGTGCCAAGGTGCCTCGGAGGACGACCAAAAAGCGTACGGTGCCTATCGCGCTGTGATTCATCAATTTCGGACGGTCTTTGGGCGCGTGGTGGATACGGAACCACCGGGGATTGCCGGCGAGCGCATCACAGGGCTGTGGGATGCCATGCTGACGGGTTGGTCACTTCGGCGCCTCGGTAGTGCCGCTCTCTACGAGTTTTTGCGGCTTCCTCCGATGCCCGTCAATGATTGGATGGATGATCTTTTCGATGACCCGATTCTTCAGGCGGCCCTCGCGTTTCCCATCGCGCTGGGTGGGTTCACCGGGCCGAGGGCACCGGGGACAGTGGCTACGCTGATGATGGAGGAATGCACAGCGAACCAAGAGGTGGTTGGAGGCCCCCCGGCGTTGATTCGTTCCCTTGTGTCCGCGTGTGAAGCACACCGTGTGGACGTGCGCACGGGGAGCGAGGTCCGGCGAATTCGACTGGAGACTGGTTGCGTACGGGGCGTTGAGTTGGTCGATGGAACGACCATTGACGCCCCTGTGGTCGTGGCCACTTGCGATCCACGGCGCACCTTCTTGGACCTGTTAGAGCCGGCGGGCGTCTCGCCTTCGCTCTTGCATGCGGCCGACAATATACGAGCGCGAGGCACCATCGCCAAAGTACATCTGGCCGTGCAGGGGACCTGTCCGCTCACAAGCGAGCAAGGGGATCCCATTGAACGTTTTCGTCTCGTGTCCAGTTTGGACGATATTGAGCGTGCATCCGATACTGTCAAATATGGGGAGATGCCTGCGGAGCCTCCGTTGGAGGTGCGGGTGACGCCAGCGGATGATTTGGGGGCCCATGGGTATGTTCTGTCGGTGATCGCTGGATATGTCGCTCATGACCTCAATGGAGGCTGGACCGACGCAACACGGACGGCTCTCGGGGAGAACGTGATTCAACGTCTGGCAGCGCACATCCCCGACATTTCGCAGCAAATAGTTGCCCGGGAAGTGCTGAGCCCTGTCGATCTGGCGCAGCAATATCGTCTGTCGGGCGGCCATCTGTACCATGGAGAGCACGCTCTCGATCAGATCTTATTTATGCGTCCAATGGCCCGCTGTGCGAATCACAAAACACCTGTGGAGGGTTTGTTCCTGGGCGGTTCCGGGACGCATCCCGGCGGTGGATTCACCGGGGGTCCTGGATGGCTTTCGGCACAAGCTGTGCTTTGACCCACCCGATTGGAGAAGGGTAGAATGCACACTATGACCATTCGAAACGCTTTTGTTGGCATAGCGGTTGTTGTTTTCCTCGCTCCAAGCTGTGGCGGGGGAGGCAACGGCAGTGTCTCCAAAGCAGACGCGTTGGATACGGATGTTGCGGATGTTGTGGACGTCATTGATACGACGGTCATTGTGCCTGATCCCGGGGTGGAACTTCCGGCCCCACCGGACACGCCGGAGGTTCAGCCCGATGGTAGCGAAGGCGAGTGCACGATCGATGGCGACTGTGTCGCTTTTCTGGGTCCATTGGGTGTGTGTGAATGGGCGCAATGCGTGGACAAGAGCTGTGAGGCCATACCGCTAGATGTTGGCACCCCATGCGATGACGACGACCAATGCACGTTGGACACGACGTGCACGGAGGGTGTGTGCGAAGGCGGCGAACCCGTGGATTGCGAAGATGGCAACCCCTGCACGTTGAATGAGTGTCAACCGCTTACGGGTTGTGCAATGTCCCCCTTGACGGGCGTCCCTTGCGACGATGAAAACGATTGCACGTCGGGTGATGGGTGCTTGGTGGGCCAGTGTATAGGAGGTCCGAACAGTTGCGGCGAAGACTGCAGTAATGGCGTGGATGACAATGAGGACGGTGCAATCGATTGCAATGACGCTGTGTGCATCATGGATCCCGTGTGCACTCATATTTGTGTGCCGAGTACGACGATACAGTGTGACGATCTACTGACCATCGACATCACAGGCAACGAGAGCACAAAATATACGACGAATTGGCCGTGTACGACGGACGAATTGGCGGGATATGAGCACGCCGTGCTCTTCAATCACGTCAGCCATGTAACGGTCACCGCTACATTGGTCAATCCCACGGCGGGTGCCCAGATTTTACACTTGAACGATACACAAGGCTTTGGCTGTCAGGCGGATCAGTGCTTGGAAGCCCATGCCTCGGAGCTGTCGTTCGCGTTTAAGCCGGGCGATGAGCACTACGTAGTGGTGGACACTCCTACCGGGACGGAGGGTTCCATCGATCTACAGGTCAACTGTGCGCCGTGCACACCACAGTGCGACGGGAAATCGTGCGGATCGGATGGCTGTGGCGGCAAATGTGGGACCTGTTTGGAGAATATGGTGTGCTCCACGAAAGGGACCTGTGTTGAACCGGCCCCCAACGACACCTGCTCCGATGC
>Ga0114996_10003714_pt1 | contig 18760 bp, 12 predicted proteins | sample ArcticOcean_MG_C_4_FD_87039 | JGI IMG/M metagenome (GOLD analysis project Ga0114996, IMG submission 87039) | Marine microbial communities from western Arctic Ocean - ArcticOcean_MG_CB4_134 | ecosystem: Environmental > Aquatic > Marine > Oceanic | place: Arctic Ocean: Canada Basin | collected...
AGATCCCCGGTTGTGTGGGGTTGGTCACTTTGCACGTCTCGTTGGGGCCACAGGACTGAAACAACTGCCAGGGATCTTAATAAAACGCGTTGCCTAGACAGGCCGTGCTACCACCATCACACGCCGCATATTTGGCCTGCGAGTGTACGTTCCCATTTTGACAGTGGTAGGTGGTCTCAAGATTCACACTGCCGCACTTGAGACCCTTCGGCAGGGGATTGTACGCACATTTCCCCTGGACACATTGGGCGCTGCTGCAGGGCTGTTGGACCGTCGTGCAATCACTCGCCGACATACACTCTTCTGCGGGCGGCAGTTCTTTGCACGTCGGCTTGGTGACCAGATTGAGCAAGGCACATTGTGTGTTCGCTGGGCAGGTCTCAATGGTCATCCAGCCACTCGACACCCAATATTGCGGGTCCGTCGAACACCCATCTTCGCTGAGCCCATCACAGCCCGCATACGACTGATACTGATCGATATTCTGCCCGTTGCATTGGTATTGGCTTTCGAGCGCTTCACTGCCGCATTGTTTGCCCGCGCTCATCACCGCACCGTTGGTGGTGTCGCAACAAACACCTTCGTCACAGCACGCCTCCGCGGGTTTCACTTTGCAGGTGTTTGTAGCCAGATCACAGAACGAGACCGAACAAGGTTCGAGCGTATTGCAGAATGCATCCGACGCGCAGCAGTCCAACACCAATTCCCCCAAACATTGTCCGTAGTCATTGCATTGATCGTTCTCGGTGCATGGGTTGTTATCGTCACAATCGGTCTTGCTCGCCACTTGTACAAAGGCAGCGCCACCGTCTTGCGCTTCACAAACCGTGCACGTCTCGGTTGGATGGACCTCGCCAGCCTGTACACACGTCGTCCCCAGAGAACAGACATTGTTGGACAACGCGTAGGAACAGATGCTCGCTGCCGTACACGTACCCGCCTGGCAAGGATCGGTCGACACACACTCCGCATCCGACGCGCAGCACCCACCCGCGTTCAGGCACTCGTTGCACAGCGCCATGTAGTCGTCGCAGCAGGGGACACTACCTTGGTTGCAATCCGAGGCACAGCTGCAACCCCCGGCAACCAACCCATCACCACAATGGTCTTGGCAGCTACCGGAAACAGACACATCAGTGTTCCCACCGTCTTGGACAATATCGCTTGGCGGAGGGCCCCACCCATCGGTGCGTGGCGCATCAATGATCTCCGCTTCTCCACAGCCGAAGAACATCAGCACAAAAAGGACACAAACACACCGAAAATACATCACCCTCATGGTTCTCCTACTAGGTTCCTGGATCCAATTCCGCACCGATGATGGTGTTGCCATTGACCCGTTCAATGTTCAGCGGTTTGATCGTAATCTTCGCCTCGATGTCCCCTTCGAGCGACTCGCCCAAATCAATAGAGGGCAGCGGGATGTTCCCCAGCGCATCGCCGCTCAGTTTCTCCAGCAATGTGGGGATGACCTGAGTCTCGATCAACGCGCCCAGCACCGCACCAAAGGGCACCATGTCATCTTGCACGATATTGATTTCGGTCTTGACCTCGATGATATCCGTAATGCCAAAGCCCACCGATCCTTCATTCGCCGTTAATTCGAACGCCGCGCGTATGCTGGCATAAATGGTCACGTCCATGGGCTTGTCAGCCAACTTCAAACTCGCATCCATTCGAAGATCGCCCAAATGAATTTCGAGGGCGCCCCCCGGGCCACAGTCGCTGATGGCGGGTGCCAACATACCGCTGACCGTAGCGGTGAGCTCCGTCACATTGAACGCGCTCAAGTCCACGTCCCCAAAGAGGGACTCGGGCACGTCAAACTCCACAAAGCCCCCTTGCCAAGCGGCGAACAAGATCAAGTTCATGGTGTCGTCGGTGAGCACGATCTCCATGGGAGATTGCTCCAACACCAGGAGGGGCTGCTCCTCTGCACCACAGTTGTTCCGGGTCGGTGCGCCCGGGCTGGTGTAGGGAACTGTGACCTCATCGGGGGTAGCCAAAGTGCGCAATACGAACAAACCACCGTTCGGGTCAAAAAGCGTTTTCTTGAAGTCCGTGTTCACGCGCACATGAACCGGGGCCGCTTCGGGATTGAGCGAGGGCAGATCAAAATCAAAGGTGAAGGCCAAGGCCCCCAAAGCGTCCACCAACATGGGGCCAAGCACCCCTTCCAACTCACCAGCAAATTGCTCTTCAATGTCCCCAATAAAGTTCTCGATCTGGCCGTTGATGATGGGCTCAATGATAAACTGTAGCCAGCCGTCGATCTCCACATCGGTCCCGGCGATGGCGACCCCACTTTCTTTGATCGTCACCTGTAGCTGATGGGCTTCATCCACCCACAACTCCAGTTGCGCCGTGATGGTGATGGTGTCCAAGAAGATCTCGCCCGTGATGGTTGACGGCACATAGAAAGGCCCTGATTTTTTGACGGCCTTGAGGTCGGCCTGGCCACCGGTGATGACCGCCTCGATGTCAATACCGCCGACGACCGACTGGAGCGACACCTTGGGTTCGTTGTAGGTCAAGTTGCTGATGTACACGTCCAGCACAGCGCCACCGGCTGCCACGCCCTCCGCGGCCGGGCTCGGGAGCAGACCCGCCACATCAAATCCGGCGAACACCTGCTCAAAGATCGTGGCCAGGTCGTCGGCCGGCATGACGTGATCGCCGTCATCGATCGCCTCTTGGCTCATGTAAAGACCAGCGCCCGGATCGGCGTGTCCGCTGAACAGGTAGTCCGGCTCTTTGTACGGTTTGCGACACACAAAACAGCCGATGGCCTTGTTGACGCCCACGTCGTTCCACGTTCCGTCCGCTTTCATCTCCGCGAAATCTTCATTGCCACCCGCGTTGTTCGGCTCGCCTGGGTTCCACTTCTCTGTGTCGACGGCCGATCCGTCCGACCACACGAAGGTCCCCTCGATCTCATGGTCACTGAGCCCAATCCATAACGAAGGTTTGTCGCACTTTTCTTGGGCCAACTCCTGGACAAACACGTTCTCTTCGTCCGAGTGAATGCTGGTCAAATGCCCACCCCAGGCCACACACGCCGCCTCGGCCGCCGTCCAGCTGATGGCGTTGGTGATCGGCTCTTGCATCACGTGGAAACAGCCGGTCTCAAACTCGCTCTCAAAGCACTTGGATTCCGGACTATACACGGTCTTGTCTTCCGGGAAGAGGTAGTTGTTCGACCAATGAAATGCCTGCACTCGATTGGTCGTCGTGTTGAAGCTGTCGGTGGCCACCAGTTCAAACGTGTTGCCTCCCACGACGGGCGTTAAAGCGGCGGCAAACGAACCGTCTTCGGCCACATCAACCTCCTCCCCATTGAGGATCAGCGACTCGATGGGGCCCGCCCCACTGGACACGCTGCCAGTGATCGTAATCGTCACCTCGTCCGCATCGTTCTTGATCAAACTGGCGGCTCGGGGCGGAAACGCCACCTGAATGTTGGGGATGCATGCGTTGCTGACCGTCAGTTCATTCCAGCAACCGTCATCGGCTTCGCAGGAGTCTTCGGTGCATGCGTTTTCGTCATCGCAAACCAAGGGTTCCACGCCCGCCGTGCATTCCCCGTCCAGGCACACATCGCCCAACGTGCAAACGTTGTCGTCGTCGCAATCAGCGCCGGTGTTCGGCCCGTTCACACAACCATCGATCGCATGGCATGTGTCGTCGGTGCAGGGATCAGCATCATCGCACTCGAGAACCTCGGGGCCGCCGTTGCAAGACCCCACGGAGCACACGTCCCCAATGGTGCACACGCTACCGTCATCGCAAGGATCCCCATCGAGCGGTGAGCTCAGGCACCCCGCCTCCGGATGGCAACTGTTGCTCGTGCACGGATTCTCATCGTTGCAGTCCATGGGATCGCCGCCTTGGCACACGCCGGCCACACACTGATCGTCCACCGTGCACAACTCGCCGTCATCACACGCCATCTCGCGCGGATCGTTCACACAGACGCCGGCCACACAGCTCTCCAACGTGCACAGGTTCTGGTCGTCGCAAGCGGTCAGCGCGTTGGTCGAGTCACACTCAGGGGGCGGTCCAACGTCCGGTTCAAGCACATCAATGGACGCCCCTGTGTCGGCCGGACTCCCACACGCGAACAACAAACCACAGACCACAGCCACCACAGCAAATGATCCTCTTGGAACACGTACAATCAACATCGGTTCCCTCCCTACACCATGACTAGACGACCCATAGGGTACTCCGTACAAAAGGGGCGATTCAAGGCCTTCTGCGATTCACGGACTCAGAATCATTCAACCGTTAAGCACGTCGCGCCGCTCGAGCCACTGACGAACCACGGCCAACACGTGATCCGTATCCGGATCGTGCATCAGCTCGTGATAGGCCTCGGGAAACACATGTTTCTCCTTGTCGGGCGAAGAAACCCCCTCAAACACCAGATCGGTCGCCTCGGGAGCCACGCGCATGTCGTCGCCGCCGTGCAAAACAAGGATGGGTACCGTGATCCGATGGAGACCTGCGAGAGCCCGGCGCATCCCCCGGAGCATTTCATAGCCCGTGCGCGCCCGAATCCGTCCTTTGTAGACCAAGGGGTCTGCGCCCAGCTCTTCTTGCACCTCCGGAAGGCGGGTGGCCTTGGATACATCGAAGAAGGGTTGCACCGGCAACCTGGGGCTGAGGAACGAGAAGAATCCCGACAGGGCCACCATGATCCCCGGAATATCCTTAGGCACCAACACCGCCGGTGCCATCAAGATCGCGCCCGCAATCCCCACTTGATAGCGCTGCATGTGAAGAATGGCCAAGAGCCCGCCCATGCTGTGCCCCATGAGAAACACGGGCACCTCAGGAAAGCGTTGCGTCGCCAACTTCCGAAGAAGAAAGAGATCGTCCACAATGGCGTCCAAACGCTCCACGTAACCCATCAACGCGGCGGTCTTTCCATGTCCTCGATGGTCGGGAGCGACGGTGGCGAAACCACTGTCGGACAGGTGCTTGAGCACGTGTGTGTAACGGCCCGAATGGTCCCCGTACCCATGAATGAAGAGAATCACTCCCCGAGGATTATCGGGCGCGGTGTAGCGCACAAAGATCGACGCGCCATCGATGCTCTCGACGCTGGTTTCCATCACTTGGAATGCTTGTTCGTCCACCGACACCGAGTGTTTCTCATTGTGGTCCATCCGGTCAAGTCGTCGGCAGTGAACACCATTCAAGCGCTCAAAACAGATAGGGGATCAAGAAACTGCTGCGGCGCTTGTACGCACCGAACTCGGGATAGCGCGCCAACGACCGATCCTTGCGGAGCATGTTGGGCACCCACACCCCAGCCACAATGAGCGCCAAAATGAGCGGGGGGATCCAATGCATCGAGAGCACAGCAAAGGAGGTGTAAATTAGAAGCTCCCCGAAGTAATTCGGGTTCCGACATCGGGCCCAAAGCCCGGTGGTGATAAGCCCGGATCCCAGCGAGAGCGAAATGTGCTTCTGCATGTCGGACGCAAAATGGAAGAACACCCCAAATCCGTACATTAATGTGCACAGCCCCAATAGCCACGATGGCGCCTGGACCGCATTCACACCAATGAGCCAGGGAGCCACCCAATACCCACTCATGGCGACCCAAATCATCAGCCCATAGCCGATGGTGGATTTGCGTTCCCAATTCTTGTCGCCAAATATCGCGCTCTTGAGCACCCAAAGCACGCCATAACTTCCGTGAAGTCCCCAATAGACCCACGCGGTGGCATTGTCCCACTGATCGTAGAAGGCCATGAAGCCCAGAATGACCAATGGAGTGAGGCCCTTGTGCGTGTCAATGAAGTGTTTGTGTTTCACGAGATCTTGGCTCCCCATTACTCGAATCGCGGTCTACACAGCGGCCCCCAACAAACAACGGAGCGTTAGGCCGGTGGCGGACCGGTCTCACTGGCCGCATCATCCGTTTCGTCCGACGGCACATCCTCGCTGAGCGCTGAATGGATGTCTTCTTCTCCCGTCGACTCCGCCCCCTCGAACCCGTCGCTCGAACCCACTGCCGCGGTCGACTGAGCACGGCGCTCAGCCCACAGTGAACGCATGAGCGCTACAATCTGCACGTGGATCACAAAGAGGAAGGGGATGGCGCCGATCACCGTGACCGAACGGATGGCGATGTCGTTGTCGACAAACAAGAAAGGAGCCGCCAAAACCCCCAACACCAGACCCCAGGTGATCTTCTGAGACACGGGTGGGTTGGCCGCGCCTCGGCTGGTCAGCATGCTCAGCACGTAGGTCGCGCTGTCCATGCTCGTGATCAAAAAGATGAAGATCAAAAACAAGGTCACCACCGTAAAGAAGCCATCCCAAGGAAGCCCATGGATCACCAAAAACAGACCGGTAGAGAAATCCCCAGCGACCCATGTTCCTTGCTTGGCCTCGCAGGTCTCTTGGCTGACGACGGGGAGGTCGGAGACGCCCTGACACTCTCCAATGACCGAGGTCACGATGGCCCCGGTGTCCGCCTCTTGCTGCAACGCAAACCCACCAAAAAGCCCTAACCAGATCATACAAAACAGCGTCGGCACAAGGACCACACCCGTGATAAATCCACGCAGGGTGCGTCCTTTGCTGATCCGCGCGATGAAGATCCCCACAAAGGGCACCCACGCGACCCACCACACCAGGTAGGTCAGCGTCCAATCACTCCGCCACTGTTCCTCTCCCAAGTACTCATGCTGCCCCGCGCTCAGCGACGGTATCGCCGCGATGTAATCCCAGGTGGAGCCCATGAGCGCACCCAAAAGGTCGGTGGTGTTGCTCAGGACCACAATCGCCACCATGAGCACGAGAGCGAGAGTCATGTTGATGTTGCTCAGGATCTTAATGCCCTGTCCCAGTCCGGTGGACGCGGACACCACGGCGACCACCACCAACGCCAGCATGATGCCCAACTTGCCGCCGGTACCCCCCATGTTCCAACCCAACGACAGGTCGAAGCCACTGATCATTTGCTTGACCCCGAAGGCCAGCGCCCCCACCACACCAAAGACCACCGCCAGCACCGCGATCCAATTGCTCACCATGGCGACGCGGGTGGACAAACGACCCGGAAAAGCGGTCCGGATCGGGGCCCCCGGAAGGAGAGGTATGTTACGATTAAACCCAAAAAAGGCCAAGGCCAACGCGGCCGCGCCATAGGCCGCCCATGCGTGTAATCCCCAATGAAATTGCGAGATCACCATGGCCTCTTTCGCGCTGGCGGTCGTCAGGCCCTCCCCCACCGGCGGCTGCGCATAATGGATGATGGGCTCGGCCACACCCCAGAAGAGCAAGCCTCCTCCCATGCCGGCCGCAAAGAGCATGGACAACCAGGACAAAGTGGAAAACTCCATCTTGGCCTCGGGTCCCCCCAGCCGAATGGACCGAAAGGGCCCAAACACCACAAACACACACAGGAGGATAAAGAAGGTGAAGGAGTAGAGGTACACATCGCCCAGCGCCCCAAACACAGCAGTCGTGAAGCCGTTCAGGCGGTGCGCCATGCCGTCGGCGTCCGCGACTGCCCAGATCGCCATCGCCACACACACCGGAAGTGTGGTCATGAAAAGCCAAGGCTTCTTTTCGGGCGTCGTTTGGGACATGAGAGGACCACCCTATCAGGTGTGTTTACCCCCGACAAATGACCCACAAATTCAGGAGAAAAAAACTACAGAATGAGCGCGGCCATCAAACCGGCCACCAAGGGTACAGTGAAGTTGTCATCGAGCCAATCGTCGCTCAAGACTTCGGCGATGGCGCCCGCACCCGTCGTCGAGGTGGCGAGCAACAAGGACGCGCCCAAGCCAAAGTCCCGGCAGAGCAACAGATACGCAAATACGCTGATGGTGCCGACCACGAGAAACGCCGCCGTACCTTGCATGCTCTTTCGTCTCCAGAGCTTGGTTGTTCCCCAACGGCGACCCACCAAGGTGGCCGCCGGATCGCCCAAGCCAAGGACCAATACACCAATGAGCACAGCGGTCTTGCTGACCGTAAGGAGTAAAATCAAGATGGCCGCCGCGTAAAGCGTAGCGGCGGGGATGCTGTGTCGTTCCCGAGGTCGTACGATAGCGCTCAACCATTGGTCGATCAGCAGCGCGTTGAATCGTGGCCAACGGCGCCGAGCCAATTCCAAGCCGAGGTAGAACGCCAAGACACTGCACATCACATAAATACACGTCTGAGCGCTAAGGAACCATTCGTAGAGCACAAAACCAAGCAACGCGCTACCGACGTGGAAGAGGTTGCGGGCGTAGTTTCGGGGACGTAGGGAACGTAACCGGCTGGCCATATCCTGAACGCCTGGATGAGAACGAATGGTGACAAGCAAACCTTCATAGTTTTCACTAAGCCGGGTTCGCAGCGCACGAACACGCTGTACATTGGGATGTTCCGACAGCTGGTTGGCCGACTCTTGGAGTGTGGCCGACAAGCGATCCAATGCTGCGCGGAGGGTCTCTCGGCGCTGATCGATAGTGGCTCGCAACTCTTGAACATCTTCCAAGAGCGCGGCGCACCGCTGCCGAACAGAAGCGACGGGGACACCCCCCGCAGGGACCGCTTCCAACTGAATAACCAGCGCATACAGCCGCTGAACGACATTTTCGAGACTCTCGCTCATGCCGCCTTCAGTATTTCACCTATAGGGCTATTGTCAAACGTTTAAGGGGTTATCCACAGCCCTGGAATGCTGCGTGCCCTGGTCATTGCACCACGTTTTCTGTCATACTAATGTTCACTTATTCGAAGGAGCGTCTCCGTGCGTTGGATCCATGCCATTGCATGCGCATTGCTTTGCACCGTTGGACTGGTCTCCCAGGCCGCCGTGCCCGAAACACTCCATTTCAGCGGCAAGCTGGACACGGGTGGGACGGCGCTCACAGACAGCGTAGCGATCACGTTCACCCTCTACACCGATCCCACATCCACCGACGCCAACATCTGGACCGTCACCCAAACCGTCTCCGTCGTCGAAGGCCGTTTTTATGCGACGTTGGCGGGTGTGACCCACACCATGCTCGCCGGTGGGGTCTTGCACTTGGGCATTCAAGTAGAGAGCGATCCGGAGATGAGCCCCCGCATCGCGCTGCTTAGCGTGCCCTTCGCACGACAGGCGGACGACGCCCTGACCGTGGGCGGAAAAGCCCCGAGCGACTTTGCCGACAGTGGCCACACCCATCCCTTGTTGGATCTGGAACACACCAACTGCAGCGAGGGCCAGGTGCTGACCTCCAACGGCAGCGCCTGGAGCTGCGGCGCCCCGCCCGTCCTCACCGAAGACGATCCCCAGGTGGGTGCCAACACGACAAACACCGTGCCCAAATGGGACGGAACCGCCTTGGTGGCGGGCAGCATCACCGACACAGGTAACATCGGCGTTGGCATCGCTGCACCTTCGTCCACCCTCGACGTGGCGGGCGACGTCAAGATTCGCCTGGGCAGCAACAACAACACGAACTTGTGGTTTGCGGATGCCGCCGGCACACAAACTGGCGCCATCGAGGTTCAGCCAACGGGGACCATGATCCTCACGCGAAATAGTGATTCAGCAGGCTTCTTGTTTCGCACAGGGGTCCAGGCGCAGAACCAAACATTGTCGATCAGCGGCGGCGGTAAGGTCGGGATCGGGCCACTCGGGTCGCCCGGTCCGGCGGCGGCCTTGCACGTTATCGGCGATAGTGCGAAGCGCTGGTTGGCGCTCGAAGAACCCGCTGTCCGCACCTGGCGACTCCAGTACAGCAACCTCGCCAACCTGCAGTCGGTGCCCATGCTGGAGATCACCACCGACAAGTCGCCGGGCTTGGGTTTGTTCGTAGACGAAGACGACCACGTCCACCTCTGGGATCGCAGCGTGCCTCTGCCGCTGATGCCGCACACCGGGATCCGCCCGACGCTCTCCGTGTGGGGGGATATCCTCGTGGGCGACATTTTGGCCATCGAGTCCAACCCCATGACCTACTTCATGCGGGTGAACACCAACCTGCCCGCCACATCGGTCACCCAGTTCTTTTCGGCACGAACCAACGTCAACGACACAGACGGTGGGGCGGCCATCGTGCTGGCTCCGGATCAGGCTGGGGAAGGGGTCAACAGCGGCTACATCTCTCTGGTGGCCTATGGCCAGGGGACGGGACCACTAGCCAACGCCATCCGCTTTCAGACACGCTCGGGCACCAACCAGGTGGCGGATCGGATGATCGTAACGGGCAACGGCAACGTGGGCATCGGCATCGCCGCCCCAACGGCCACCTTGGAGATCGGCGGAGTCAACAACCAGGTTCAGCTGCGCGTGCGATCCAATCCGGTGAGTCAAGGACCTTTCATCGCAGAATTCTACAATCCGGCCGGCGCGACGGTGTTGGGAATCAACGCCCAGGGTGGACTCAAGCGACCGGCTCCGGGCGATTTGTCGATCAACAATCATGGCGGAGGAAGCATCACGTTCCTGACCAGTTCCACAGGCAACAAAGAGCGGGCCCGAATCAACGCCACCGGTAACATGGGCATTGGCACGGTCAGTCCCGCTCAGCGCTTGCATGTGTGGACGGACGCCGGCTCGGGCAAGCCCGCTGTGTTCGAACGAGACGGCGGAACGACCGCCACCCAGGGCCAACTCGATGTGCTCATCAGCGATGTGACCGGGGGCGCCGCCGACGCGATTTTGCAAGCCGGAGCGAGCAGCGACATCCTCCTGCGCGCCAACGCGGGTTTGGGCGGCTCACTGACGGTCACCAGCGGCGGCAACGTGGGGGTTGGGACGACGAGTCCGGGTGCAATGCTCGACGTGGCCGGAGACATCAACGCGACTGGATCGATCAAAATAGGCAGCTCAGCGACCTGCGATTCAACGACCGCAGGCACCCTTCGGTACGTGGCATCGACGCGGTTATTTGAAGGCTGCGACGGGGTTCATTGGCATGCGTTGCAAACGGGCAATATTGATTCGTGTAATGACACGCACTTGAATCAGAACGAGACCGATGTGGATTGTGGCGGGTTGTGCCCAGGGTGTGCTGATGGCAAGACGTGTAGCGTAGCGGCCGACTGCACCAGCGGGGTTTGCGCAACGAGCGTGTGTCAGGTCCCGACGTGTATAGACGGCGTAAAGAACGGCACCGAAGAGGGGGTCGACTGCGATGGGTCGTGCCCGGTGAACTGCTCGCTCTGGGATAACTGGGGGTACGCAACAATCGGCGCAGACGACTCCTTCATCAGTACTGGGTCCAATGGTTGGGGTACATCGGGAGCAAAGTCTTTGATGAACATCTCTGGCAACTACTCCATCTCGATGACGATGATAAGCTCGCCTGGTAACCACTTGCGCCTGGGCTTTTTCAACAGCGAGGACGACCCACTTTACGCGAGTTGGGGCGCCGGTGAGTGGAATATCGCCTGCATGTACGGGGAGGCTGAATGCGAGTGGCCGGAGAACCCGACCCCCAGCGACAACCCCTCACTGGGCGCATGCGGCGCAGGGGACACGCTGACGGCCTCCATCGAGGGAGATTATTTCGTTGGCTACTTCAACGGCGTTCAAATATGCAAGCATGCGTTGTACACCGGGCCCTACGGTGTGACCGTTGGAGGCTACGGTGGAAACGCGGCACTGGATGCTCCGAATATCTGTAGTGACGGCATCGAAAATCAGAATGAAACCGGTGTGGACTGTGGCTCGGTGTGTGGCAAACAGTGCACGATTTCTTTTAAAGACGTCGGTACGAATCTCATCGTGAGCGCACCGGGGAACATCGTCGAAAAAACCAACAGTACCACGCCAGGCCAGTCGAACGCTCGGAGCGTAGAAACTCTAAAAAACGGCACGGGTTATGTCGAAGTGACCATCGAGTCCCAGTCACCCCATTATGCCGGTCACGCTTTGAAAGACACCAATGGCAACACCAGCTACATGTCTGTCACCGACATGATTTATTGGCCTTGTGCGCCATTTGAGGGTTTCGGCATAGGCACCCAGTTCCGAATCGAGATGGCGGGCAGCGACATCAAGTACTACCTGAATGGAATCTTTAAGTGTTCGAAGCCCCATACGCTTACGGGCCCAGTGCACTATCTTTATGATATGTACGATCCCTCAGACCGTGTCTCGAGGGTCAGCATTGTGATGTGGTAGGAAGCCCCGGCAACGGCCGCGGGAACTCCGGTGCCCAGACCCCCGATCCACGCCCGCACACATGGTTTGCCCACCCGTAGCGTCCACGGCCATGCCACAGCATTGGAAGGCCATGTCGACTGGCCATTACAGCACGTCTTCTGTCATACTCGTTCACACACTCGAAGATTGCACCGGCCAGGTCATGGTCTGTTGTTACCAATAGACGCGATGCCTGGTGTAGGACCCGTGCTGACCCACTATTCGGAAAGACAAGAATAATGATGCAAAGGCTGGCGCCCCACGCCGGTCCGATCCTCACTGACCGTCCAAAACCCAACTCCACCGCCGTCGTAGGCCACCGCCTCGCCCTGGGGTTCGCTGAAGGGTCCCGCCACCACCCGACGGGCAGCCACGCCATCCAAATCGGTGAGATCCCAAGGGGTGGCCAGGCTGTATTCGTACACCCCCGAATAGACCCGTACCAAGATCCGGGTACCGCTGGGGTGCAGGTCGGCGCCGGAGATGAGCTGGCCAAAACGGACGGGTACGCCCGGCACGGGCAAGAGCCCCACTTCCATGACTTCCACCACCTCGCTGTCGACGAAGGGTGCAGAATACTCGTAAATCCGCGACACAGGTCGGTCTGTTTTTTCGATGGTCCAAAATCGCGACCCGTCGTCGGCCACCACCAGCGCCTCCGAATCGATGGGCTCTTCGGGGTAGCGGAAACGAAGCGAGATCACGTCCTGGCCCACAAGAGGACGGTGAGGATCCAGCTCGGCCAGGCTCGGCTCTGGCACAATGTGCACCGTGAACACCGGTCGGTAAATCAGGTTGTTGCCGATGTCTGCCACCCACAAACACCCCTGGATCGAGTCCGGACAACGCGACGTGGCCATATCTTCAAAGTCGGTGTTCACCACGCCCGGGAGATGAAGTTCTCCGCGCAATTGGCCTTCGGTATCCACGGCAAAGAGCCGGGCTGCATCGCCGGAATCGTTGTGCAACCAAAGACTGTCCGCCGTCACTCTCGACGTGGCGATGCCCGAGACCTCGGACAGAATGGTGGCGGGCAAACGGCCGACGGTCCTGGGGGCTTGGTACTCGCCGTCGCACGCCAACAGGGGAGGCACACCGGCGTGCTGCCCCACCGCGTCGGAACAAGCGACCAACCCCATCAGCGATACCGTAACGCCCCAACGACCCATCCTGCGATACTAGCCGCTTCGCCAGTCCCGGGTCCAGCGGCGCAAGCCAACCAGCAACACGAAGGCCCACAGCGTCCAGAAGGGGAACGCATTGGATGGCGTGCCCACAACACATCCCCCCGAGCCACCGGAGGCGGGCGCGGGTTCGGCCTGTGTATCCGGACCGGAATCGGGGATCGGTTCGGGATCAGGATCCGGGGCCGGATCGGGCTCGGGGGCCGGGTCCGGATTGGGCTCGGGCGTTGGAGGCGCAGGCACATCCACAATCGAGAGCGGAAGGAGCGCGACCGTACGGGCACCGGCGGCGTCCACCACCTCCACTTTGGCCACCACATCCCCTTCGACGGGATAGGTCACCGTGTGCGTGGGATCCACCTGCAAGTCCGTGTCCCAAAACCCGTCGTATTCCACGTCGAAGCGATACTGAAGACCCGCGGATCCTCCAGTTGCGTCCACAGACTCCGACAGGTTGATCGTGCGGGAGAGGCCCACCGCGTCACTCACGGCCACCGCGACGGTGGGAGGGGTCAGCGGCGGCGCGCTCGCACCCAAACCCGCCTGAGCCAGCCGCAGCTTGCCCCAACCGTAAGGACCGCTTGGAGCGGGCAGCATCTCCGGTTCGGCCAACGCGCTTTCTTGCAACAACGCACGGATCTCTGTCGGTTTCTTCTCCGGAAGCAGCTGCTGTAAGAGGGCCACAGCCGCGGCGCCGTGGGGTACCGCGCCGCTGGTCCCACCGAAGACCTGATAGCCTCCGGGGGTCAGATTCTTCCCCAATGTGCGCCCCGATCCAATCACGATGGGATCGTCGGGCGCAAGCACATCCAGAGCCATCACCCCATCAATGCGGGGGCCACGACCACTGAAGGTCCGCAGCTTGCCGGGCCCCGTGTCGGCGGACGCAGCAAAACGCCCACCGTAGGCGCCCACGGTGATCGCCGTATCGGCCGTGGCGGGAAAAGAGATGGTGCTCTCGTCGGTGATGAAGTCTTGAAACTTGACGCCCCCCAGCCATCCGCTGATGTCGTCTGCCACGGTGGTCCAGACGCGGACGGGTGTGGTCTTTGGATTGCCCATCCGCAGAATCCAATCGCCGTAGGGCAAGGCGTCCTCCTCATCCACCGTGGTGATGATGAGATCCGTTCGAAATGTGTCTCGGGGGGAGGTTTGGGTGTCCGCAGTGATGGTCCATCCTTTCGGCGACGTGTGGACCGCCGAAGCAGCCCCCGGAAAGCTGGCGATCTCGCCGGATGGCGCCTGCACATCCATCTGGAAACCGCTGGCAGGCTTCCGCCAAAGCAGCGTCAAGATGACCGTCTTGATGTTTTGGGGGTCGCCCGTGTCTTCGTAAAAACCCGGCACGTTGAAGCCCACGTCCTCGTAGCCTTTGGGGACATCCACAATCACGTTCTTGCTGCGCCCACCCAGGTTCCCCGAGGGCGTCACCGTGCTGATCCCTTCGGCGCTGAGCGAATCGATGACCGTCTCCATATTGGACGATCCGTCTTTGAACTGCATGTACCAATAACCAAACTCGAACATCATGACGCTCATGCCGTGATTCTTGGCCCACACCAGCGTGCTCATCTGGACGCCGGAGCCGGTGGTGATCATCAGCACATCGGCCGCGGGGGCCAAGCCCGTGTAGCGTCCTGCTCCGGGGTGACCCCCAACCAAGATGCCCGTGGAGCCCGTCCCATGAAAGATGTTGTCGTCGGTCATGATCGGCCCCGAATCCAGCAAATCCTTACCGCGCTCAAAGGCCTGACCGCCCGCCCAGATCCCTTTGATCTTGGAGGTGTTGAGCATCAGCAAGCGCTCGTCCAGCTCGGCAGCGCCGCTGTGATTCCAATCGTCCACCACAAAGAAAGGCTCTCCAAAGCTGGGATCGTTCTCCCCATATCCCGCCTGGGCGCCATGGTCTCGCTGGCCATTGCCGTTGACGTCCACGTAGAGCCAATCGTAGCGCGCATCAAAGGCGCCGTCCAAGGGCTGAATCGCCGCTGGATTGAAGGCGCCGAAGGGATCGATGGAGTTCGAATGATAGAGATCCGCGTCGATAAAGCGCAGCGTCTCGTCCGATCCCACGCTGCCGTCCCCATCGCGATCCACCCCGTCCACGCCGGGAGTCAACGCGCCGTCCCCGTTGGTATCGATCCACACGAACGCGCCGTCGTCGGCTTTGAAGAGACCGGGATGGTGGATGTCCACACCCGTGTCCAGATTGGCGATGACTTGACCGGCTCCCGCCTCAGCGCTGGTGGCCGCGTACGAGGCCGCCGCGATGCCGGGAGCCTCCACCTGCGGTCCCGCCACGTTCAGAGTGGGATGCTTCCAGGGCATCCAGGTGGTCTCCACGCGCACCACGTCCGAGCGCTGACCCAACGCACACAACAGAGTCGGCTGGACCCATCCAGCGAGGACCGGACCGACCCGATCCACCACTCCTTGCGTGCGACTCACCGTAAATCCGCTGCGCTTCAAATCACGGATCTGCGCCTCGGTCGGTGCGGACGTCAGACGGAGGGTCACGGGCGAGCCGGCACTCGAGTGTTCGGGCAGTGTTCGGTGAAAGGGGTGCGCCGCCGAGAGCCGGTCGCGCAGCCATTCGACCCGCTGAATCAAGGGATCCACCCCCGTACAGCCATCGACTGTGGCGAATGTTTCCGCGGGAACCAGCAGGAGAAGACAGGCGCACATCACGCCCACAACAGGAATAGGGGAGTGTTCTCGCATCGCGGGCGCAGCCTACCCAGCGAGAAGGTTTTGAACAAGCAGAGATTGGTTGGGGATCACGGCAGCGGCAGCTTGGATTGGACAAAGTCCAGGCCATTTTGATGGCATCCAACGCACCCGGGGGCGCCCGCTTTGCTGATGGAAAAGGGCATCCCCGCCTTCATCTGGAAGGTCTCGTAAAAATACCAGCCGGTGCCGCCCTCCCCTTCGTCGGCGATCTTCACCAACACGCCGAAGCCTCTTTGGGTCACCTTGTCCGGCTCGTACATCTCGCGAACCCCCGCGGATCCCACCGGATGCACCGCGTTGCCCGACGACAACGAGTCCACCAACAAGTCGTTGAGAAACACGCGGGCGCCCCCCTCACCGAGGGTGCTCTTGTGCACACTGGACTCGGCGGTCCACCCCCGATGGCCGCCGTCCAAAAGCCACGAATGAAGCACCTCCGGCGTGGTGGGGATGGGGCTGCCCTCCGAGTCCAACGCGGACGAGCAGCTCCACACACAGACCAGGCACATCAGCGCCATTCCCAGTCGACAACGGGTCGAAGAATTCATGATGAACAGTCGCCTATTGAAGAGCGCCGCCCAGGATCCAGTCATAGACCAGTTGAGCGTCTTCTTCCGACAAGCCGTTGGAGCCCTTGGGCATCTTCGACACACAGGGGTCTTCCCCATCGGCCATGGGCTTCACCCGATGCCAGAGGATGCTCTCTTCGGGGTTGCCGGACACCACACGAAGCGTCAGACCACACGCCGGAATACTCGCCGCCTGATTGACCAAATTGGCAAAAATGCTGTCGACGTCCGAAAGCAACAGTTCATCGACCGATCCGCCGTGGCAATAGCCTGCCGTGCATCCTTTGTTCTGAAAGACCGGTTCAAAGATCTCGGTCAAGGTTTTGCTGCCCGATGGGGTCACGGGCACACAAGAACTCCCCACGACACACTGCGAACCGCCGCCAGCTAGGACCTCTTCGCACTCAAACCCATCCACTACGCTGCAAGTGCAGAAACTGCCCCAGATGCACTGTGCGTTCTTGTCGCCATACTTCGTGCAATCCACCGGCCCCAGGCCCTGGTCGGGTGAACCACAGCTCGTAGGCACCATTCCGACCTTGCTGAGATCGGGCACACAAGAGATCCCGGCTGCACAGTCCGGACTGTCGTCCGTTCCGTTGTTGTCACACACAAACCCATCCGCTGCGCTGCACATGCAGTGATTGGAGAAGACACACTGTGCGTTCGTGTCTCCATTCTTCGTGCAATCCACCGGCTCCAGGTTCTGTTGGGGTGAACCACAGCTCGTCGGCACGGCTCCGACCATCGTCGGATCGAGCACACAGGTGCCGTTTTCACAGTTCTCACCATCCGTACAGGGCGGATCGCAAAGGGCGGGTGGATTGGGGACACAAACCCCCTCGATGCAACTTCCGTTGTCTTCGCAAGGCGGATCACAGCTGGAAGAGGTCACCGTACAGGTCTCATCTTCCGCGTTCCAAGTCCCACCAGCCGCTTCACAATCGGCTTCGGGGTCGCCACTGGGTTGCGTTATGCCGGAACACGTCTCGAATCCCGCTATGCACCCCGCTTCCGCCTGGCATGCATCGCAGGCAGCGCCTTCCAAAGTGGCGATGCATTCATCGGCGCACTTGTCGAAGGTGCACACGATGGTCGCCGCAAGACAGCCGGAACAACCTTCACTCAGGTTGGTCTCGGTCGTTATACATTCCAGCGAGCAAGCCCCCGGATCGTCGTTGGTCACACACGCCAAACCGCAGGCCTTGGCAGTGTCCCCCAGGGTTTTGTCTTCCAAGACCACCATGTCGGCGTCGTTCGTACACTGGTTGGTCATGATCGGAGGACCGGACTCGCAGATTCCATTGACGCACAAGTCGCCATCGGCGCAGGCGGGCATACACATGTCCACATCTTTCATGCATGTGCCGTCGTGGCAGTACTCGTCGGCCGCACAGACCGGTTCACAGGTCGTCGGGTCTGTGTCGTCCGAACCACCGCAGGCCACGGCCAAAACAAGGCCCCCCATAATGAATGCTCGAAGCATATTCGTCTTCATCTCAATTTCCTCCAAGGCGCAACCACGGGAATGCTATCCGACACGGCATCGTTTCGCCACTCTTTTCGTCCGTTTGACCAGGTGACACGTCCCCGAGTCGTGCTATGGTGCTGCCCATGAAATGGATCATCCCCCTCTTGTCGCTCTGCCTCGCTTGCGGATCGTCTTCCTCATCCGACACACCCGATTCGGGCCCGGACGTCACCGTCCCTCCCGACGCCACAACAACCCTGTGGACCGAGGCCTGTCCCGCCGACACGGTGGAGTTCCGCACCATCGACGTGGGTGAAGTGTCGCTGAACGTGGCCTGCCGAGGGAGCGGCCCGACCCTGGTGCTCCTCCACGGATTCCCGGAGTTCTGGTACGGCTGGAACGGGGTCATGGACCAACTGGCCTCCAAGTACCGACTCATCGTGCCCGACCAGCGGGGATACAACCTGTCGGACAAACCCGAAAACCTGGAAGGCTATGAGATCTCCCACCTGGTGACGGACATTGTGGGACTCATTGACGCAATCAGCGCCGAGCCGGTCACCGTGATGGCCCACGATTGGGGCAGCGCCGTCGCCTAAATACTGGCCAGCCAACACGCCGACAAAGTGGACAAACTCATCATCTTGAA
>Ga0114996_10003720_pt1 | contig 18744 bp, 15 predicted proteins | sample ArcticOcean_MG_C_4_FD_87039 | JGI IMG/M metagenome (GOLD analysis project Ga0114996, IMG submission 87039) | Marine microbial communities from western Arctic Ocean - ArcticOcean_MG_CB4_134 | ecosystem: Environmental > Aquatic > Marine > Oceanic | place: Arctic Ocean: Canada Basin | collected...
ACCTTGAATTTAAAGAAGTGCGTAAAAAGGGACCTTTGAAAAAGATTTTATTAGACAGTGGTTTGCCGCGCACCTTTGTAGATCGACGAAAACATGGATTTTCATCGAAAGTGCTGCGGCAGTATACCGAGTACCATGGACTACTAGCGTTGGACAAGATTCAGAGTGAATATAATAATCTAATAACCCTTACCTCTTCCTTGGTGACCAACAGAGATTACGGGTATATCCTAGCGAGTGCACGGATGCTGGAGTTGTGGATTAAACACTGGGTTGAAACTGGAATAGTGAGGATATAAATGAAGGCGATAAGGATTTTAGTAACTTCCACTGGTTCACCGGGCACAACAACTTTAGTCAGGAAGCTAAAAGAGGTTAAGGAAAGAAAGATTTGTGTGATAGCCACAGACATGAACTCAGAAGCCGGCGGCAGATTTCTAGCTGATAGGTTTTATGCGGTACCGCCCGCAAAAGAAGAAGATTCGTATGTTGATTCTATTATTTCTATTTTACAAGATGAAAAAATAGATGTATTTTTCCCCGTATCTGATTTTGAGGTACCGGTTATTGCCAAAAACAAGGAAAGAATATTAGAAAAAGTTGATACGAAAATTATAGTAAATGATTATAAATCAATTATTCGAGCAAGCAATAAATATATTTTGTATAAAACCCTAAAAGAAGAAACGAATGTACAAATTCCAAAATTTTATGCTCCGGAGAGTTTAGACGAATTTGTAGAGTGTGTAAAATTATTAGGATATCCTCAAGAAAAGGTTTGTTTTAAACCCCATCTTTCGAAGGGATCTCGCGGATTTAGAATAATTAGTGAATCAGTGAACCGGAGAGATTTTTTGTTAAATCACAAACCCAACTCGTTGTATATGGCCATGGATGAGTTTATTTCTATCTTTAGAGGAGAAAAGGACTTCCCGGATTTATTGGTAATGGAGCATTTAGAGGATGTAAATTATGATGCTATGGTATTGGGCAATGGGAGAGAATCTTTGCTCACAACAATAAAAACTCGTGAGGAGGCTCGATGGGGCACTATCGTAAAAGGGGCACTTGTATACAAACCTGAGTTGATTGAAGCTTGCAATAAGATTGCTGGTGTTTTTGGGTTAAAATATAACAATAGTGTTCAGTTTATAGGGAACAAAGTTCTTGAAATAAACCCAAGAACATCAACCTATATTTATTGGACGAATTTTATTGAACCCTACCTATCAATAAAAAAGATTTTGCAAGAAATCACTGATGAAGAAATACAAGAGTATAAAAACAAAATTCCGTATGGCACAAGATTTTGTAGATATATGGATCAGGTTTCTTTCAAGGGGTAACTTATATGATAAAAAATAAGAGAATATTGGTTTTGGCACCCCACACGGACGATGCAGAAATTGGAGCAGGTGGGTTTATATCTAAATATATAAATGATAATGAGATATATTGTGCATCTTTTAGTTTTGCCGAAGAGTCAATAGCGGGAGATTTTAAGAAGGGTGCAACAAGGGTCGAGTCGAGGTCTGCCGCAAAAATTCTTGGTATCGAGGGTAAAAAATTAATTAATTTTGATTATAAAGTTAGATATTTTTGGGAAGAAAGACAAAATATCTTAGAAAATTTAATTATTTTAAAAAAAGAAGTAAACCCCGATATCGTACTTACGACCAGTAGTTTTGACACTCACCAAGACCATGCGGTTTTACGCAATGAAACATTTAGAGCCTTTAAGGATAGAACTATTTTTGGTTATGAGATGCCAAATAATAATATATTGTTTAGGGCTGATTTACTTGTTAAGCTGGATAAGAAACACATCGATAAAAAGATTGAGGCAATTAAAAAGTATAAGAGTCAACTTTTCAAAGCCCCCGATTTGGTGCATTGCGTTGAGGGGATGGCAAGACATAGAGGATATCAGGTAAAATCACTTTACGCCGAGGCCTTTGAGGTAATTAGGATAGTATTATGACGAAGACAGAAACACTAAAGGTGGTTTGCGTGGTGGCAGTTCATAGAAGATATAAAGTAAGCATAGAGACTATAAATTTGCTCAATAAGCAGACTTATCCAATAACGATTGTTGTTGTCGGCAGCGAGGCCGACAAAAAAAATATTGGCGAGAAAGTAGAGTGTTTATTCGTTGTGCACAAAAACCTCCCTCTTGGTAAAAAGTGGCAAGCCGGGTTAGATTACGCAAGGGGGTTGAGCCCAGATGTGGTTATGGTATGTGGTTCTGATACCTGGGTCACAACAGATTGGGTCGAGAAGATGTTGCCCTACACAAAAACACACGATGTCGTGGGAAAAAACTGTTTTTACACATGTAATGTTTTGCCGAACCAGCCCCTTGAGATTATAAAGAGAACGTATAAGGACTATACGCGAAGGAAATCTTTCCCCGCAGGGAGCGGTAGGCTTATATCTAGGAGGGTTTTGAATAAAGTGGATTGGAAGCTATTCCCACTTAACAAAAATAAAGCTCTAGATGGATACTGCTGGGCGCAAATTAGCTCAGCGGGGGGCACGCATCTTGTGATTAACGAGGTCGAGGGCGCCGAACTTTTGGGAATTAAATCGACGGAGTGGGGGACTATAACCTCCTTTAATAAACTGAAAAACTCTAGAAATCTTTTAGATCTCGGCACATCACTTGAGCCAGAGCGATGGATTGAGGAGAACTTTCCAGGCTATGTTAGTGTGATAAAGAAATTAGTTTAATTTATTATAAACATGAATAAGATTGTTAAATCAAGAAATTTGCTTGAGGAGAGCTTTGATAATTTTGAAAAGATAGCCATAGTAACAAGTTTTCAAGCCGGGGGCATTGTGACTCTTCATTTATCTAAAAAAATAAATCCGCTAGTGAGGGTTTATACGCTGGACACAAATATGCTGCCTAAAGAAACTTATGATTATATATCTACTATATCGAATTTTTTTGACTTAGACTTAACCGTCGTGTATCCGAATGAAGAGGAAGTCCACAATATGGTCAAAGAGCATGGTTTGGAGCTTTTTTATGACAGTAAAGAAAAGAGAGAATTGTGTTGCAACACTAGGAAGGTAAAACCATTTAAGCAAATTATTTCTAAATTAGATGCGTGGATATCGGGGATCCACAAAGATCAATCTGCCGCAAGAAGCATTGCAGAATCCGTGGAACACCAGGATGCGGGGGTTATAAAAATAAACCCAGTCGCAGATTGGACCTTAAATGAATTGATTTCGTATATTAAGCAGAATAATATACCAATTCATCCGCTATATGAAAGAAACTTTTTAAGTATTGGCTGTTTGCCGTGCACGCGGGCAGTAAAGTATGAAAAAGGAGTTCGAGCACAGCAAAGAAGTGGGCGTTGGTGGTGGGAGGATGATCCTGGTGTGGAGTGCGGAATACACAATTATTATAAAATGGGCTTGAAAAAAAATAAGAAAACATAAAGGAGGGTGTTATGGGGAAAGAGTTGGGGCATGATTTTTACGACAGGGTGTATAAGTCGGGAGGTAAAAACTACAAGTATTTTAAAAATTATAATAATACAGCGTGGGCTGACATATGGGAGACGGTCTGCAAGATTTTAAAAAGACACAATGTATCTAATATATTAGATATCGGCTGCGGCCCCGGGCAATTTGCCCAATGTGCATCAAACTTTGATTTTGCGAGCTATACTGGTATTGACTTTAGTAAAGAAGCCATAGAATTGGCAAGAAAAAAGATGCAATCTGTGGATATGGTTAGTAATTTCTTTGTAGAAAGTTTATATGATTTTGACTTCGAATCAATAGGATATGATTGTGTGGTGGCAACAGAATTCTTAGAGCACATAGGGAAAGACAGGGAGATACTATCAAAGATAAGAAGTGGCACCTTAATTGTGGCGTCGCTGCCCAATAAAGATAGCGCAGGGCACGTCAGACACTTCCCAGGAAAGTTTTTGGTTGCAAAGGAAAACATAGAGAACAGATATAGAGATATAGGAGATTTTTTATCTTTTGAGTCCGTAATGTACTCTGGTGGAAAAAATCACGATTATGTATTTAGTATTAGAAAAAAATAGAGGTTGAAGTGGCTGTTCCTTTATTTAATCTTCATCGTGTTTTACAAAAACACACAACTGAGCTAGAATTCGCATTCAAAAATTGTTTGGAAGCGGCAAGGTTCATCAATGGTCCGCAGGTTCAAGCACTTGAACAACAACTATCGCAATATTTGGGAACATCTGAAACAATTGGAGTTTCCTCTGGCACAGATGCACTATTGGCCATCTTTATGAGCCTCCAGGCTCAGCCGGGAGACGAGATCATCGTCACCCCCTTTACCTTTATTGCGTCAGCAAGCTCAATCTTGAGAGCGGGCTTCAAGCCTGTTTTTGCTGATTTGGCGCCGAATTCCTTTCACCCCTACCTGGAGCAGATCGATGCCGTACGGACGCATAAAACTAAAGGAATTTTGGCCGTACACCTCTTCGGAGAGCCAAATAATTTAACCGAGATGAGACAGTATTGCGAAGCCAACAAACTGTGGTTGATTGAAGATTGCGCCCAATCTTTGGGCTCGGCGCACGCTGGGCAAAAGGTAGGATCCTTTGGTCACGCATCAGCTTTTAGTTTTTTCCCCGCAAAGAACTTAGGCTGCTTGGGAGACGGCGGAGCAGTAGCAACCAATAGCAACGATTTAGCCGAGAAGATAAAAATAATTAAGTCTCATGGATCTAAGACCAAGTATCATTGTGAGGTCGTCGGGGGAAATTTTCGGCTGGACACGATCCAGGCGGCGATGTTGAATGTTCTGTTGCCACAACTAGATGGGTGGATTCTCAAGCGACAACAAAATGCAGCTATATACTCAGCAGAGCTTGGAGGTTTACCGGGCCTTAAGCTTCCCAAACCGGTCGAAGGCCACTCGTGGAATCAATTCACGCTGCGAACACAGTTTCGCGACAAACTAAAAAAAGAATTGGATCAGAATGGAATTGGAAATGCGATTTATTACCCAAAGCCCCTACACGAACAGCCAGTCTTTGGATCTCGGGTAAAGCTAAAAGAGGCTGAATTGAGGTGCGAGGAGGTAATATCTATTCCAATATATCCCGGCCTGTTGAACGCAGAACAAGAAATAATAATCGACACCATAAAACATTTTTTTAGGAGCAACACATGAAGAAGTTTGGATTGATCGGAGCAGCGGGATATATTGCCCCCCGTCACATGAAAGCGATTAAAGACACAGGGAATGTTTTGGAGGCCGCTGTGGACCCTAACGATTCAGTGGGCATTATTGATAGCTATTTTCCCGATGCTTCTTTTTTTACGGAGGTGGAACGCTTCGATAGACATATCGACAAACTTCGCAGAAGAGGTCAGGGTTTAGATTATATTTCTATTTGTTCTCCAAATTATCTTCATGATTCACACGCTCGACTTGGCCTTAGAAACGGATGTGATATTATTTGTGAAAAGCCGCTGGTCCTTAATCCAAAAAATATTGATTTTTTAAGTGAAGTGGAACAGGAAACAGGAAAGAAAATAAATAACATACTTCAGCTGAGACTGCATGATTCTATTATTGAAATGCGGGATTCGGTTATTCGAAATCCAAAAAATAAAAAATATGATATTGATTTAACTTATATTACTTCACGAGGAAAGTGGTATAATTATTCGTGGAAGGGTGCTGAGGAAAAATCAGGGGGATTGATAACCAATATCGGTGTCCACTTCTTTGACATGCTGTCGTGGATGTTCGGCCCCGTTCAAGATAAAGAAGTATATGTGCGCAATAAAGAGGTCGCTTCTGGATTTCTTGAGCTTGAGAACGCAAGGGTAAGATGGTTCCTAAGCTGTTCGAAGAAATATTTGCCCAAAGAAGCAATTCAAAGTGGCCAGAAAACATTTAGATCTCTGTCGTTTGATAATCGGGTCTTTGAATTTAGTAAGGGGTTTACTGATCTGCATACAAAGAGCTATCAGCACATAATTGATGGTAATGGGTTCTCAATTGAGGATAGTCGCCCCTCAATTAAAATCGTATCCGAGCTTCGGGATTTAAATATTTCAACGATCAATCACAATTCACATAGATTTTTAAAACAATACTGAGTTGTGATATACTAAAAAAAAGGAGATTAAAATGAAACTTTCAGATCAAGCGCTCGGCGCAGTAATGATGGCCCTGCAGAAGAGTCTTATGGAGCAATCGGATATCACCACAACCTTAAAAGCTTTTGAGTTTGTGGTATCAGATCAATCAGAATTGGTGGTCTCAAACCCCCCGGTCGTTAAGTTTGAACATGATTCTTCGGATGGCAAAGATGCCTAGATACGTGTATCAATGTGAATCTTGTGAAGAAGTGTTCGAACAATTTCATTCTATTAAGATAATTCTGGAGGATTGTCATCTATGTGGTGAACAGGATTCTCTCAAAAGATTGCCGTCAATAACAAGAATTGTAAAGCTAAATACTTCGACAGTCGCCCCGGTGGGAACTGTTATAAAAAATCATATTGAAGAAGCGAAGCGAGAGATTAAGCAAGAACAGGTAGAAATGTCGGAGGATTGGACACCATGACTTTAACAGTAATTTTATTATCTATTTTGCTGGCCGTCTCGATTGTGTTTAATGTTGTGTTGTTCTGGTATAACAGACAGGTGCTAAGAAATTTACTTTTTGTCTCCGATAATATTGGCGATGCTATTGGCTTGGTTAAGGAATATCAAGAACACCTTGAGAGTCTTTATGAGATGGAGATGTTTTATGGCGATTCTACCCTAAAGGGATTGATTGACCACACAAAATTCATAATTGAGGAAATAAAGGAATTTGAAGAAATATATAGCCTCACACACGATAGCCCCCTGCCCCCCGTTGAGGAGGTCCCGCCAGATGACGAATGAGATTAAGAGAAAAAGAAGAAAGAGAAAGAAGAATTATTATTTTACGGAAGTGCACGAACGGGCCATCGTAAGATACAGCAATATCACCGACCAAAAAGAAAGAACCGAGTTGTACATCGCGTACATCCAACCGGCTTTTAATGAAATGGTCGATAAGATCGCGTACACATATAAGTTCACATCACTTCCTAATATCGATTATCTTAAAGATGATTGCAAAATATGGCTTACAACTATTCTTAATAAGTTTGATCCCAACAAGGGATCAAAGGCTTTTTCTTATTTCAGCGTCATAACGAAGAATTGGTTTATCCATCAGGTTAAAAAAACTAAATTTCGGAATCAAAGAGAGTGCCTTTACGAGGATGTCCATAAAGAAATAGATAGCATCTATATGGTGACTCATCATGAATATATAACTGGACGTGAGAAATATGAGTTTTGGAAAGGGTTTATTGAGGAGATGGACTCTTGGGATCAAGAAATGTTTAAAGAGAACGAACAGAAAGTTTTAAAGGCTGTAAAGATTCTTTTTGAGAGTTGTGACGATATTGAGATCTTTAATAAGAAGGCTGTATACTTATATCTTCGAGAGCTTACGGGGCTAAATACCAAACAAGTTGTAAACAATCTTAATAAAATGCGTAAAAAATACTATGCATATAAAAGAAGATGGAATGAGGGTGAGGTTTAAGCGATATTTGCTTTATTAAAAGTTTTTCCTCGATGCTATTTATAAGACATAACAAAGTGAATAACGGGGGAAAAAATGGCGAAGGGCAAAAGTTTGGAAAGTTTTATAGAAGAGTCAATTTCCAATATTAGGGAAGACCGAGATATGGTGAAGTATTTGCTTACGGATTTACTTGCTGAAATCCAAAGGGCTGGTCACTCTCATAAAGAAATCGGATTAATAGCTGCGAAATATGTGGAAACGCTTCAACGCTCCAACGAGCAGCTTGTTAAGCTGACAGCACTCATACAAAAAAATGTAAAGAATCCCGAAGGGCTGACGCAAGAAGACAAAAAAGAATTATTTGATTTAATTAATTCGGATATCCCCAAGGAGAGTACCGGATAGATGCCTAATCATTCAGGAAAAAACCCAAAAGATTATGAATATGGCCTTTTGAACTCCATCTCTCGCCCGAAGGTTGGGGATAGTCTTGATTGGTATGGTTTTGATCCCTGGATCGCAATTCGGCAAGGTTTCACGAAGGCATATACACCAGATGCACTTACTAATACTGGTCCATATCGAGGAATTGTTTTGAGGGTCGAGGCGGATGAAACAACCGCAACAATAGCTTTTGACGATCCCTCCGACGCGTCGTTTTACACATATATTGAAGACGAAAATGCACCGCCAGCGCTAGTGAGATTAAAGGTGAGGATACCAGAAATTCATGCGGCGTTGCCAATTCCAGAAAGGTGGGGCGATGTGGATGGCGCCCATCAGGGGATAATTGAAATGTATCCAACTTTTGTTGCTCAGAGCGATCTTGTTGTAAAACCTCGCGAAGGCGATATAGTGTGGGTGGATTATACAAATAAAAATGACTTTACAGATCCGATCTACATAAGGCCAGTAACAGAAAAACAATATTTTGTAGAACAGATCGCCCCGCTCATAGCTGCAGAAATATTGAAAGCCTGCACCGCGACGAGCCCCGGAGGCGGTTCTTCTGGCGATAGGCCACCCTCTGTCAATACATCCGGCGCACAGCCCTATCCCCTCGGTGCCCGAGAAGAGCCCCTTGGAGAAACCGATATTGTTGAGGATGGGGATAAACCACCGCAGCCCGGGATACAGCCTTTGCTCGTGAAGATGGCAGAGATTGCTGATTTAAAAGTGAAGGGTTGGTGTGGCCGCTTGGCCGGAAACGGTGGAAGAGAAGTCATTATTCTGGCCCCCAACACCACCAACTTTGAAAAACCAATAGAGATGGCATACTGGATACACGGTGCAAAAAGCTGGTTTTCAGCTAATACACCAAAGTTTTTGTTCGGAGATATGAAAGAGATGTCTAGGAAGGGCAGAAATTTTGCGTTTATTTATATTCAATTGCCGTGGCCCGGTCCAGGTGTCAAAGGCCGAACACCAAAGTCTTTAGGTAAGAATGCAAAAGCGGGTGGGGAGGAGTCCATTTTGTTCAAGGGAGCAAAAGGCGGAGATTTTACCAATCTCCATTCGGAGTGCGTGAACAAAATTGGCGATATATTTAGAAACGGCAAAGCACAGCCAGATATTGGTTTTACCAGCATTTCTTGTCATAGTCGAGGAGGGCTCGCCCTTAGAAATATGGCGAACGCGGGTTTTTTAACGGCGGTGAAGCCTGATAAAATTACATGCGGTGACTCAGATTACGGAGGTCGCGCATCTGGCGTGGATGTAAACGGTTCAGGCGGTTGGACAGAACCGATTTGGACAAAATATCTTCAATCAGCTGATAAAAATGTTGAGTGGAATTTATTATGTGAAGACATGAATTATCGAGGAGACGACTATCCCAAGAACGGTGAAATAGGCGACTATAGGGGAGAAAAAGATGTCGAGGGTGATCGAGGTAACTGGCCAAGGAAAGCATTCCAATCAGTGGTGAAAAAATACTTTGATGGGCTCCAAGTTGGAAATGTAGAAGTCGCAACTCAAAAAATAAACAGTGCGGGCAAAAAGATTTTTTTAACTTATGTTCCTTATAACCTTGGTAAAAACACCCACACGAAAATCGGCCTTCAGTCGTTTATATTTGAAGGCCCGCTCGCAACAGCACAACCAGCAGAGAACAAAATAGATTCTGAAATTAAGCCCCCCGAAAATTCCCCAGTTATCCCGGATAGTGGTGGGGACCTCGACGGGGGTGTTTCTGAGGAAACCAGTGACGAAGAAGTTCTAGAGAGCATTGAGGAGGGCGCAACGTCGTAAAATATGGGAGAAGCTAATCCTAAAAAATCAGGAACCACAGCAAAAGCGGAAGCTCCCGTAGTGCCCGTTAAGGAGAAGTTCGCGAAGTTTGCAGAGCCCCCAGCAAAATATAAAGAAAGTCGGGTTGTTCTATCCCGATTTAAATTCCCAGGTTCCACGGGAGAGGAATCGGGAAGGGGAGGATTACCGTCCACCGCTGAGGGCAGCGACGGAGCCCGCCTCCTTGAGGATGTTCCGTCAGGGGAGAAGCAACAGAAATTACATCGTTTGGCGGCAAAGCGGTTTAGAGCAATGAATGATCAGTTTGTTCGAGATACGAGGCTGGCCCCCCTGAAGGTTGGGAGTGGCTGGAGAAGGGCTGCATTTAAAACTTGGGCGGATTATCATAGTTGGTGTGTGAGGCATCCTCAAAATACTACAAAGCCGCTTTGGCTCGGCCCCCCGGGTTCAAAATTGTTACACGGACAGAGTGAACCAGTTGGAGAGGCCACCTTGACGGCAACATATCCGAATCCCGCCAACCATGCAAATAGGAGACCAGAGAAAATTGTTGACGGAAAGCCGGTGAAAATGAAAGATGGAAAACTTGTTAAAGATACGAGGGGTTATTGTCGAGGAGCTAAGGCTTTTTTCTCACCCCACGAGACTGGTCTGGCATTTGATCTTATCCACCCCAATAAGTTAGAAATAAAAAAATCTACAAGCGAGGCCCAAAAGAAAGAGCCTGCGCACCAATGGTTACAAAATAATGCACATTTGTTTGGAATTACTCCCTACACGGGGGAAGCATTTCATTGGGAAGTCAATACACCGATTGAATCTTGGATAACCGGTGAGGACTGGGTCGAGGGCGATAACTATGCAGTTCGTATTAAGGGTACTGGAAGGACGGGCAAATTGCCCGCCGCTTCTGTCGCTGGCGCCCAAGGCCCATGTCCGCTGAGGGGACTTGTAGGCAGTAACGATGGTCCAAAGCAAGATTTAACCACGTATGCGGTACAATCTCCGGAAATTCCCATTGCCATAGCTGGAGCAAGATTCCCAAATAATTTTGGAGGCAAAGAGAGATCACTTGATACTGTTACTGGCTTTGTTATTCACGAGACCGGTGGTTACTGGGGTAAGGTTAAATCATCTGGTACCGGAGGCACCGACCCAAGAACAGTTCAGACCGTTGCAGATAAGGGTGGGACTATTCATTTTACAGTTAACCGGACTGGGGAGGTGCGCCAACACTTTCCCCTGAATAGGGTTTCACATGCGTCAGGGCCCCACAATACTCATACAATATCTGCCGAGTTGATGAACCCGGTGCACATCACCACAAAGGCGGGTAAAGAAAAGTGGGTTAACAAAAGTGATAAAGAGACTGCGTATCCGATGCTGGACAAGGGGTTTGGGAGATTGGGGCACATGGTAAACACCCCCGCACAAAGCGAAGCTCTGTGGACGATGCTCCAGCAATTTAAAACTAAACTGCCAAATTTTCCAATAAAATTTCCTTGTGCGGACGACGGAGGGTCCTTTCGTCCTAATCGGGGCGGTGAATACCCGGATGTAGGAATTGTAGCACATCAAAGGTGGCATCACTTCGACGGTGTTTTTGTAGAATACTATTGTTTGTGTCGCTCGAAGGGGTTTTCTAAGATGGATGCTTGGTATACTGCAGTCGGCGCAGCAGCTAAACGAGGTGCGGATGGAAAAAACCCAAAGGCAGTACCTCTTCCGACAGCCTCGAATAAAGCAGAGTTGATGGCATTTGGAAAAAAAGCGTTAGCAGACACCAGAGAGAAATATAAAAAAGATGAACCGCCACCAGAGTCGGAGACCCCGGATGTATAAAGGAAGGTTATTGATCAATGACTGATTGCGTATATAGAAAACGACAAATATTGGATGGGCTCTCAGCTGCGAAAACGGGAATCGCAGGCAACATTGCGATCATTGCGATGCGCTCCCTGGCCGGCGGCAAAAGCGAAGACGCAAATCCACTTATAAACTTGGCCGACTGCGAGAAGGAGATTTCCAATGCGCATAATGCTTCTATTGTATTCGGGCGAGATCGACCCGGAAGTAAGTTAAGCGGCTATGGCGGTCGAGGCGATACTCATGCCGGGTCTATTGACATTGTGGTCGGTCGATTGGCACATCGTGCGAAGACGGTTAATAGTGAGGGAGACCAGATTTATGTTGATCCTAATTTTAAAGTAGACGCAGCTAGAATTTATTTAAGTCAGAAAACTGATGTTGATAGGAATTTTCACCTTGCACAGGGAATGCAGCCATACGCGGATTATAGGTCCGCGGTGGCGATCAAAGCAGATGGTGTGAGGATAATAGCTCGTGAGGGGATTAAACTTGTTACCGGTGCAGATAAGTTAAATTCGCAAGGGTGTGAAATAAATAATCGTTCTTATGGTATCGATTTAATCGCGAATAATGATGACACTGACATGCAGCCCCTGGTTAAAGGATATAATATGGTAACGTGTGTTGAGAGGATATATCACCATATAGATAAATTAGCGGGAATTATTGACATGTTGTTGCACGCCCAGATGGCGTTTAATTCTGCGGTGATGTCCCACTCACATGTTACGGCATTTTTTGGAGTGCCCACAGCAATCGCAGCATCACCGGCCCTCCAGGGCATAACCACCATGATTGATCATTTTGGTAGAGTCGAAACTGGTCTTTTGGCGCACTACAAGAATACTGGCGCAGCGCGAATTAATGCTTGCCGCGCCGGTACCCCAACCAGCATTGTGAGTTATTACAATTATACAAATTAAATAAAGAGAAAAGAAATGACGACAGAAGATATACTTAAAAATTACCTTGACCCACCAAAAAACTGGGAAACCACGAAAGCTACTCATTATGTTTCTTTTCCCTGGGGGGAGGACTGGCTGGTAAGTAACTGGCGCTCGAACCCGGAACTTGAAAGAAGAGAAAACGGTGATATAGCTACTGTGCAATGTGCTTCTTTGTGGTCGAAGGCAACGACCAGACCCGGCGGTGCCGAAGTCCTTGCAAAGTTGGGACACAAAAGCCTTTTGATCGTTGATCAAGAGCGTGTAGGTATAGACGGTGGTTGGCATTTTGTTACGGTGGTGAATACACACCCCGAAGTTGATGGACTCGTTGGGTATATCCTGGCAGAGGATATAGAAAAATTACCAGGAATAGCCTCCTCCCTTCCTGTAATTTTTAAATGTCGTGAAAAAATTAGGTCTGGAATTGAAGACTTTTGTTCTTTTGCGTCTCCCGTGTGGCACGAAGCAACTGAACCATATTATGATGCCGATATCTGTGAATATCTGGTAAATGTAGTTACTAGATTTACAGATACGGGTGGAGGGGCGTTAGAGGGTCGCATGCAAGAGCAGATTCCCGCAGGCGTCCGCGAGCTTCTTGAGTTTTATGATCGACCTTCGGATGAAGCATCGCTCTCTCGATTATTAAATGCTTTTAAGTTTGCCCAGGCCAAGGCTTGGAATCTAGATTTATCTAAGCCGTCTCGGTTGAAGGTTCTTGTTTCAGTCCCCGCCCGATATTTTGATGCGATAGGTCAGAACGTGCCCGACTTAGAAGATTTTGAGCAGGGCTCCACCCAGTTTGCCACGCTTATTTCTTCGAAGTTAGAAAAGCAAGTTGACGCCCTAGTGGCCGTTATGCTTGGTTTTCACGGCAACTCCGGGTGGAAAGGTGTCAAAAAACAATACAGCGGCCCAAAGCCTTTTTATGGAGACTACAATTTTTCCGAAGAGGCCCAACAATTAAAATTTTTTATAGCTAACTTAAAGCGGTTGTTAGTTTTAAATAATAAAAACTTAAGAACTCAAGTCGATGATATTATAGAGATTGGATTTGATGCAGAATATAAAATTCAATATGTTATGCTTAACGACGAGGAGGGGAGCCACAAACTCACTATTGGTTTTAATAGACTCAGAGAGACAACTCCATTTAACTATCCTCGAACGATGGCTTATGTTTTTTTCTTATTCGAGATATCTAATGAGCTTAACAGGAGGAAGGAAATTAGTGGCGGGTGGTCAACCTTCTTAAAAAAATATACATTCCCGGCCCCAGATCATTCACCGGCTGGCGCAAGCAAAAAATGTTCACCAACATTAACTGATCCATTAAAATGTATGGGTCCAAAATTTAATAAGTATCGGAGTCAACACTTACGTGATATTAAATGCGATAGCTTACCTCCGTCGCAAAGAATGGCCCTAACGGAACTCGGCGAGCTTGGATATGAAGCTATCCAAACTGGCGAAGTTGTTGACTTTTTAGATCCATTCTCCCCGGCTAAAGTCGGAAAGGCAAAACTTCTTGAGGAAAAAGATATTGCAACATTTAAAAAAGAGATTGAGGAGGAGAATGATAAATTCGGCGGCTCAATGGATTTTGTTGGTGATCCCTTCGTCGATAATCTTTATAATAAATTAAATTCAGATGACTGGGATCCCAAGGGTATGGCCACTGAGGTTTGGGATAAAGTTTATAGAGAAGTTGCTAACGAATTTAGCTTCGAAAAAATAATAGCCCTGATACACAAGTGTTTGTGTGCAGAAATGAATCTATTGATAGAAGAAGCAGAAGCGAATGATGCCCCCGCTTCTGAAATTATTGCCTTGCGCCTAGCTTCCGCCGAGCTTGGTTGCATGAATTTTTGTGGGGTTATCCCAATTTTATGTTCTTGCATCCCAATTCCATGGCCACCATCCTTTTCGATTCCAGATGACTGGGATATTGGAAGTATTCTGGGGTACTTAACTGCCATTATTATCGATGCGATACTCAGCGAGATTATTAATTTTTTACTTAATTTTATTAAAGCGGCCTTGAAGATGTTTACTAATTGTGGAAGAAAGACGTTGGCGCCCGCGCGCAAACAAGCCTTTCTTGAAACTTTTAAAAATAATTATCCCTGGGAAGATGAGGGCGGCGATCCTAATATTGCAGAGGCGCTTAGGAGAAATGAAATTCCTGAAGAATTAGTAAGAGCAGATCTAATGAACGCCTTGATGAAGGACACGGTCTTGCTTCTTTCGCCGAGAGAGTTTTGTGAATTAATAAATGGTGATGCGAGGAGAGAGACTTTAGACGCGGTGTCAACTTTGATGAAAGAGAGGCACCCCGACCTTTATGCCTCCTTCTCCAATATTGAGAGAATTAGGGTTTTGTTTTTGTCTGTTGGCTCAACGATAGATCCCTCAATTTGTAGAAATCTTGATGAGTTGCTAGACCAACTTCCAGTTGAGCCTGTGGGGTATATTTGTGAAGAAACTGATTTGCGCCAGGATATGGCTGCAGGTCGAGCAACTGCTGAACAAATAAATCAAATGCTTCTTGATGCTGCAAAGTGTAACGCGGATAAATTAAAAAGCACTGTTGATTTGGCCAACAAGCTTGCAAATGGTGGTGATTTGTTTAAGACGGTGTTCGATAATCTATATGCGTCTCCAAGCAATCCGAATGGAATAATTCCAAGAGAGCCACCGAGCGTTCAATATTTGAGAGAAGTGGCAAACGATGCTATTTTTAGGCCCGTTGAAAATCGCTTTTACTCAGACATGAACAGCAATGTTCCAACCATGATCACAACAGCACAAATGGAAACGCCCCCAGCTGAGGGTGGTAACCCTCGCGCCGCCAGCGCCTCGGGATTTGGGGCTTGGAGCAGCAGAGTTGCCGCAGGCGTTGATCCCGAGGGAACCATGGGGCTGTCGATACCGGGCATAAACCAGTCCCTAGAAAGAAGTGTTGCAAAGAATTTTGGAACCACCCTTGAAGCCCTCGACCCAACTGTGGGCGACGACCGGAGTATTATAACGCTCCAGGTCCCCCCCCGGCGCATCGTTCCCGGGATTTCTGCTCTGGGTGGAGACATAGGGTCAAACTTCTTTCAAAGTGGCCTCATTCCGGGGTTCCCCGCACCCCCCAACCTAACCGGGCCACTCGAAAGTATTGTTATAAATTATAGTATCTGCCAAGACAGTCCCGTTACCACCAATTGGAGTACGATAAGGGACGTTTATACGGTGCAGATGGAAGACACGGCCCCAGACGGAGATCCAACAATTCTTTTAAATTTTGATGGCAACAAAACAGTAAGTGATGAATTCGTTGATTTACTGGGCGACCTGCACGGCGTGGGTGCCCCATCTCAAGAGGCTTTTTCAAACATGCTGATTCGGAGCTGGACCTCGTTACCGTGGAATTCTTTAAATATTTTAAATAATCTTAATGATCCATCGTCTGCTATGGCCGAGTTTCACCGCAATGCTGCCTTCAAAGATATCACGAGAGATTTGGTTCGAAATATAGCGGGCACAGTATCCAGATCTAAGTTTTTGGATGGTTCGCGCCAAGATTTTAAAGAAGCCTTCGATAATTTAACGGGCGTTCTTTTTTCACCGCACCCGTCTTGTGATCCACGCGAACCAGGAATCTTAAACCTTCCAGAAATTCGAGGAAAAATGACTGAGAGGTATGAGAGCGATCTAAGGGATAACCCCCATAGATATATTGGCGCGCTCCAATACGGAGTGGTGGTTGCATATATACGCGTTTTAATAATTCAAATAGTTCTCGATGGTATTTTCCCGTTCTCTCAGTTTAAGGCCGAGGATATTTTAAAATCTGATTTGACTTTATCTTATTTCTTAAATCGAATGAAAACAGAACTTCGAGCAGAGTCTGATATTTTTAGTTTTAATCTGTGGGTGGAGACAATAACGGCTGGTGATAATTTCTATGAAGAAGTAAGAAAGTGGGTCGCCGCCCTGATGGTTGATAGAAAATATGTGAAAGAGGAAATTTTCTTTGATCCATTCACCAACGAAGAAGTTGAAGTTTTAATGGATCCAAGGCTGATTGAAAAATCCTTATTGGGGATTGCGCACGATGTTGATGAAATTGTTGAAAACCTCGACATTAAAAATCTCGTCGAAACCGAAGTAGAAGCAATTGCGCAACGTGGGCCGCAAGAGAGTGTTAACCGGTGTGGGACTTTGCGTGCCGTGGGAGGACTTGCTCCGGAAGAGTGCGTACCGGAGACTGATTCAAATGCCAATAATGAAACCTCAAGCGGAGAAAGAGATCCAAACTCCGGCAAACGAACTGTTGGATACTTTGAACTGTTTTTGAGGGAACAGCTTAAGTCGATTTCTGGCGAAGCGGAAGTTCTTTTTGAAACAGAGATTAATGATATAAACACACAAGTTATTGGTCAGTACGCCCGCGTTATCGGTGTGCCAGTTGCAGCCCCAATTGGACCCGCGAGATTTTATAAAGATTGGCGAGAAGACTTAGATCTTGGCGAAGGCGAGTTTACGGGAGGGGATGCACTAGAACGGGCAGGCAGAGAAGACTTAAAATATTTGTTTGAGATAGTTTCTGAGTTGACCCTGGAGAACGAGCGTCTGTCGGGCACCGCAGCGTTGGAAAAATTGCAAGCACTTGCTTCGGACCCCGAGGCCACCGCCGCATTTTTGAACCATTCGGGTTCATATGCAGATTATATTGAAAGGCTGGAGGCCGGCGAAGATTTATTAACCATTATTCAAGAAGAGTTAGAAGAAACATTCTTGCGCCCAATAACCGGTATGCTCGGCCAGCGCGATTTACTTCGCCCCGGATTTGAATATTTGGAAGGCGGCGGGTTTGTGGTCGAGCAGTATATAAAAATTACTGATTTGAGCTTTAAGGCTTGGGGTCGTATTGATGAGGCAGGAGCCGATCCACTTGCAGTTGAAAAGATTTGGAATAGGGATCCTTCTCTAAAGGGGATTGTTAATTTAGAGTCGTGGCAGAATTATTTTAGAAATCTGGTTTATATGTACGACGATCAACTTAAAATGGTTGAGCGGGATGACGATGGAATATCTTTAAATTTCAAAAAATATTTTAAGAAATGGGAATTTGGCGCGCGCTTGACTTACGTGTATCCCACTGAAAGTGAAAATGCTGATAACGAATCTGTTCGTTCTTTTATCAGACAAAATTTGATGAATATCAACAATGATGCTTGGAATATCACGATTGAGGAAGCAATCCAAAACATAAAAGCATACACAATCAAAGAAAGGGTAAATCGGAGCATGGTAATTCAGGGCGCCGACGAACCACGTTTGAATAATGTGCCAATTCATGGTGATCCTTTTACTTTTGATGTGGTGACTGTGCCACTTGTTTCTAAGGAGATTGAGATTGAACCTCAAGATGTTCTTCTCGATGTCGGCGGTAAAAAATTGGGAAGCTTTATTAACCAAGCTTATAACTATTTTGAAGAGCATTTTTATTCAGAAACGTATGCCGCAAAAAAGTTCTGGCACCGGGAAGTGAATGGCGTGCCAGCGCACCTCGACGGCGAAGTCATGGTCCCCCTCATTCCAGGTCTTATACACCAATGCCCCACACTCCCTGAATATCCGGCATTTGAAGATAAAACCGGGAAAGTTGTTTTGTTGGTCGGCGAAGCGAGAGCCTCGATAGATTCGATCAAGAAACAAAGAAGTGATTATTCTAATAAAAGAGACACCGCCGAGGCGATTGCAGCCTGCGAGGCGTTGGAAATCGCCTCCGAAGCCCTGCACCTCCTCCAAACCGATGGAGTTGATAGGGAGGATATTAATTGTTATCAAGTGGCGCATCCGGTCACAGATCAAGACGGGCGCCACCGTCACACCCACTACGGACAGCTTTATGATCGTATTGAAATTCGGTGCCAGCCTGCAGGATCACCCCCACCAGATGATGTGGTAAATAACGCACAACCGGGCGCGTTTAGGGAACTTGATAGCATGAAGAGCGTCTTCGACGGATGGCTCCATCGCGCCGGCGCCGAGGCGGCCGGTCGTCGCCACGGCACCATGTGGAATGGACCTGTCAC
>Ga0114996_10003721_pt1 | contig 18743 bp, 20 predicted proteins | sample ArcticOcean_MG_C_4_FD_87039 | JGI IMG/M metagenome (GOLD analysis project Ga0114996, IMG submission 87039) | Marine microbial communities from western Arctic Ocean - ArcticOcean_MG_CB4_134 | ecosystem: Environmental > Aquatic > Marine > Oceanic | place: Arctic Ocean: Canada Basin | collected...
GGCAACGGAAGGTCGACTTCCCGTTCCTAACTTTGCTGCGGGTGGAATCGCCACTGCTCCCGACGCCGCACTGGTGATGCGTCGCGGAGCCGAGCCGGTCTTTGTCGGATCCGGCATCTTCAAGGCAGAGGATCCGCTGCTCACCGCCAAGGCGATCGTTCATGCCACCGCCCACTTCGATGATGCAGAGCAACTCGCCCAAGCTTCGAGCGGACTCGGTGCAGCGATGGCTGGCATCGATGCGACCCGTTTGCCCGAGGACGAGCGCCTTCAGGTGCGAGGCTGGTAGCTTTGGCGGCAATTTGTGTCGGAGTACTGGCACTTCAAGGGTCGGTCGAACCGCACCTTCGGGCACTCTCACGTTGCGGGGTCGATCCGATCGAGTTGCGTCGGCCTGATCAGCTCGATCAGATCACACACCTCGTCTTGCCCGGTGGGGAGAGCACGACCCTTCACCATCTGCTGGAACTCCACTCCCTCTCGAGTCAAATCCCACAACGAGTCGCAACGGGACAGATGGCGCTGCTGGGCACTTGTGCCGGTGCCATCCTGATGGGTCGAGAGTGTCAGGAATCGCCACCGCGCTGGAACCTGATCGATGTCGAATTCCAACGAAACGGTTTTGGTCGCCAGGTCCACTCCTTCATCGAACCGATCGAGTGGATCGCTGGCCCTGACCTCGGGACATCGGAGGGGATCTTCATCCGTGCTCCTCGCATCGGCGTGTCCTCCTCGGCGGTCGAAGTGCTCGCCACCCGGGGATCGGAAGCGGTGGCGGTACGCCAAGACCGGTGCGTGGCCTGCACCTTTCATCCCGAATTGACCGAGGATGATCGAGTTCATCGGTGGTTTCTTCGGCTCTGATCTGGTTCAGGTGGTCCACTGAGCCCATCCCTGAAAATCAGGCCGGATGATCGCTTTCCTCTTCCCCTGGAAATGGCGAGGATATCGCTCAGGAAAGAGGCCCCGGTTGAACTCGCAAGAAACGACAGCTCGCCGACGAATCGGTATCTTTGGTTGGGGAGTGGTCGCTCCTGGCTGCCAGGATGTCGATCAGTTCAGGGACAAACTGGCCACCGGCGGCAGCTGGTTGGAGCCATTCCAGGACTTTGGTCCCAGTAATTTCCTGGTCGGTGATCCCACGTTCGATTTCGAGAAGTACCACCAGTGGATCGAGGACCGCTTCCCCCCCCGTCGATTCACCCAGTTGCAGGCGAAGATGGGAAAACCGACCCTCTATGCAGTGGGCTCCTTCATCCAGGCTCTCGAGCAAAATCCTGGCATCGAATCGGCCTTGCAGGAGATGGGTAACCGAGCCCACGTCTACGTCGGTACCGGCCTCGGAGACATTCCGACCATCTCGGAGATCGCCCTGAAGGCGGATCGTGCCCAGCGAGAGTGGGATGCGTTCTGGGCTCATCCGCAACGATGCCCGGCCCGAGCGGCACACGATGCGGGAGACTCGCCAGCAGAGATTCGCGATCAGGTTCCCCCGGCGATCGAGGATCTGGATGCAGCCCAGCAAGAAGAGGGACGTCGCATCTGGAATCGATTCTGGGCGAGCCAGTCATCTCAACTCGAATCCTATCTGTCCACTCTGCGAGAGATCGAGAACCTGAGCATCGAAGGAGAAGTCGAGGCGGGGAAGTCATCGGTACTGCGGGAGAAGATGAAACGATCTGCCCAGTTGCGAAAGGACTGGAGCGCTCCGGTCGAGCCGTGGGCAGCGGTCAGTTCCAATGTGCTGTGGAACATCCACAGTGCTCCGGCGACGCAGATCACCATGATGGGTAAGATCACCGGACCCTCCTTTGCCCCGGTGGCCGCCTGTTCCACCTTCAGTGTCGCATTGAAACTGGGAATCGACTCGATCCAGAGTGGCGAGGCAGAAGCGGTGGTCATCGGAGCCACAGACCCGGCCCCCTGCTCCCTCACCGTGGGAGCCTTCAGTGCCGCCAAGGTGCTCTCCAGCGATGGAGCGGTTTCCAAACCGTTGACCGGATTGCGCGGCACCCATGTCAGTGGTGGCTCCTGCGTGTGGATCATCGGCGACCTGGAAAAGATGAGCGCGCGAGGATTCAAACCGCTCGGAATGGAGCCGATCTCGGTCGGCCTGACCTCCGATGCGGATCACATCATCACCCCGAGCGAGGAGGGACCGCAGGAAGCGATCCGCAGCGCCATGGCCGCTGCCGGCGCCGAGCCCTCCGAGATCGCCACCTGGGATCTGCACTGCACCGCCACTCCCGGCGATTACCTCGAGGTCGAGAATACCCGCAAACTACTCCCTCAATCGGTTCTGATGACGGCGCGCAAGGGGACCTTTGGTCACGGGATGGGAACCTGCGGCGGTTGGGAATTGACGGCCCAGATGTTCTCCGCTGAGCAAAACAGCGTTCTCCCCACCGCATTGACCGGACCAGAATTGAACCCCGAGATCTCGCGGATCCACGACAACTTCGTCGGTGAGACTGCAGCCCCTCTGCCCAAGGGATTCGCAGGAAAACTCTCGATGGGAGTCGGCGGCATCAATGCCTGCGTCATCTCACGCCCCTGGAGTCCCGAGGATCTCGCCACCGACCCGAAAGCTGACTGCTGATCGTTCAGTGCCAGCCACGGTGAGGAATCGAGTGGCCCTCGAGCCACTTCCGCACCCCGTCGACATGATCGCCCTGCAGTTCGATGGTGAATTGTTTGCAGGTACCCCCACTGGCCAGACGCTTCTTCAGATTTCGCAGTAACGCCTTCACATCCTTCTCGACCAGCGGGATCTCATCGACCACCGTGACCGTCTTACCACGACGCTTCTCGATGCGGATCCTCGCTGGCCCGGTCGGCACCGCTGAGGGAGTTGCCGCGGAGCAGCGACAGCGCGCTGGCAATTGCCCACAGCCGCTACAGGGGGAAGTTCCATCGGAGCGCCACACCACCTTGCGAGACATCTCGAACTCCTCCCCCGGTGCTCCCCGGTGCTCCTCGGTGCGCTCCCCGTCATGGGCCCTCATCTGAGACCTCCAGCCGTGCGACGACTGGAGCGCTTCGTCCGTCTCGATGGCCGGAGTAGATCTTCGAAGAGAAACCGCCTTCGGTCACCCCTTTCAGCACCAGAAATCGGCCCGAAGTGGCTCGCCACCGCCCTTGAGCGTCTTCCCGATCCTCTCGTCATGGGGTATTCTAGCCACTTCAAGAAGACCTCCCCCGATCGGGAGTCTTCCGCCACCACGACCCAATGCAAGGAGTCTTTCGATGTCGATGTTTTTTCTGACGGCTTTCTTGGTCTGCTCTCCGCTGGCCATCAGTGACGAACCGGAAACTCCGGCGGCCGAGGTTGGTCTACCCTGGGTGATGGATATCGCTACCGCCAAGGAGATGGCTCGCAAAGAGGGTAAGGACATCCTCATCAATTTCACCGGCAGCGACTGGTGTGGCTGGTGCAAGAAACTCGAGGGCGAGGTGTTCTCACTGCCGGCGTTCCACGAAGACGCTGGAAAGCAGTACATCTACCTGTACCTCGACTTCCCGCGCAGCGAAGAGGCCAAGGCAAAGGTCGTGGATGAGGAACTCAATGGCAAGAGCCGCGACGAGATGGGGGTGGACGGATTCCCGACCATCGTCCTCGCCGACCACCAGATGCGCCCCTATGCCAAGACCGGATATCAGCCGGGCGGGCCAGAAAAGTACCTCGAGCACATCGTCGAATTGCGGGCCAAGGGCGACAAGATCAAGGCGTTGCTCGCCACCGAAGATGAGGCTCAACAGGGCGAAATGCTTCCTGCAGCTTTCGATGTGATGGCGGAACAGGGCCTGCTCGGATTTCCCGCCTTCGGAAAGTACCTCGAATTGGCGGAGAAGTCCGACAACCCCGAGTTGGTCAAGAGAGCCGCTTCCCATCGTGCTCATGGACAGCTGTTGAAATTGCTCAATACCCAGGAACCGGACTTCCCGACTATTGTGCAGTTCCTCAAGGACAATTCAAAGATGGATGGCCCCGAGGTGCTCAATGCACTCTGGTTCTGCCAGGGCTGGATGGCCGAGCAGGGAGACGAGGATGGCGCCAAACTGTTCCTCAGCCGGATGTTGAATAGCCCGCTGGTCCAGGAGAACGAACGCGGTCGCAAGATGATCGAAGATGCTCTCCATGGAATCGATCATGATGCGACGGACGGTCACGATCACGACGGCGACGGAAAGCCAGACCACTAGAGCCGCTTCACGCCGAAGTTCGACAATTTCTGAAGGGGTGGCCGGGTCGGGATCGACCCGGCCACCTTTTTTTGAGCGGTTCGATTCCCCCTTCCACGGCCCATCTCTTCGATCAGATCGGTGCCGTTCTCCCGAAGCACTCGACAGGCTATGATCTCGGCGACGGAGGGCAACTTGGCCAGAACGGGTAAACCACGTGAGGGATGCGAGGGCTTCAGAAGGCCTGCTTCGCGTTTCCCTGGCCGATCGGGTCGCCGTCGAGCGATCGTGCTCGGTGCCGTCCACCTGCTCATCGGTCTGCATCTACTGCACTGGGTCGTCACCGGCACCACCCTTTCCCCGGTCGAGCCATCCGAGTCGATGTACACCCTCGAGAATGGTCAGGTGAATGCGGGATTCATCTTCTTCATCGTGGCGATCCTCTCCACGGCTCTCCTCGGAAGATGGTTCTGTGGCTGGGCTTGCCACATGGTGGCTCTGCAGGATCTGTGCGGCTGGATGATGCGAAAGGTCGGTATTCGCCCACAGCCGTTTCGTTCTCGACTGCTCGGCTGGGTGCCGTTCCTGCTCGCCTTCTACATGTTCCTGTGGCCCACGTTGAAGCGGTGGAGCCTGCCGTGGCTAGAGAGTCATCTCGCATCGGTGGCGAGTGGGATCGATCCCGTTCGCCCGTGGGAAGGATTCACCAATCACCTGATGGTCACTGATTTCTGGGCCACCTTCCCCTCCTGGTGGATCGCCATCCCGTTCTTCCTGGTGTGTGGCTTTGCCACCGTCTACCTGCTCGGTTCCAAGGGGTTCTGCACCTACGGATGTCCCTATGGAGCGTTCTTCTCGGTGGCGGATCGGATCTCTCCGATGGCCATCGTCGCCAACATGGACGCGTGTGAATCGTGCGGGCTCTGTACCGCCAACTGCTCGTCCAATGTTCAGATCTCACGGGAGATCAAGATTCACTCCCAGGTGGTCGATCCAAACTGCATGAAGTGTCTCGATTGCGTAGATGTGTGCCCCAACGGGGTCCTCTCCTTCGGCAAGGGCTCCTGGAATCCTCTGACCCTAGCCACCGCGCCGACCCGCAAGGCGCACCCTTCACTGCTGGGGGAGGTGAGCCTCGCCATCCTCTGTGCACTGATCTGGTTCAGCTGGCGAGGTGTCTACGATCAGATCCCGATGCTGATGGCCACCGGGATCGCCATCAGCGGCTCCTTCCTGATCTGGAAGAGTTTTCAATTACTGCGCCTCAAGGATGTTTCACTTCAGGGTCTCCCATTGCGACGAGCAGGCGGCATCACCACAGGAGGTTTGATCCTCCTGGGGATCACCATCTCGTGCATCCTGCTGACCCTCTCGGCGGGCCACACTCGCTGGAATGAACTCGAGGCCAACCGGCACTTCGAGGAAGCCCAGATCAATCTGGACCAGGTGCTGATTCCTGGCCAGCCGCCCATCTCACCGCAGCTCGAAGACTCCGCAATTCAAGCAGTGCAGCATCTACAGCGCTGTCTCCACTACTCGCGAGGTGGCTTCGCCCTACTGGAACCGCCCGGGACCATCCTGGAAGAAAAACTGGGGTACATGAGTGCGGTCAGTGGTGACCTCGCCAGTGCACGAAGCTGGTGGGAACAGGCACTGGAGGAGAACAGCACGGATGACCTGCTGCTTCGCTACGGTCAACTGGTGGAATTACAGGAGGGACCACTGTCACTGGCTACGTGGCTCGACAGTCAGCAGAAACGACTCGGGAACCGCCTCGCACTGGTGAATTTGAGGGGCGACCTGGCCCGACGTCAGGCCCTTTCAGCGTTTCAAGGAGGGCGACCGGAAGCGGCGGCACGTCATCTGCAGGCGTTGATCGGCTGGATCGGCGAGGAACCGGAATTGCTGCGAAACATCGCCGATTTGCTCGACCAAGCCGGGATCTCCGAGGAAGCGACCTCGTTTCGTCAGCGTGCTCTCCTCAGCGAGCAGAACTCACCGACCCCGGGGGGCACTACCGATCGTCGCTAGTTTCTGCCCCGGCCGGAGCATCGAGTTCATCGTGCGGTGCAGGCTGCTGCTCCGAAGGGGTGCTCTGCTGCGCTGTCTCCTCCGACTCTCCTGTGAGTCTCAGATACGCTTCCTCCAGACTCGCTCCCTCTCTCAACTGGCGAGGTGGGACTCCCAATTGCAGCAATCGATGCAGTAACTGATCCAGCGCCTCATCGAGCCCGCGCTTTGCACTGGCATCGAGATCCACCGTCAGTTGGATTCCATTCTGGCTGACTGTGCGAACCAGTTCTTCATCGAGAATTTGTTGCAGCTCCCCGGTCGAGATCTCACGACCCAGGCGAAGTTCAAATCTGCGGGCGGAACCCGTCACTTCATCGATCGGACCGCTCGCAACCATCTTTCCAGCGACGATCACCGCCACCTCATCGATCAAGTCCTGCAATTCCAGCAGATTGTGAGACGAGACGATGACCAGTGCGGTCTTTCCCAGATTTCGAATCAGATCGCGAACCTGCATTGCATTGGCTGGATCGAGTCCTGCCGTCGGCTCATCGAGTAGAATCAGTTCGGGTGACCCGAGGATCGCCTGGGCCACACCGAGCCTCTTCCCCATCCCATGAGAGAGTACCGCCGCACTCCGATCCAGTTGGTCGGCGAGCCCGACGCTATCGAGCGCTGCGACCACCTCGTGGCGTGCGGTAGTGCCGCTCACACCATCGAGCGATCTCAGGAACAGCATCTGATCGAAGATCGAAACATCGCGGGCAAAGATGGCATCCTGCGGCATCACCGCGACCCGGCTGACCAGCGATCGAGCTCCCGGGGCGGAACTTCCGAGCACTTCGATCGTGCCACTTTGCACTCGAAGGAACCCGGCGATCAGCGAGAAGAGTGTGGTCTTTCCGGCACCGTTGGGGCCGACCAGCCCCACCACTCCCCGGTGATCGAGATTCCAGTCGATGTGATCGATCGCCACCTTGTCGCCAAAGCGGTGGCTCAGTTGCTGGATCCTCAGCAGCGAGTGGGTATCGATCACAGGTCTGCCCTCCGAAGTCGAAGCAGTGCGATGACGGTGAAGATCAAACCATGCCCCAGACAGTAGAGCGCTGCCTTCCATACCACATGTCCATCGGGTGAGAGCAGCTGATGGGAATATCCCCAGGGCAACAGATAGAGGAGCTTGCCGAGTGGTTCCCACGCTTGTCTGGAACTGAAGGCGATCAACGGCACAGCCAGGGTGAAGCCCACCGACCCCATCAATGCGACCATCGGTGCGCGAAAGATGGTGCTACAGAGCACTCCCAGTGCCACATAGGGAACAGTCAAGACCATCAGGGCCCCGAGAGTCTGGAACCCCCACGCAATCAATGCACTCCAACCATCGAGAGGCAGGACGATTCCCAGATACATGACGATCGCCCCCTGCAAGCAGGCGATCACGGTCCAGGAAAGGATCAGCGCACCCAGCAGCCGACCCAGTAACAAGGATGCTCGGGTGGTTCTGGGCAACAGGTAGCGGATCGAGTGATGCTGGACATCCCCCGCGATGGAAGCAAAGGAGCCCAGTTGCAGCAAGATCGGCAGTACCAGCCCCAGCAATATCACCGTCAGTGACAGCAGTACCGGATGATCCAGCACCAGGTACCTTCCCCACATCGCCAGTTCGACCAGGTCTCCCGAACCCATTCGATCCGCGAAGGTATTGAATTCTCCGGGCTGAAGCGTCGCCACCGAGAGGAAGTAGCCCACCGCCTGTGCCGCATTCTTCTTGAACTCTTCCGCTGTGGTCATCTCGGTCTCGATGGGCATGAACACCAGGCTGGCCAATCCGAGACCCACCATCACCGTCAGCACGATGAATGCGACTCCCGATCCTGATCGAAGAGAATGGGAGAGGGAGTTCCTGGCATGAAGGAGAATCTGCAATCCACCATTCATCGGAGCCTCAGATCCTTGCGAAAGATCCCATGGACCATGAAGAGCAGGAACAAGGGATAGAACATCTGCCGGACCAGATCCATACCCACTCCTCTCAAATGTTCCAGAGGCCAGACCTCCATCGCCATCCACGATACCGATGCCAACCCCGCTGCGGCCAGGGTCGAACACCATTTTCCAGTCCATAGATTTCGCTTCAACAACCCCCACACCGACAAGGCGAGCAACAAGGCGACCACGACACCCAGACCACCGAGGAGTTCCAGTTGATGAGGATCCACATCGGCATCGATCAACGATTGCAGATTCCCGCGGCTCCAGCGACTGCGGGTCGCTTCTGGGTCTTGCTGAAATGCGAGAAGGCGGTAGGAAATGATGATGCTCTGCAGCCCAGAAAACACGCTGGTAATCGCAAAGAACCCGTTCAGGGTTGCCAATGCGGTCAGCCCGCCAGGACGATCACTGATCGCCAACAGGAGTCTCCACCAGCAGCATCTGCAATTGTGCGACATGCTCCGATTCGACTGCGACCTGCTGTCGGGCAAACTCCTCGAGCACCACATCCCCACTGCCGTCGACATAGTCGAGCAGGTCACGGTAGCCATCGAGCGCCGCCTGTTCAAAGATCAGCGCCTCCGCAATCGCCTGCGGGCCAGAATATCGCCGACCGTCGAGATCCAGTTGGATTTTGGGAGCGGGATTGCCACCGAGTTGGAGGATCTTTTCGCTGACCTGTTGAGCGTGTTCGATCGTCTCCTCGTGGTTCTCTTGCAGGACCTTCTGAACGATCAATCGATCGATCCCCTGCACCATCGAACTGAGGTGCAGGTACCGTATCGAGGCCTCCAGTTCCTCGGCGAGCAAGGCATTGAGTTTTTCAATCGCTTCTGTTCGAGAAATGAATCGGGTCATGACGATTGATCCTCATCATGGGAGTCCTTCTTCTCGAGACGAAGAGCCAGTTCTTGGGTACCGCTGCCTGGAAAAGAGGTAGGAGTGGTGGCGGCTGGCACCCGGAGAGATTCCAGCAAGCGGGTCCACTGCGAGTCACTGGAGAGCTCCTCCAGCCCGACCAGAAAACCGCCGGCGGCTTCTGCGGTCTGATCGCTGATGAGGTGCTCGATCTTGCAAGCATCCTGTTCCGCCACCTCGTCGGGGACTCCCAGTACCTCACGAAAAAGTGCCTGGATCAGGATCCGCTTGGTACGAATTCCTCGGGCGATATGAATTCCTTCCTCCGACAGAGAAAGGTGCTTGTGATCGTCCTCGACCACCAGGCCTCGCTGGCGCAGTCCCTTGAGTGTGACCGACACACTGCCTCGGGTGATGCCGAGGTGCCTCGCCACATCGGAGACGCGGGCATATCCCTGATCATCGAGTAACCACTGGATGGTGGTCAGGTGATGAGCCGCCGAGTGGCTCACTGGATTCTGGTCGAATTCTCGCCAGTCGCTCACAATTCCTCCTGAAGGGTCAGCACCAGAACTTGCAGGAAATGCCTCCAAAGGCACCTCTGGTGGCGTTTGCGGCCTACAAGTTTGGTATCCCAAACATGTTGACACCCCCCCGAACAGATCGCTACACTCTCATTCATGAGAGCGGGCTTCCCACCGGTGCCAGCGCACCTGACAAGGGTAGCCGCACCAGAGCCGGTAGACAATCCGCCATTTCTGGCGATCCAGGCCTTTCGAGGAGTAAATTGATGTTTCGAGAACTCTCCAACGAGGATCAGCGGGGCTCCACGGCCCTCCCGCAGCAGTCCCGGACTGTCGATTCCACGGCACTCCACTGCAATTCTTCTCTCCACTGCAATTCTTCTCTCCACTCCAATTCTCTCCACTCCAATTCTCTCGATAGCATCGACCTCCCCTCTGCCGCCCCCCGCTTGCTGAGTGATCTGAATCGAGGCCAGCGGATCCGTCTGGTCCCCGAATCGGTGCCCGAATCCCACCGGCCCCTGCTCGAAGCGATGGGCCTGTGCAACGACTGTGATCTTCACCTCTGTCAATCGAGGGGTACCTGCATCCTCGATATCGATGGAAGCCGTGTCGGGATCAGTGAGCAGGTCGCTTCCTCGATCCTCGCCATTCCCGTCTCTTCATAGCTTCAATTTCACGGGCGGGCCGGTCCAGTGACTCGATTCTACAAGCAAGCCAACTTCACCCTGGCCAGGGCCAATCCATCGACCCGAGTACTCCTGACCCTGTTCTTGCTGACGGTCCTGCTCGGTTGTTTCGTGGCGCTTCTTCAGTATTCGGGACGATCCGGTGGGTTCACCGCAGAGGATGCTCGCCAGTGGGTTCAGGGGAATGAACAGCAACTCGATGCCGAGGTGTTGATCCCCAGCAAGAGTTCTGTCGAGATCCTCGCCATCATCCACGACCACATCTTCTCACTCGCAGTGCTGCTCTTCGTGGTCCTGCATCTGGTCGAACTGACTCCGTGGAGCGAAGGTCCAAAGATCACGCTGTCATTACTCGGATACGGCTCCCTGGCGCTGACCCTGTTCGCTCCCTGGTGGCTTCAGCATGAAACGCCCGGCCACGATTCGCTGACTCCGATGTGGATGATGCTGGGAGGCAGCCTGCTGCTGTTGAGTCTGTCCCTCGGTTCGATCGCCTGTCTCGATGAACTGTGGTGCGCTCCCCTGCGAAGAAAGTGGAGAAAACAGCCGGAACCGGCGGCTCCCAATCCACTCCATCCCGGTCAGGGAGTTCGATCGGATCGTTGTCCCCTGGGACACCAAGATCCTCACTCAAAGACCGACGACTGATCGCCTGAGTGATCGCTAGAGTTTCGACTTCGCATCCCTGGTCGCTTCCCTGGCTGCCTTCCTCTGCTCGATCAGAGTCTCGAGCGCTGCGTCGAGAGTGTCTCCCCGAACATCCTTGAAGCGAATCACTCCGTTCTCATCGAGAAGATAGATGGTGGGCCAGCCGCTGACATTCCAACGAGTGGCGATGGGGCCATCGGTCCCACCTCCATCGAAAAAACTCTTCCAGGTCAGTTTGTTTTTCTTGACCGCTTCGCGAGCCGCCTCGATGGATTCCTCGGAGTTGATTCCAACGATGGCAAACTGGTCCGCTGGGTGCTTCTTCACGAGCGACCGCTCGTGTGGGTACATCGCCCGGCACGGGCCTCACCAATCACCCCAGAAATCGAGCAGCACCACCTTGCCGCGAAACGCGGAGAGTTGCATCAGATTGCCATCGATACCGATTCCGATGATCTCGGGTGCCACGTGTCCGATCTGTAGATGATCCAGTTCGAACAGATCTCCCGCGACCTTCTCTCCATATGTGGTCTCTCGAAAAAATGGCACATCCGCGAACTCCTTCTGAACCCGTTCGAGGAGTTGTCTCCCCTCAGCTCGAGTCTCTTCTGAAGAGCCGAGCAGTTTTCCGAGGGCATAGAAGGCAGAGCCCTGGACACTGCGATGCGGGGATCGATCGGCAACGGCTCTCAGCAATAACAGGTTCTGTGCAGATGGTGGGTTGTAGTGGCCAAAGCGAACCAGGTCCTTGAGATCGGGATGCTCGATGTAATCGAGGATGACCCGGTCTACCACCTGCTCGAGAATCCAACCATTCTTTTCATCTCTCGATGCCATCGAGATCAACTGAGAAAGAGCTTCGAGACACGCGGCAGTCCCAGGATGATCACTGCTGAACTTGAACAATTCAGCCAGGAACATCACTCCTGGATCCTTTTCTGGATCCAGTTCGATGGTATCTCGTTCCTCGGCAGTCTTCGCTTCTCGCAGCGGGGCCAGGTACTCGGTCCACGCCTCATCCATTCGCTTCTGCAACTTGTCGAGCGCATCGCGTGCGCCAGTCTCTTGTGCCTGCGTAACCACCGCTGTGGCTGGATCGTCGAGCATCACCACAGTGGAGGCGAAACCGTGGATCGGTGCGAGGCAAAGGAGGATGACCACCTTCAACAGGAGATATGCATGAGCCTCAATCATCTTCATTGGACAGGACCCCTAACTTAATTTTCCAGGCGATGTGGAACCCTCGGCATCCAAACACTGAATATGGTCGGGTTCCAGCGCCATCCTCTGCTATTTCGAGGAGCAACCACCGCAGGAACCGTTCTGGTCCTGATCGTCCGACTTACGAACTCGTTTCAAGATCAGCAGTACCACCGCTGCCACAGCCAGTAGCGTCACCCACCAGAACTGAGGATCGGAGAGGGGGAATTCGTTCATCCCGAAAATCCTGCGGCCATCATCCACTGACGTGCCACCACTCCCAGGATCCACGCTACAGATGTCATCCAGATCAGTTGCAGCAACGCCCAGCGAATCCCTCCAGCCTCACGGCTGGTCACCACCAGGGTGGGCAAGCATTGCATCGCCAGGATGTAGAAGACCAGCAGTCCTCCAGCAGCAGCAGGAGGAAGCAACGGCGATCCATCATCTCGTTTCGATTCGCGAATTCGAGCGATGGAACTCCCTGCAGCCTCCTCTTCTCCGACCCCCACCATCACATTGAGTGACGAGACGAACACTTCTCTCGCAGCAAAACTCGCAAGGACCGCCACCGACAGTTGCCAGTCAGCACCGATCGGGGCCAGAACTGGCTCGATCCAGCGACCCAGTTGTCCGGCGTAGGATCCCCTCGCCGACTCCCTCAGATGGAGAGACTGTGCCTGGTCCAGCAACCGTTGTGACTCCCCCGGATCGGAGTGCGCTTCTGCCGCGACACGAAGTTCCTGGATCTCCGGACCTTCTGGCGTCGACGGATAAGCACTGAGCCACCACAAGGCGATACAGATCAGCAGGATCACCGAGCCGGCATTCTTCAAGAAGATCCATCCTCGATCGATGGCGATGCGCCCGGCGTCTCGTATCGACGGCAGGCGGTAGGGTGGTAGTTCCAGAACCATCGGCAGGCTGGGTCCAGGCAACAGGGTCTTGCGGACCAGACCAGCAGATCCCACTGCCACCATCGCTCCGAGCAAGTAGCAGCCGACGAATACGCAGCCCGCTACCAGCGGATTGGCCGGGGCGAGAATTCCGACCATCAAGATGTACACTGGTAACCTCGCCGAACAGGAGAGGAACGGCGCCACCAGGATGGTGGCGAGCCGATCTCTTCGATCGGGGATCAGTCGGGTACAGAGAATTCCTGGAATCGCACAGGCATGACTCGAAAGGAGCGGTACGAACGCCTGTCCCGGCAAGCCGAAGGGCCGAAGCCAGCGATCCGCGACGAATGCGGCTCGCGCCATGTACCCTGTTTCTTCCAGCAAGGAGATGAGAAAGAAGAGCAGCAGGATTTGCGGCAAGAAGATCATCGTTCCCGAGATTCCACCGATGATCCCGTCCACCAGCAGTCCACGCAACGGACCATCTTCCATCGAAGTGGAGATCCACTCCCCGACGGTTCCAAACGCCACATCGATCCACTCCATCGGTACCTGTGCCATCCAGTAGACCGATCCGAACATGACGATCATCACCAGCAAGAAGAGAAGGGAACCGGCGATGGGATGAACCAGCACACGGTCGAGTCGATCATCTCTCCTTCGCCTTCTGCGGGCCTGCTCGGGACGGACCGGAAGACTTGTCTTCGCCAGCAGATCTGAACTCCACTGTTCGATCGATTCCTGATTTCCGGGAACCGGAGTGGGAACCGGAGTGGGAATCCGCGCAGCAGCGAGCAGCGCTTCCACATCGATGGACCGCATAGCCGATTTCTCGGCAGCCTCGACCACCGGGATTCCCAGCGACTCTTCCAACGCCTGCAACTGGATCTGGTAACCACGACGTTGTGCCTCGGCAGTTTTCGTCACCACCGCGGCCATCGGAACTCCCAGTGCCATCAACTCTGCCAGAAGCTGGAAATTTCTCGGGAATCCCACCGCTTCGATGACCACGATGATCAGGTTCTGTTGGTGGCTTTTCAGCGGCACATCGATTCTCAGGTGCTGGTGGCACAACTGAGCCTCGGGAAGATCGAGATGGAGGCTATAAGTTCCCGGCAAGTCGGTGACGATGCGTAGTTGCTCTCCACCGTAAAACTCACCGATCACCGAATCCGCAGTGATCCCCGGGTAGTTGGAGATTCTCGAATTGGCCCCCACCAGAGCATTGAAAAGAGTGCTCTTTCCGACGTTGGGATTCCCCGCAAGTGTGATGTTTACCATCGCATCGGCGGATTCCCTGGCCATCAGTGACCTAACTTCCCGTAGCCGCGCGCGCTCTTCTCCCCCGCAACCAAGATCAGCGCACCCGCCCCGGGAATTCGATTCAGCAGCGGATGGGCATGGTCGGGACCGAGCACCGCCAGTGCGGTACTGAAGGCATCCGCCCGGGTCGCATCAGGTGTCAGGACGGTGGTCGACAGCGCCACCACTGCAGCGTGACCCTGCTGGGGATCGATGATGTGATCTCCCTTCTCATAGGTCGCACTGGTGGCGAGACTGGAGCGGACCAGCGGGATCGAGCGCAGCAGCGAGTTCGCCCCGCTCTCCTTCACCCTTGGATCATGGATTCCGACCATCCAGGTCGATTCTCCCGGGGGAGGATCCAGTGCCAGTAGTTGTCCGCCAAAGTCGAGCAAAGCTCTCGAATGACCGAGTTCCCTCAGGATCTCGGCCGCTCGATCCAGAGCATATCCCTTGCCGATCCCGCCGAGGTCGAGGATCAAATCGTCGCGTTGTCTCGTGATGGTGCCCGTGGCCCGATCGACATCGATCCGCAAGTAGCCATCGGCCACCAGAGTCGGATCGAAAGCACCACCGCTCTCTCTGGCGATCTGTAACGCTGCACTCACACACTCGATCGTATCCGCGGACACCTTCACCGGATGACCCGCAGGCGCCTGCTCGACTCGACTCACATCGCTGTGTGGATTCCAGCGGCTCAACAGATCCTCGAGACGTCGCACCTCGGCGAACACCTCGGAGATGACCTGATCCGCTTCGGGTCCGTAGACCTCTACTCTCAGGACTGTACCCATCGCAGGGCGAACTCGAATCACAGGGACCGATCGAACCACAGGGACCGATCGATCGGTCTCCACCTCGCCCTCGACTGTCGAAGAAACCGCAGAGGGCCACGTCTTCCAGGAGATCGGACTCTTCCCATCGCACACCTCTGCGACGGTAGCGAGGGCTCGACGAACGGCACGCACCGAGGCGCGCGCCGAGAGGGTCGCACCGGAGAGATTTCGGATCTCTCTGTGTAACTGAAAGGGTGGTTGAGCAGCGCGGTTTCTGAACTGTCGGGTAAATCTGGGCGACGCGATCTGCTTACCGATGTGCTCCCGGTAAACCAGAACCTGAAGGTCGTGCACCCGCTTCTCTGGGTGGATCGCCACCAAAAATGTGATGGGACGGTACTTCCCGATCTCATCGAGAAGAACTGCATCTCCGATCCACTGTTGTTTGGCATCGGAGACCCGGACCAGCATCACTGGCTCTGCGGGTACTGCGCTTCCACAACGCTGGGCGATCCGCTGACGGAGATCGCCCTTCATCTCCAGCACTACCGATTCGTACACCGCAGCCTGTGGCCATGCGGTCGAGATCGCTTGCTCGATGCTGATCGGAGTCAGCCCGAACATCTGGGCCTCCGGAGTGGGAGCCGCCAGCAGTAGTGAGAGTAGTATCGTCAGCGTCAACGTGTCTTCTCCTAGAAGTAAGTCGCCATCGAGCAGATGATGGTCGCGTCCGGGTCGGCTTGGTTTTCCACCTTCACCTGTTCGAGATCAAACTTGAAAATCGTCTCATCGGAAGGACGGATGTTGAAACCGATCGTCGATCGGCGCCTGCGATCGCCTCCCAGATCTTCACCTTCAATGCGCAGGGTCAGGCCGGAGGAGGACTCCGCTCCGAACCACTGCTCGAGGATGGCCGGAAAGAAACGGCGTGAAAGCTGGATCGAATTGGCCGCCAATTCCGCAGGAACCCCGCCGGACCGGGCGGCCTCATCGAGTTCGATGGCGACCCTGGCCACTTCCATTTGCACCTCGATGGGACCGAAGATATCGATGCCAGCGGTGATCTCGGTCGTGACATCGATCACGGCGATGGTCAGATCCAATTCCCCCTGCGGATCCCAACTTCCGTTCCAGGCGGACAATCCCACCTCGGTTCCCAGTTCTGGTCTCCACAAAAACCTCCCACAGAGGCTGGGAGATCGGTCGCCATTCTCCTTCAGACCTGGACGTGCAGCACGAAGCCCGCTGGTCGAATCGATCTTGTAGCCATCGGCATCCACGCCGTTGAAACCATTGAGGGCATAGACCTCGAGGAGCCAATCTCCTTGCGCACCCTCCAGCAACGCTCCGACTCCGGCACTGGTCAAGGTGGTCGGCACCACTGTACGCGCCACCAGCGGTCGCTGAGTCAGCGGACGAATCGGTGAATCATGGTGCAGGTTGGTCGATCCGAGCGGCACCAGGATGGCGCCGGTGCGCAACTGCCAACCACCCAGATCCACATCGACATGGGCGTACTCGACCTTGACCTCTCCGTCACCGGTCGCCACCTGAGGTCCGCCGTACTCGAACTCGATCTCGCAGGAGAAGTGAACATGCTCGGTGACCACTGCGTCGAGCATCGGCACCAGTCGATGGTTGCGGAAATCGAAGCGATTCGAATTGATGAAGAGTTCCAGATCGAGGTAACCGCCGATCTGCACATCTCTCATCGGCTGGACCACGAAATCTCCATCGAGATCCCCATCGAGATTCCCCGCGAGATCCCCTTCCTGGGCCCAGCCGCGCGACCACCCCGAGGTCAGAGTGGCGACGGCCAGCAGCCAGCAGAGCCATTTCGCTGGAGAAGAGCCATATTGTTGTCCCATCTGGATTCCTTCCTCGATTGGCCAGTGGCTCGATCCCTGCACCATTCCAGCGGTGCATCCAGGATCGATCGGTGCTCCACAAGGGACCACGATCGTTATTGTTTGGCAACCCAAACAAAAAAATAGTGCTCCAATTCGCACACCTCGCAACGGAATTCCCTAGGATTTGCGCATGGACCCGATCTGGACCCAACTGCTCGCTGGAGACCTCGATCCGTTACTGCTCGCCGCACGAAGCGTCGAGCCCGGTCGCCTGTCGCAACTGTCGCAGTTGCGCAAGCATGGCAGCCGTGATGAAGTCGCTGCGGTGCTGTCGCTGTGGGACGCGCGACGCCGCGCCACGGGACGCCTCGACCAGGCTGAACGGCTGTGGGTCACCGCCGAATCGGTTCAACAAGCGACCCGTTCGGCGGTCGCCCGGCACAAGGCTGCTCGCATCCGGCAGGCGTGTAGCGAGTCACCGGTGATCGATCTGTGCTGCGGAATCGGAAGCGACTCGATGGCCCTGTCGCAGGGAGGGCCGGTGGTGATGGTCGATCGTGATCGCCTGCGCCTGACCCTGGCCAGGGCCAATGTCCGCCTGACCGGAGGGGAAGGCGATGCGGTGACTGCGGATGCCGCGGCACTCCCCCTCTCCACCTTACCGCTCCACATCGATCCAGACCGACGCCTCGACGGACGTCGGCGCCACACGTACCTGGAGATGCTGCCCGGCCCCGATGTTCTCGAACCGCTGATGGAAAGGTATCCAGATCTCGCCCTCAAGTGCGGCCCCGGAGTGGATGTCTCTCAACTACCGGCGGGCGAGGTGGAGTTCATCCAGGAGAGTGGAGATCTGGTCGAAGCCACCTTGTGGCGTGGATCCTTCGATGGCGGTCAGCGGCGACGAGCGACCCTGCTGCCGAGTGGAGAATCGATCAGCGGCGAGGAAGAGGTACTCGATCTCTTCACTGACCCCGAACCCGCATGGATCCATGAACCGGTTTCGGTCATCGAGAGGGCGGGTCTGGTCGCGCAGTTACTCTCTAGGCACTCCATCGGAGAGTTGTATCCCGGACTCGGCTGGCTCGCCGGTCATCAACGGATCGATTCGCCATGGCTGAAGAGTTACGAAGTGGTCGAACGGATGCCTTGGCGTGAGGATAAAGTTCGGCGGTGGTTACGAGCGCAGGGAGAAGGGATCTCCATCGTCAAGACGCGAGGAATCTCCGAGAACCCGGCCCAGTTGGCTCGCAAATTTAGAGGCAGTGGTGGCGACCTGATCCTGGCACTACTTCGACACGGCAAGAAACAGGTCGCCTGGATCCTCCGTAACTGCCGATGACATCGGTTGAAACTAGCAGGGCAGTTGGAACTCTTCGGGAATCGGCGCTCCATCGAGCATCGACTCCACCACCATCGTGGCGGTGGCAGGTCCGATCAGTAAACCAGCCCGATAGTGCCCAGTGGCGACCCACAGTTGCGGTCGACCGGGCCACCTCCCGAGCAATGGTCCGCCATGGCGCGTCGCTTTCGGTCGGATCCCCGCTCGATGACCGGTGATTCTCGATTCCACTTCTTCGCCGAAGATGGACCGGGCCACCTCGACCAGTTCCTCGCGCCCTTCCGCTGTCGGTTCCACCGCATCCGATGACCGGTCCACGGCGGCTCGATCTCCATCGGTAACTGGATGTCCACTGGCGACCTGATGTCCACTGGCGACCTGGTGTCCACTGGCGACCTGATGTCCACTGGCGACCTGGTGTCCACTGGCGACCTGGTGTCCACTGGCGACCTGGTGTCCACTGGCGAC
>Ga0114996_10003723_pt1 | contig 18741 bp, 27 predicted proteins | sample ArcticOcean_MG_C_4_FD_87039 | JGI IMG/M metagenome (GOLD analysis project Ga0114996, IMG submission 87039) | Marine microbial communities from western Arctic Ocean - ArcticOcean_MG_CB4_134 | ecosystem: Environmental > Aquatic > Marine > Oceanic | place: Arctic Ocean: Canada Basin | collected...
CAGGTATCTCTTGTCTACATGGGCCACACCAAGTAGCCCAAAAATTAATAAGTACTACCTTACCTCTTAATTCAGATAGAATAAATAAACTGTCATTCTGATCTTTTAAACTAAAATCTGCAGCATAGTTCCTATCTTTCTCAAGTATTTTTTTTATTGCATCGATCCTATCCTGGGTTAGCTCTGGCTCTGAAAATAGAAAAGAGAAAAAAGCAAAAAATGATATTATAATTATTCTCACTATATATCTCCATTAAATTTATTTAGAGATTTTTTAAGAAAATCAATAAACTTATTTACATCTGGATCCATTCCATGAAACGTATTTATTTTATTTTCATTTTTATCAATTACAACATAAAATGGTAATGCAGCAGTTTTGTATCTATCTATTTCCATTTGTTGATACTCCTTAGCATTCTCTCCCCCATCTGTATACAGTCTTACTAAAATAAACTCTTCGAATAATTCTTTTATTTTATCCTCAGTAAAAATATTTTTTTCCATCCATCTACAATTTGTACAGGTGTATCCCGTGAAATCAAGAAAGATTGGCTTTGGATGTTCAGCGGCCACTAATAAAGCTTCTTTATAATCTTCAATCCATCCTTTTTCTTCTTTTGGTGGTAAATATGATTCAATTAATCCATGAGTTTTTCCCGCATATAAGCCATTAGATAGATATAAGCCAAAAGAAATAAATATAATGCTAAGTGAAACTCTTGACATACCTATCTTATTTATCTTCATATCATGTGGAAATCTTATCAATCCTAATAAATATATCCCGGTAAGTATTGATAATATTATCCAGGTGACTAATACTACATTATATGTAAAAAAACCAATTTCCCAAACAAGATCTACATTACTAAAAAATTTCATGGCAGCTCCTAACTCAAGAAATCCCATAGTAACCTTAATTGAGTTCATCCATTGTCCACTCTTAGGTAACCTTGATAAATATTGAGGGAATAATGCAAGAAAGAAAAAGGGTAGTGAAAAGGCAAATGAGAATATTGACATCCCTATGATAGGCCATAGATAGCTCCCTTGACTTGCAGCAACTAATAATAAACCCACAAATTGAACTGTGCATGTAAAAGAAGTTAATGTAAATGTTAATGCCATAAACAATATCCCAGCGACACCTGCCTTATCTTCATTTTGTAAGCTAAACTGCCTCAATGATGATGGGGCTTGAATTTCATACATTCCAAATAAACTAAATGCAAAGAAAACGAAAAGAAGTGCTATAAAAAGATTTATATATGGATTAGATGCTACTTGATTCGCACCTGAGGCTCCTAATGTAACTGCTAGCATTAATCCTAAAGATGTGAAAATAAATATTATTCCTAGTGCATAAATTATAGCTGATTTAAGTGGATTATTATTTTCTTTCTCTCCCTGTTTTGTAAAGAAAGAAACTGTAATCGGAATCATTGGAAAAACACATGGTGTTAACAGTGCCAATAAGCCCATCCCAAAAGATAGAAAAATAAAGGATATAAGCCCAGAATCGATTGCATCTTGAAGCATATTACTTGAGCTAGCATTCTCATCCCTTGGAATAGTAGAATATGCAACTCTAATTGGTCCATCATCAATATCAACATTAATCATAAAGTCATCATGATATCTTATACATTGAATAGAATCGCAGACCTGGTAAAATAATTTTCCACTTATGTTTTTAATTTCTTTATCAATTGCAGTTGAGGTAAGAAAATATTGATGAAGCTGAATAGCGTTAGTATGGTATGAAACTTCCATATCAAAATTTGGATCAAATTTTACTTTGGGTATAGGCTCAAAAAATATACTGGAATCAGAGAAAATTGTTGAATCCGGCCATATAATACTTGTAGGGCTAAGTGAATGGTCTGGATTAGTGGAATATATAAAATAACCCCTATCAATCTCTATCTCAAAAATTAACTTAATATATTCCCCAGGGAAAATATCATTGCGATCAGGTGTGACTGAAAAGTTTACAGTTGATGAAAATAAAAATGAAAGAATTAATATAAAAAAATATTTTTTCATTATTATTTTGATTTAACTCCATCTTTTACTCTAATTTTTTTTATAATAACAGAAGCAGTAGGATTATCGCTCCTTAAATCTTTCATCATTTCTCTCTTATAATCTGTTTTATTCCTTCCCTTTGGAATTTTTGAGAATAAATTGTTCCCTGTTTTAGGATCAGTTAACTTGATCCAGGTACTTACATCTCCATCTGAGGGTATCTTATTCATACATTTAATTTTTGCCACAGTGTAGTTTGTGGGGGTATCAACTATAAAATCTATAACATGGATATTCTCAATGACCTCACCAAAAACTGTATATTGGCCATCTAACCATGGAGAATTCTTAACACAGATGAAAAATTGACTGCCAGCTGAATTCGGCGAGGGTCCTCTTGCCATTGATAGGATGCCTCGCTTATGCTGGATATTATTAAATTCTTGATCAATGTTCCAGTCTAAACTACCCATCCCATCATTGTCTCTATTGGAATCCCTAGATAATAAATCCCCACCTTGGATCATGAAATCTTTCATTACTCTATGAAATGTTGTATTGTCATAATAACCGCTATTCGCTAGTTTTTTAAAGTTCAAACAATGATTCGGGGCAGCATCTAGAAAAAATTTTAATTTTATTGTACCCTTAGTAGTTTCTATAACAATGGTATCTAGTAATGAGATCTCAGATGGGATATAATTTTTTGCTACTAATCTAATTGAGTCAATTTGATTTTGGGTAATATGGCTATTTTGCCCTGTATATTTTTTTAGAGGTTCTTTTGCTAAGATATCATCTAATTCCAAAGCAACTGTTTTTAATTTTAAACCTTTAAAATAATCCGTTTTAATCTTTATGCTATCTCCTCCAATGGCAATTTGAAAAGTTATGATAAAAGAAAGTAAAAAAATTGTTAAATACATATTATTTTCCAGTACTTCCAGGTTTTGTTATTTCTATATCTGATAACCAATCTGGAATCATATCTTGCTCCCAGGTATCTATATCTATTTCAAATAGGGGCTCATATCTATATTTAAAGTCTATAGTCTCTCCTCTATGAGCTAAGCTGCAAATTCCTGCAATATTAATTTTTTGATTTGTTAATAATGAAATTATCTCTTTTATTGAACCACCGGTTGTAACGATATCCTCTACAATTAAAACATTCGATTCTTCTGGGATTAAGAATCCTCTTTTAAAAATTAAATTTCCATCTACTCTCTCACAAAAAATACCTTTAACTCCTAATTCTTTTGCTACACCAGAGCTTAATAATATTCCACCTATTGCCGCACTTACCACGATATCTATTTTTTTAAACTTTTTTGCCATTTCTTTGCAAATTATTTCAAGAGATTTTGGATCTTCTAATACCCTGAATTTTTCTATATATTTATTGCTATGCAGCCCTGAAGTTAGAACAAAATGGCCTGTCATAATTGCACCCTTCTCAACTAATAAATTATAAATTTTATTATTCATTTAACTGTATTGATTAATTTTATTATTATAGTTTTTAGCAGCATTATTTATATCATCTACATTGCAGCTCCCTGCAAATATAATTGCTCTTGAGACATTAATAATTCCTAAAGAATTATTATTATTAGAAATTGTAACAGATTGTTCCAAATCTCCACCTTGAGCCCCTATACCAGGGATCAACCATGGAAGAGAGTTTAGATTCCTGATCCCCTCCATCAATTGAGGATTTGTTGCACCTACAACTAAAGCAATATTATTATTTTCATTCAAATTATCTGCTAGAATAGAAATATATTGATATAGTGATTTTCCATTTTTCTGAAATAATTGAATCTCTTTACCGCTATTATTTGACGTTAAGCACAAAACAAAGGTGCCTTTTTCTTTATTTTGGATAAATGGTAAAATTGAATCTGACCCCATATAAGGAGAAACTGTAATTGAATCAAAACCAATTGTGTCAAAAATTGAGATTGCATATTTTTGTGTTGTGTTCCCGATGTCACCCCTTTTCCCATCAGCAATTGTTATATTTCTACCATCGATATAGGTAACTATTTTTTCCATTAGCTCATAACCTTTAAATCCAAATTGTTCATAAAATGCCATGTTTAATTTATAGGCTAAACAAATATCAGTTGTAGTATCTATAATTGCTTTTAAATGTGATTCCATCCCTGATATAGTTTTATTCATATGTTCTGGCATTTTAGCTAAATCAATATCGAGGCCAATACATAATTTACTTTTTTTTGCTAAACTAACTTTTTGAAGTCTTTGATTAAAAGTATCAATCATAATTAGTAAATTTAAAAAATAAAAAAGTTATTAAATATTATTATATAATATTTAAATAGCTAAAAAAGAATAAAATAATTTATGAATTTATTGAATAATAATGACTCAGATTCAAAATTGGAAATAATAGCTGAATCATCTAATAACCTTAGAATAGAGCTTATTAGAAGTATTGGATTAAATGATTCAATCCAAATTATCAATTTATCTAAAGAATTAGATTCTCTTTATGGTAAAGATGCATTAATAGATAATACTAATATAAAAAAATATTTTAATAGAAACACATATCCATTCGTTGCACGATTAGATAATAACATTATTGGATTTATCATAGGTGTTCCACTTGAAGTCTTTTCAGCAGAATCATGGTCACATTATGATACTAATCTTGGCAAAAAAAATACAATATATACTTACATGTTTCTTGTTAGTTCAGTTTATAGGAAGAATTATGGATATTCCAAAATTCTTAAAATGATTTATATTAACTGGTCAATAAAACAAAATTTTAAATTTATTACAGGCCATGTTAAAACTGGCATTTCAAAAAAATTTTCAAATAAAACGATTGTAGTAAAAATATTTCCAAAATGGTATGATTCAAAATTTCCATTTGAATATTATAGACGTCCGTTGAAATAGTTTGTTACTAAAAATATTTTTTATTAACTATAATTTTTCTTATTTTATAGAATGATTTACCTAATATTTATATTAACTGTATTATTCCCAGCCTCCCTTCAAGAGGCTTATGACAATGCGACATCATTGAATGGATATGATAAATATTTAAACCTAAATCCAGATTCAACCTATTATGGTGGATTGGGCTTGTATGAAGGGGAAATAATGATCGATGGGCATGGGGCTATAATTAATTTAGAATGGGGTAGTGGAATCTGGGTATATGGAGATGAATATTATCCATGTAATTTGAATATTAAATACTCTACTATTATTAATGGTGCATATTATGGACTAAGCTTTGGTGGAACGTCAACTGGGAGTATAGAAAACTGTAATTTTGTCAGTAATGATATGGGTGTTAAATTGTACGATTACTCACATGTTGACATAATTAATACAAATTTTATAAATAATTTAACCTATGGAATTGGCATCTATACTGAATATCCTATTTGCAATATTTCATATTCAAATGCTTGGGGTAATGGCGAATATGACTATATGGAAAACTGTCCTGGTTGAGGTAATATCTGGACTCCGTGGGAGCCCGAGCCAGGTACCAATTTAATATATGAAAATCCGCAATTTATTGATTCTCAAAATGGGAACTATAATTATACTGACTTATCTCCCTGTATAGATTCAGGAAATCCTGATCAATTCGATCCAGATGGATCTATCCGTGATATTGGCGCTAATATTATGAATGCATCTTTGATTGGTGATTGCAATAATGATAGTAGTCAAAATGTGATTGATATTATTTATAATATGAATAATTGTATTTTAGATATAATTTTAAATGACTGTGAATGCTCTGATTTAAATACAGATAGTCAATATGATGTATTAGATATAGTGATTTTAGTTAACATTATTTTGGAAAATTAGCTTTCCATTCTTCATTACAGCTGATAATCTATCAGAACCGAACCAATAAGGGATTTCATTAATATGGTCTATATCCCAAAATAGAATATCAGCATTATAGCCTTCTTTTATTAAACCAATTGAATCTTCTCTATTAATTGATTTTGCGGCATTATATGTAACTGCCTTAAATGATTCATTTATTGATAATCCGCAATAAAGACAAGATAATGCCATTACCAGTGGTAATGAATAAATTGTACTTGATCCAGGATTATAATCAGAAGCAATTGCAACTTCACAGCCCGCCTCAATCATTTTTCTTCCATTCGCATAAGTGTTCATCCCTAAAAATAAAGTAGTTGCAGGCAGTAGAGTTGCAATAACATTGTTTTTTGCCATATTTTTCAATCCATTTAGATTTGATTTCATTAAATGATCTGCTGAAGTTGCTTTAATTTCACCAGCTAAATATGCTGAATTAAAATCTTCAAATTCATCAGCATGGAGCTTCATCTTTAAATTATTTTTCTTTGCTGATTCTGCTATTTTTAAAGTTTGTTTATGATCAAAATATCCATTCTCACAAAATACATCACAAAATTCAGCTAATTTTTTTGATGAAATTTCAGGAATCATTTCATCGCAAATTAAATCAATAAATGATGATTTTTGTTTTATTTCACTTGGGAAGTCATGTGCACCCATAAAAGTTGGTACTAAATCAATATCTGTTAAATTGTTTAATTCCTTTATTACTTCTAAACTTTTAATTTCATCTTTTAGTGTTAACCCATAGCCTGATTTTGCTTCAACTGTAGTAGTGCCATTTTTTATAAAATAACTAATTTGATTTTTACATTTACTAAAAAGTTCTTCCTTCGATGAATTCCGAAGTGAATTAATGGAAGATTTTATTCCTCCACCAGATTCTGCAATATTTAAATAAGATTCTCCTGAAATACGTTTAGAAAAATCGTTTGCTCTATTTGAAGCAAAAATTAGATGGGTATGAGAATCAATAAACCCTGGGGTAACTATCTTATTCCCTGCATCTATTTCATTGTCTATCTTAATATCGCTACCACTATAATTAGTATTATAAATCTTATTATTTTTTATTAATATACTATCTGTTTTTTTTACAATGATATCCCTAGTCAAAGTATCATATGTGATAAAGTTTTTAATATTATATATTTTACTTATCATCTTTATTTAGGAATTTTTAAATTCCTTTCATTTGCTATTTGAATTGCCTTATTATAACCAGCATCAGCATGTCTGGCAACACCTATTCCTGGATCATTCGTTAATACCCTATTAATTCTTTCTTGCATCTCAGGGGTGCCGTCTGCAACAATAACCATTCCCGCATGAATTGAGAGACCAATGCCAACTCCACCTCCATTATGAACTGATACCCATGAAGCGCCACCTGACACACTTAAGAGTGAATTTAATATTGGCCAATCTGCAACAATATCAGAACCATCTTTCATCGATTCTGTTTCTCTATTTGGAGATGCCACTGATCCAGCATCCAAATGATCTCTTCCAATTACAATTGGTGCATCTAATTCTCCATTAGCTACCATATTATTTATTGCTTCACCAAATATATTTCTTTCTCTATATCCAAGCCAACATATTCTAGCTGGTAATCCTTGGAACTTTACTTTTTTTCGTGCCATTTTTATCCATCTATTTAATGCTTTATCTTTAGGGAATAACTCTAATACCTTTTTATCTGTTTTATATATATCATTTGGGTTTCCTGATAATGCGACCCATCTAAAAGGTCCTTTGCCCTCACAAAAAAGTGGCCTTATATATTCTGAGACAAAACCAGGGAAATTGAATGCATCTTTTACTCCAGCATTATCTTTTGCCTGACCTCTTAAATTGTTTCCATAATCAAAAGTAATAGCGCCCATTTTTTGTAGTTTCAACATTGCTTTACAGTGTATCCCCATAGTTTTATATGATTTAGCTATATACTCACTTGGATTATTTATCCTTAAAATATTTGCCTCTTCTATTGTCATATTATTAGGGATGTATCCATTTAATTCATCATGAGCAGATGTTTGATCAGTTAAAATGTCTGGTATTATTTTATCACTTATAAGCTTTGGTAATATGTCAGCTATATTACCCAGTAATCCAATGGAAATTGATTTACCTTGCTTCTTGTATTCTAATGCTTTAGCTACTGCATCATCATAACTATCAGTAGATGTATCTAAATATTTTGTTTCAAGTCTCTTTTTTATTTTAGTTGGGTTGATTTCAACTGTTATATTAACTCCATCATTCATTGTGACAGCTAGGGGTTGGGCTCCACCCATTCCTCCTAATCCTGCCGTCACAGTTAAAGTATTTTTTAAAGTAGAATTGAAATGTCTCCTTGCTATTTCTGAAAGAGTTTCATATGTTCCTTGTAAAATACCCTGTGTCCCAATATATATCCAACTGCCTGCTGTCATTTGTCCATACATCATTAAACCTTTTTTATCAAGATCTCTAAAGTTGGACCAATTAGACCATTTGGGCACTATCATTGAATTTGATATTAGAACTGTAGGCGAATATTTATGTGTTTTAAAAATAGCAACGGGCTTCCCTGATTGAACTAATAGGGTTTCATCATCTTCTATTTTTTGTAATGAAGAAACAATTTTATTATAGGAATCCCAATTCCTCGCTGCTTTCCCATAGCCACCATAAACAATTAAATCATCTGGAGATTCTGCAACATTAGGATCTAAATTATTTTGCAACATCCTTAATGCTGCTTCCTGTTGCCATCCCTTACATGAAATTTTATTTCCGGTGCTTGCGGATATTTTTCTTCGTAAACTCATTTAACTAATCCTCTGTCATATATTTATTTGTTAAATACTCATATTTAATACGACCTAAATTTATACTTTTATTTCTTATAGAATTATATGAAAACAAACATATTTTGTTATATCCGCTATATTTTGATAAAATTATTTTTTGTGCAATTTTATTTTCATCCTGATTATATAATGCAATTCCAATAATAATTTTATCATTTGATGAAGTAATTGACTTTATTTTTTTAAGGTTAGTAATGAAAATAGAATTATCTGTTGTATAATTCATTGGAATAGCAAAATCTAATATATCATCTCGTATCCACTTATTCCAATCCTGATACCATCTATTTTTGGCTTCTATAGGATTAGGTTTAACTGCCGCACTAATAATAATATCAGAATTTATCAATATTAGATGTTGTTTTACAGCTATAAGTAGATTGGTAATATTTCCGCAACTATAATTAATCCATAAATTATAAAGAGAATCAGCTGAAATAATATTTGAATTTTCATTATAGTAATTTTTAATTATATCTTTATGATCAACTTTAAATTTTTCCTCAAAATTAACTAATCCAATTTTATTAAAACCGTAATTATTATCCTGAAATCTAATATAATCAAAATGAATTCCATGTATTTTAGGATAATTCTTAACTAATTCCTTAATTACTTTAAGTATATACATATTTACACTGGGATGATTTGGAGATAAAAATAATCCTTCGCCCTTGATTTCCCCTTTAATAATTAATCCAATATCTAAAGTTTCATTTTTACCTTTTTCTAACCATTCTGGGTTAGAATAATATATATGAGACTTATCATCTGGGGGTTTAGGTGCTGACCATATTAAATATGTATTTATCCAAGCATGTACTTTAATATTTAGGAGATTCCCTAACATTAAAGAATATTCTAAGGGATCAAAATCGTTCTCAACATTAGTATTAATATTAACTATATTTGAATTATATAATGCATCACCTCTTGATCTAACTTGAAGAAAAATATTATCAATATTATCATCAAAAGCTTGGAATATTAATGAATCTATTGATGATTTAGTGTAAAGATGATGCCTCTCTATCCATATCGATGATTCTATATTATCAACAAATGAAAATATGAAGGTAAATAAAAAAAGTATGGGTAAAAATTTATTTATCTTTAGGTGGATTAGTTTCTTCGTTAATTTCTGTTTGTAACTTTAAAGCTACAAATTCAATAATAGACATTTGAGCATTATCATTTTTTCTATTTTCTAGTTTAATAATCCTTGTATACCCACCTGATCGATCTATATAGTTTGGGGTAATATCATGAATTAATACATTTGCCATTTTCTTCCCTAATCTCCCTGGAAGCTTTTGAGTAATTAATCTATAACTAGATAAATTCCCTTTTTTGGCATAGGTAACTAATCTCTCAACGAACCCCTGTAACTCTTTAGCTTTTTGGAGTGTCGTTTTGATACTTTTATGCTCAATCAAAGACATTGCTAAATTTCGTTTTAAAGCAATTCTATGACTTGCCGTTCTGTTTAATTTTCTACCTTTAACTAAATGTCTCATAATTTTACTCTATATTCATGTATTGTGAAATGTCCATACCAAACTCTATTCCTAACTCACTTAACTTTGCTACTAATTCTGTTAATGACTTTCTACCAAAATTTTTAAATTTAAGCATTTCACTCTCATCCTTAGAAACTAGCTCTCCAATTGTCTTAATCCCAGCTGCCTGAAGACAATTGTGACTTCTAACTGACAATTCCATTTCATCTATTGTTTTTAATAGTAAATTCTTTGTTTCAAGTGCTTCAATAAGCTCTTTATTATCTACTGCTCTTATAGATTCAGAATCATCAAAAAGAAAAAATGAATAATGCTCTCTTGCAATATTAGCTGCATGATTAACAGCATCTTTTGGCTTAGTAGATCCATCTGATTCAATGTGTAGAAATAATCTCTCGTGCCCCTCAGATGAAGTTGCAATAGGATCAACATTCCATGATACGTTTAATATTGGATTATAGAGTGCATCAATAGGAATAGTTCCAATAGTATCATTACTTCTTTTATTGTTTTTTGCTAATGTATATCCCCTTCCTCTTTGCACTCTCATTTCGATATCAAGCTTTTTATTAGTTGTAATCTCAGCAATGTGATGATCTGTATTTAATACTTCAAAATCATTAAGATATTCATTCAAATTTTTACCTTTAATGACACATGGCCCTTGTACAGAAAAATTTATTGCTTCTGGCCCTTCATCCTTCATTAGAAATCTCAATTCTTTTAAATTTAATACTATTTCAGTTAAATCTTCTTTTACTCCATCTATGGCTGTGAATTCATGTTGAACGCCATCAATTTTAATTGATGTTATAGCTGCCCCCGGAATTGATGTTAATAAGATTCTTCTTAAACTATTTCCAACTGTTACACCATAGCCTCTTTCAAATGGTTCTGCCTCTAATTCAAGAACATTATTAGAATCATTTACAACTTTTATATTAATATCAGAGAAATGTTTGTTTTTTGACATATTTATTATTCCTTTTAATTATTTTGAATATAATTCAACAACTAGTTGTTCGTTTAATGGCTCCACAATTTCATCACGTTCAGGAGCTGATAAAAAACTTCCTTGAAGCTTGGCTTTGTCAACGGAAAGCCAAGGCATGGGATTATCACCCTGTACCTTTCTTAATGATTCTTGAAAAATTTCCATTTTTTTACTTTTATCTCTAACGGTGATAATATCACCCTCTTTTAATTGAAATGACGGAATATTCACTGTTTTATTATTTACTATAAAATGTCTGTGAATGACTAATTGCCGTGCAGCCCTTCTTGTTGGTGCAAATCCAAATCTAAAAACTGTATTATCTAATCTAGATTCTAACATAATTAAAAGATTGTGACCTGTTGGACCATTTTTAGATTGAGATTTTTTAAAATAATTTCTAAATTGTTTTTCAAGCAATCCATACATATATTTCATTCGTTGTTTCTCTCTTAATTGGACACCATAATTTGATAATTTCCTTCTTCTTGAGTTTCCATGTTGTCCTGGAGGGTAATTTTTTCTAGGATTCCCAAACTTTGGAGATTCAAAAACTGGGAATTCTAATCTTCTACAAACTCTTGCTCTTGGTCCTGTATATCTTGCCATAATTTAAATTATACCCTTCTTCTTTTAGGTGGTCTACACCCATTATGTGGAATTGGTGTCATGTCAGTTATACTTGTAATATTTAATCCTGCTGCTCTAAGTGAACGTATAGAAGATTCCCTTCCACCACCTGGTCCCTTTACTCTAACCTCAACAGTTGTTAATCCTCTATCTATTGTCTCTTTTGCTAATTCTTCTGCTGCTTGTGATGCTGCAAACGGAGTGCTTTTTCTTGAACCCTTGAAACCTAATGACCCGGCACTTTTCCATGCTATAGCATTTCCATTTTTATCAGTTATTGTTATAATTGTATTATTAAAAGATGCTTTAATAAAAGCAATTCCTTCAGGTGAAACTCTATTTTTTTTCTTTGAACTTCTATTTGCCAATTTTCACTCCTTTATACCGTTGCTTTTTTCTTGCCAGCAACAGTTTTTTTCTTTCCTTTTCTAGTTCTAGAATTATTTTTCGTGTTTTGCCCTCTAACAGGTAATCCCTTTTTATGTCTAATTCCTCTATAAGTACCAATGTCCATTAATCTTTTAATATTTCTTGTTACTTGACCTCTAAGTTCTCCTTCAACACTATATTTTTCTGAAATTTCATTTCTTATCGAAATTACTTGTTCCTCAGATAATTTATTAACTCTAATGTTAGGATCTACTAAAGAGGATTCCAATATAGCCTTAGCCTTAAAAGCTCCAATACCATAAATGTACTGTAATGCAAATTCTATTTTTTTATTTCTTGGTAAGTCTATACCTGAAATTCTAGCCATTTAAATTATCCTTGTCTTTGTTTATGTTTAGGATTTGAACAAATAACTCTAAGGACACCTCTTCTCTTAATTATTTGACAATTATTACACATTTTTTTTATAGAAGCTCTTACTTTCATTTTATTAATCCTTATAACGGTATGTTATTCTACCTCTAGTTAAATCATAAGGAGATAATTCTAGTTTAACTTTGTCATTTGTTAAAATTTTTATATAGTGCATTCTCATTTTACCTGAAATATGTGCTAACATTTCATGTCCATTATCTAGCTTTACCCTAAACATCGCATTGGGTAATGTTTCTAAGATAATACCATCAACTTCTATATTTGGTTCTTTTGCCATAGTATCAAATCGTTAAAATTTGAGCTCCATCTTTATTAATAGTTATTGTATGTTCAAAATGAGCTGAAGGACAACCATCTTTAGTGCAAACTGTCCAATTATCTGTTTTAGTATATATTTCATCAGATCCAAAATTTATCATCGGTTCTATCGCAAAACACATACCCTCTTTAATTAAAGCACCAGTATCTCTCATCCCATAATTTGGAATTTGGGGATCTTCATGTAATTTTTCTCCAATTCCATGACCAACTAATTCTTTTACAACTCCAAATCCAAATGATTCTGCATAAGATTGAATTGCATACCCAATATCTCCAATCCTTTTACCTGGCTTTGCTTCATTTATACCTCTTAATAAACATTCTTTTGTAACATCAATTAGTTTCTTCTTATCAGAATCTATAATACCTACAGGAAAAGTTTTTGCATGATCACCATAAAATCCTTCAAAAATTGATCCGACATCAATTCCAATAATATCTCCATCATGTAATTCTCTATTCCCTGGTATTCCATGAACAACCTCATCATTAATTGAAACACATATAGTTGCAGGAAACCCGTATAAACCCTTAAATCCAGGAATTGCACCTTCATTTAAAATAAATTTTTCTGAAATAATATCAAGTTCTAAAGTTGTCATCCCTGGTTTTATAATATTTTCTAATTCAAATAATAAATCTTTTACTATCTCGGATGCTCTAGTCATTTTTTTTATTTCAGCTTTTGATTTAATTTTAATCATAAATTTAATATCTTTTTCTACTTCTACCTTGAATTTTTCCTGATTGTAAAAAACCGTCATAATGTCTTGTTATTAAATGTGCTTCAATCTGCTGTAAAGTATCAAGAGCAACACCCACAGTAATTAACAAACTTGTTCCACCATAAAACATTGCTAATGATGGATCCATTCCATATTTCATTAATGATGTTGGGATAATCGCCACTAATGCTAAGAAAAATGCAGCAGGTAAAGTGACTCGTGTTAAAATATTATCTATATAATCTGCGGTTGATTTCCCAGGTCTAACGCCTGGAATAAAACCACCATTTTTCTTCATATTATCTGCAACATCAACGGGGTTAAAGGCTATCGCTGTGTAAAAGTATGTAAAAATAATTATAAATAGAGCTAAAAAAGTTGCATAAATCCAACTATCTGGACTAAAATTATCTATAAACCATTGACCTACTGTCCCAGAAAACATTGAGCCTATGGTGTTTGGCAAAAACATTAATGCCTGAGCAAATATAATTGGCATAACACCGGCTGTTAAAATTTTCAAAGGTAGGTGAGTAGATTGGCCACCATAAACTTTTCTACCTATTACTCTTTTTGCATACTGAACTGGTATTTTTCTTACACCCGTTGTAACCATAACAACAAACATTGTTATTGTAACCATCAATAATATTGCTGGTACTACAGATGTTAAGATATAAGCTGAAGACTTTTCAGCTATTTGATTCATCTGAATATTAAAAACATGAGGCGCCCTAGCTAAAATACCAATCATAATTATTAAAGATATTCCATTCCCTAATCCATGATCGGAGATTTTTTCACCTAACCACATAACAAAAACTGTTCCTGTAACAAGTGTTGTAATAGTAATAAAATAAAAAATAAACGTAGCATTAGGGACAACAAATTGTGTGGCTCCACCAATTTGGAATTCTTGGCTTGCTAGAAAAACAGCCACTCCAATAGATTGTAAAAATGCAATCATTACCGTCCCATATCTAGTTAATTGAATAATTTTTTTTCTCCCTTCTTCTCCCTCTTTGTTTAATCGCTGAAAATATGGGAGAACAGAGCCTAATAATTGAATAATAATGGATGCAGATATGTATGGCATTATACCAAGAGCAAATATTGATGCTTGAGAGAAAAAACCTCCAGCAAACATGTCATATAGACCTAATATCGTAGATTTATAACTTTCCATTACTTTTTGTAGCACTACCCTGTCTAATCCTGGCAGCGGAACATGTCCGCCTAGTCTATAGACTAGTAAGATAGCAGAAGTAAATGCTAATTTTTTTCGAAGTTCAGGAATATGAAAAATATTTAAAAAACTTTTTATCATATTGTTTGAGCCTTTCCTCCAGCTTTTTCAATTTTATCTTTTGCTGAATCGCTAAATAACTCAACATTAACATTAATTGAAGTATCTATATCTCCGTTTCCTAATATTTTAACAGGTAAGTGTATATGGTTAATTAAACCATTTTCTTTTAAAATATTTTTATCTATATCTTTTGTACTCAATTTTATGCTCAACTTAACTAAATCTATTATATTTAGAATTTGAATATCTTTTTTGTGAATTGACAAATGATTAAATTTTCCTTTGCCCATCCCACGTTTAGGTAAACGTCTGGCCATAGGTGTCTGTCCACCTTCAAAATGTAATTTAGCTTTTGTTCCTGATCTAGATTTATACCCATTATGCCCTTTTCCTGCTGTCCTACCTTGACCAGTGGCATTCCCCCTCCCAATCCTTTTTCTATTTGAAGTAGAGCCTTTTGCTGGTTTTAAATTATTTAATCCCATCATATTTCCTTTGTTTGAAGCAAAAATTCAACAGATTTAATCATGCCTTGGATCTCAGGAGTATTATTTTTTATAATAGTTTTATTCATCTTAGTTAAACCTAATGCAATAAGCGTTTTTTTTGCATTAGTTTTATATCCTATTGGACTTTTAATTAATTTAATTTGAATTTTTTTACTAGTCATTATTAATTTTCAACCTCTAACTGAAAAGTTGTTTTAAATTTACACCCCTATCCCTTGCTACCATAAGAGGATCTCTCAATTCCATTAAACCTTTTTGAACTGCCTTTACAACATTAACAGGATTGGTAGATCCAGTTATTTTTGATAATATATTTTTCACACCTACTAGTTCCAATACAGCCCTTACTGTTCCTCCAGCAATGATTCCAGTTCCAGGTGAAGCTGGTTTTAATATTAATCTAACAGAGCCATACTTAATTTTTAATTCATGAGGGATTGTTGAATTTATTATTGGTGCTTTAAAAATATTTTTTTTTGCATCTTCCTTTGCTTTATTTATAGCAGATGCAACATCTATTGCTTTTCCAAAGCCCAACCCCACATGTCCACTACCATCACCAATTGCTACGACACAGTTGAATCTCATGGATCTTCCACCAGTAGTAGCTTTGGAAATTCTTTTTATTGAAATTACATTTTCTTCTTTTAAATCAAGCTCTGCAGGGCTAATAAATGATCTCATCTTTCTCCTTTCACTAAATTAATATCCCATTTTCTTTAAGTGTATCCGCAATAATTTTTACCCTACCATGGAATCTATATCCGCTTCGATCAAAAACAACTCTATCAATTTTTTTTGATTTAATTTTTTTAGATATGCTCTCAGCAACAATTTTACTCATATCTATCTTACTTTTACTTTTAGATATATTTTTAGATACATCCTTATCTAAACTAGAAGAAGAACAAATAGTAGAATTTGATTCATTATCAATTACTTGAATAAAAATATTTTTATTAGATCTGAAAATAATAACCTTTGGAAACTTTAAAGATTTATTGATTTTATATGAAATTCTACTTTTTTTGTTTTTCCACTGTTTCCTTTTAGTTATAATTGACATTTAGGCTCCGACTCCAACGGTTTTTCCTGCTTTTCTTCTTATTACCTCATTTGAATACTTAATACCTTTTCCTTTAAATGGTTCAGGTTTTCTTAAGCTTCGTATTTTTGCTGCAACTTCTCCAACTTCTTGCTTATTAATGCCTTTAACTATAATTGTAGTGGCGTTTGGAGTCTCAAAATCTATTGAATCAGGTTTCTCAAAATAGATTGGATGAGAATATCCAAGATTTAATAATAAAAAATTGATATTGCTTGCATCAGCTGTATATCCTACTCCAACAAGATTTAATTCTTTTTTATATCCTTCAGATACTCCAACTATCATGTTGAAGATTAATGATCTTGTTAAACCATGTAATTCTTTATATTTTTTTTCATCATTCTTTCTGGATATAAAAATAATATTATCATTAATTAAGATCGTGATACCATCAACAGAGTTGTATGATAATTCTCCTAATGTTCCCTTTGCTGTAAATATATTACTATCAAGGGTAACTGAAACATTTTCAGGAATTAAAATTTCCTTTTTACCTATTTGAGACATTATTATATAATTTCCTTATATTTACCAAACATGACAGAGGACCTCTCCTCCAACTTTTAAGAATCTAGCCTTTTTGTTAGATATTACTCCTTTAGAAGTTGAGAGTATTGCTATTCCCATACCATTTAGTACTCTTGGCAACTTTTCTGAACTTACATAGTTTCGACACCCTGGCTTGCTAATCCTCTGTATCCCATGAATAACTGGATTATCAGTTTCATCATAATTAAGGAATACTCTTAAATTATCTTGAGGTTCTTCTTTAATTAAAATATAATCTCTAATAAAATTTTCTTCTTTCAATACATATGATAATCTGATCTTTAATTTTGATACAGGAATATCTGTCCATGGCTTAGAAGCCATTTGAGCATTCCTAATTCTGGTTAAAAAATCTGCTACTGGATCTGTCATCGTCATAATTAATACTTTCCTTTAATTTTACCAACTTGCTTTAGATACACCTGGAATCATTCCTTGTGACGCTAATTCTCTAAATGTTATTCTTGATAATCCAAATTTCCTATATACTCCTCGAGGCCTTCCAGTCACATTGCACCTATTTCGTACTCTTATTCTACTTGAGTTTTTTGGCAACTTCTCTAATTTCAATCGATACTTTTGTCTTTCATTAAAAGATAAATCAGGATTATATATTTGTTCTAGTAACTTTTTCCTTTTAATGTATAATCTATTTGAAAGTTTAATTTTATATTGATTATTAACAATTTTAGATTTTTTTGCCATTAAGCATTCTCCTCATCTATCTTTTCTGAAGGTTCTCTAAATGGAAATCCAAAAGATTTTAAAAGTTTGTAAGCTGAATTATCTTCTTTTGCAGATGTTACAAATGTTAAATTCATGCCTCTTATTCCATTTACTTTATCATAATCAATTTCTGGAAAAACAACTTGCTCATTAATTCCAAAATTATAATTACCTCTTCCATCAAAACCCTTTGGAGGAAATCCTCTAAAATCTCTAATCCTAGGAGAAACAATTGCTATAAACCTTTCTAAAAATTCATACATATTTCTCTTCCTTAAAGTAACAGAAATTCCAACTGGGTCATATTGTCTTATCTTGAAATTTGATATTGCTTTCTTAGATTTAGTAATGATAGGTTTCTGGCCAGTAATGGTTGTTAATTCTTCTACTGCTTGTTTTAAAGTGTTTTTATTATCTTTTGCCTCTCCTATACCCATATTTAATACTATTTTTTCTAGCTTAGGGACCTCCATAATATTCTTAAAATTTAATTCTTTGACAAGTAGGCTAATTATATTTTCATTGTAAAAAATTTCTAAATTTGCTTTTTTCATAGTATTCATCATATTTAATCTAGAATGTTGTTTGTTTTTTTTGAAAATCTGACTTTTGATCCATTATCTAACATTTTATATCCTATTTTTACGGGAATCTCATTCTCAACATATTGTACATTAGATAGATGAATAGATGTTTCTTTCTTCATTATTCCACCTTGAGGATTCTCTTGTGTTGG